>Ga0265596_1000274_pt1 | contig 34459 bp, 42 predicted proteins | sample saktaG_FD_190143 | JGI IMG/M metagenome (GOLD analysis project Ga0265596, IMG submission 190143) | Saline water microbial communities from Sakinaw Lake, British Columbia, Canada - sak_2013_06_06_60m | ecosystem: Environmental > Aquatic > Non-marine Saline and Alkaline > Saline ...
AAATTATAAATACTACCTTCACTTTTATTCATTAACAAAATAAAAAACTATGTCCCTTAAAGTGGACAAATATTATTCTTGCCCGGCAGGGGCATGAATAGGGTAAATCCTTCATGCCCGATTGGTGCATAGAGAAAATAAAAACTCGATGCCCAGTCGGGGCATGAATAGGGTAAATCCTTCATGCCCGATTGGTGCATAGAGAAAATAAAAACTCGATGCCCAGTCGGTGCATGAAAAATATTGTATTCTCAGATTTTATTAAATTTGAAAAAGCAAAAAGAAGTTCAAAAATCAACTGGGGCAGAAAATTTGAACTTGTTAGTATTTGAACTAATAAGGAAAGGATTTAGACCCTCACAGATATGCAAGATTTTAGGTATGAAGAAGACTGCTCTGCAATACTATTTATCGTTGCTGAAGAAAGCTAAACTGATTAAAAAAGTTGGTTATGGAGTTTGGGAAATTACTGGAAAATTTGACAAAAAGAAGTTCAAAAAAACAACCCGTGTACCCCATAACAACTGGGGTAGTAAATTTGAACTTCTTAAGCAGGATCAAGTTAGAGCTCATGCTTTTCAATTCAAGTTATTAATACCTGGATATCTAAGAAACTGGAATAAAAGAGAAGAAATCTTAATTAAAAAAGGTATTAAATTTGAGAGGCTTGATCACTTATTCGGGGGCGGTCAGGGATTAGACTTCAAGGGGAAAAAAATACATCTGACTAATAGTTCTATAATAATTTATGAAAAAGAGAGCTATATTGCAAATTTGGCTAAGGATGCTAAAAGTGCGGCAATTTATCATTTCTTCAGGATTGTGAGGGCTTTAGAGAGGCATTTGAAAGCAGACTTCAGTGTTCAAGGTCAGTACAAATTCAGAGTAACAAGACAACATTATGCTTTAATCAAGAATGCACTGGCAAAACAATATGATGAAGAAGGCAAGAAATTAGAGGTTTATTCTGCAAATGGCTTATGGTTTGTAATTGACAATTCTTATAATTTGAAAGAAGCTGAGACTGTTGATCCAAAAGAGGCGGATATTGACAACGAAAAAGTGCAAAATTTCTTTAATTCTCTGAAAGTTCGCCCAATCACTTCTGGAGAGATTTCTGACAATTTTATAGAATTAAGACAGATGATGAAAACCAGCTCTGAAAATCAGATTATGCTGGGTCAGGTACTGCAGCAAATGGAGAAGAATCTGATAAAAATCACTAAAAGAGTAGGAGAAGATAAAAATGGCTATTGAGCAGATTCGCGAGCAATATGTAGCTTATTGTGAGAGAATGAGAGAAAAAGATGCAAAAATACAAATCATATCCTTTGAAGAATTTAAAGAAGCAATGCAAAAAGCAGAGAGGAAGGAAAATGTATAGATTCATTATAAATAAGAGATATGTAAATTTGTTGAGGGCAATTGCAAGACCTGGAAAACATGATGTTCTTGGGATAAGCAGAGAAACAGGAATAACTTACAGCCGGATGTCTAACCTCATAATGCAATTTTCAAGAGAAGGGATAGTAGAAAAAAATCGGTTGAATGAGGGTCCAGGAATTAAATTAGATGTTTCAATAACAGACAAAGGTAAGATGATAATTGAGATGTTTAATAAAATTTCAGAAATAATGGAAGATGGAATTTCTATTAATGGGATCAAAAATGAAAGGGGGTGGAAGAATGGAAAAAATTGACAGCAAAATAAGTTATGATGATAGGAAAAAGGAATTGGCTCATCAAATTAATGAAGAAAGAGAGCTTAAGAGTCGTGATGGAAAAACAGTGGTTGGAATTGAGACTGCTAAAAGAATTGGTGTCTACAAGGAGGAAGGAATCAAAAGAGTTATCAAGGACTTGGAAAATGAAGCATCTCAATTAAAAAAGAGTATTAGGGAGCACCAAAAAGACATTTCAGAACTTCAAGATGTAAAAGAGACTAATGATTTAAAGAAATTTAAGGAGATTGTCGACAAAGGAGAAGTTCAAGAGCTGATCCCAAAATTGAGAAGAAAAGAGCAACTCCAGAATAATCTAATACAACTTAATGAAAATTTGAAGAAAACAAAAAATGATTTGAATCAAATTAAGAGAACTATTGGAACTAGACTTAAACTTTGAGGAAAAAATGACGTGTTATATTGTTTTAGCTGAATGGATGCATGACCAGTATGAAGAGATTTCCAAAGAAAAAGGTTGGGATACTCAAGAAAAATGTAAAGTGAAATTTGAAGATTTGCCTATAGAAAATAGAGAAGTGATGTTCGAGCTTGCAAAAAGAATAATCAAAAAATTTAATATTTAAAATGGAAAACATAAAACAAATCAAAATAGAAGAATTGAAAGATTCAGAATATAATCCTCGACAAATAACAAAGGATGAATTAAAGAAATTAAAGAATTCAATAGAAAAATTTGGATTAGTCCAGCCGATTGTAGTTAATATTAATCCTGAAAGAATGAATATTGTGATAAGCGGGCATCAGAGATTGAGGGCTGCAAAAAGTTTAGGGATAAAAGAAGTCTCTTGCATGTTAGTTGATTTAAGCCCTACAAAAGAAAAAGCCCTTAACTTGGCTATGAATAAAATTGGAGGCAGATTTGAAGAGGATAAGCTTATTGATGTTTTATCTTTAATTGAGCAGGAAAATGAAGATATACTTAGTTTAACAGGATTTGACAATGCTGAAGTTAATTATCTTTTAGGATTAAGAGATAAGGAAAAAGAAGGGATATATGCAGAGACAGCAGAAGATTATTTTGATTTAACAAATAAACATGGCATACAAGAAAGAGACGTTGTGATTTTAGATGGTAAACACAAGATAATCTGCGGAGATTCAACCGATCCAAATGTTTTAAGGAAATTATTAGGCGAGAATAAAGTAGATCTAATTGTAACTAGTCCTCCTTATAATCTTGATATTAAATATGGGAAATACAGCGATAATAAAGATTACAAAGATTACAAAGATATGATTCACAAAGTTTTTGATAATATTAAGCCTTTTTTGAATAAGGGGAGATTTTTATGCATCAACATCGGAAGAGAATGGGGTCCAATTAATATGCCTGCTAAGTACGATGAATTACTTGAAAATCTTGGATATATTTTCTTTAGAAATATCTATTGGAGCAAACCATTGGGAAGTGCTAGAGGAACAATGACGAGTAGAAATCCATTTCCTAGATATTATATACCCAAAGTGCAGACAGAAATAATTCAGATTTATTCAAATGAAGAAAAGCCAGAGATTTATGATATGTTAATTACCTACAAGTTTGGCGAAGATAAGAGAGAAAAGAAAGAACAGATTCCTAATATCTTGCTAAATAAGTATTCAGGAAATGTGTGGAATATGATGACAGAAACAAAACTTGGAGGAGAACACCCAGCACCTTTTCCAACACAACTCCCGTTTAATTGTATAAGATTTTTTACTTTTGAAAATGAGATAATTTTAGATCCTTTTGTAGGGAGTGGAACTTCAATAATTGCAGCAGATCAATTAAGCAGAAAGGGTTATGGGATTGAAATAGATCCGGGATATGTTAGCACTATGATTGATAGATATTTGATGTACAAACCAACTGCTAAATTCGAGGTGATTAAAAATGAAATACAAAACAGTAGTAATTGATCCACCATGGGAAATACAAATGCAGGGAAAATATAAACATAGGCCTAATCGGGCTCAAAAACTTCCTTATAAGACTATGAGTATAAAAGAAATTAAGAAATTTCCCATAAGTGATTTTGCAGAAAAAGGAGCGCATATTTATCTATGGACTACAAACAAACTCCTTCCAAAAGCTTTTGACATTTTGGAATCATGGAGTGTAAACTATCATATGACTCTTACTTTCATAAAGCCAAATGGGATGGTTGTAGCTAATGGTTATAAGTCAGCTATTGAATTTTGTTTGCTAGGTTTTTATGGAAAACCAATGCAAAAATGGATAGGAATTGCTAAACTAAATTGGATTAAAGGTTTTAATAAATCTGGAGAACATAGTTCAAAACCAACTGAATTTTATAATTTAATTAAAAAGATGTCTCCAGAACCAAGAATAGATATTTTTGCGAGAAGAGTTATAGCAAGTTTTGATGCTTGGGGAGATGAAGCACCTAGAGAAAGGCAAGAAGAACTAAAATACAAATAAAAAATGATATATTTAGACCTTTTTGGAGGGGTTGGAGGATTCAGAATGGGAATGAAAAATCATAAATGCATTGGGTACATAGATAATGATAAAAATGCCATTAAAACATACAATAAAAAATTTAAGGAGGATTACAAAATCCAAGACGTTAGAGATGTCAAACCAGAAGAAATTCCAGATTTTGATATTCTCTGTGCAGGATTTCCTTGCCAAGCATTCTCAATCGCTGGAAAAAGGAGAGGTTTCACGGATCCAAGAGGATCCTTGTTTTTTGAGATTACAAGAATACTTGAATGCAAAAGACCTAAAATTATATTCCTTGAAAACGTCAAAGGCTTACTCAATCACAAAAAAGGGAAAACTTTTAAAGAAATTATTAAAAAATTATGGGAATTGGGGTATAACTGTGAATGGATGGTTCTTAACAGCAAGGATTTTAAAATACCCCAAAACAGGGAGAGAGTGTTCATTGTTGGATATCATAGAAAAAAAGCCGGACCAGAAATATTACCTTTCGGAAAAAACATTGAAAGGTTTAATAAAGAGAATCAGAAAAGGCTGGAACTTAGATATGATGGAGATTATCAAAGCAAAAGAATCTATTCAGATAAAGGAATTGCACCAACAATACCCGTCGGCAAAACAGGAGGAAATCATATTCCGTTTATTATCGAAGAAGATAAGGAGATTAACACCTCTTGAATGTGAAAGATTGCAAGGATTTCCAGATAATTGGACAAAAGGAGTGAGCATGACAGAAAGATATTCACAAATGGGAAGAGCTGTTAATCCAAAAATAATAAAAGAGATTGTTAAAACATGGAAATAAGAAAAGGAGATGTATATCTGCTTGACAAAAATCGATTAATGTGCGGAGATAGCTTGAGCTTGATAGACGTGCAGAAATTAATGGATAAAAAAACTGCAAATATGATGTTCACAGATCCACCATATAATATAGACTATGATAGAGAAAATCATGCATGGAAGCATGACTACAAAAGCAATCTTCCAACTAAAAAAATAATTGGAGACACAAATTTTGAGGTTATAAAATTACTTGATTTAATGAATATAGGAATTATTAAAGGAGCCTTCTATTTATGTTGCGGGACTAATCAAATTGGAGATATTTGGAATTGGTGTGTAAAAAAATTAAAACAAAATCCAAGAATGTTGATTTGGTACAAATCAAACATGAGTATAAGCAGAAGTGATTATCATAGAAGATATGAAACAATAATGTATTGCTGGTTTCCAGGTAAGAAATTTAGGGGACCAAAGGATGGAACAAATACCGATGTTTGGCCTATTCAGAATAGAATTGTAAGCAAATATGTTCATCCAACGCAGAAACCAGTTAGATTAATTATGAAAGCTATACAAAATAGCTCAGATGAGGGAGATATAGTTTTAGATTTATTTGGAGGCAGTGGAAGCACTTTAGTTGCGTGTGAAAAAACTGATAGGATTTGTTATATGATGGAACTAGATCCAAAATACATTGAAGTCATCATAAATAGGTGGCAAACACTAACTGGTAAGGAGGCCAAAAAACTGTAAAATGGATGAAGTTCCACAGGAAGAGGCGGTTGTAAAACAGTTGTCATTTCGGGATAGAAGAGAGGATATTTTAAAGATAATTAGAGAACTTGGAATGTGGAGATTACCGTCTCAGCGTCGATTATCAGAACGTTATAATGTTTCACAGCAGCAGATATCTAAAGATATTAAGAAAATTTTGACAACCCTTAATCCGAAAGAGTTAGATGAGGGATTTACAGAATTTTTACATGCAGATAAAAAGGCTCAGAATGAGATAAGGAAAATACTAACAGATGGCAGTATGGACCAAAAAATCAAAGCTATAAACGCAATGATTCAATTACAAAATGCTTATGCAGATTTATTAGAAAGATATGGAAAAAAGCCAAAAGTGGCAACACCAATTGAAGTAAGAAGAAATCTTTATGATGATAGGTTAGAAAAAATTTATGAAAAATATCATGGAAAAGGAGAATCTACTAGAGAAAGCAATCAAGAATAAAGATGTCAAGGTGTTATGCGAATACTTTTTTGGTGATGTCTTGACAGATTTACAAGCAGATGTAGTTAGAAAAATTGCATTTAAAGAACATAATCGGCTTTTAGTATGCGCAATGACTAGGTGGGGCAAGACTTTCTGTGTTTCTAGAGGTATAGGGCTTTATATTTTATTTAATCCAAATAAAACAATAATATTCATAGGACCTCAAAAAGAACAAGCATCAATTCTTAGAAATTACATGAGTGATTTAATTTTAAGATGTCCAGAATTATTAGAACTAGCAGACTTTGGAGTGACAGGGCATGAAAGAATCAAAAAAGAAGTTTCTAAAAGCAGATTGACTTTTAAAAATGGATGTGAATATAGAATACTTTCTGCTCATGGAAGTGCAGAAGGTTTAATGGGTTTTGGAGTTGGAGGGGGTGGAGGTATTATAGTAAAAGATGAAGCTTGTCTTATTAACAATAATGCAAACACTAAGATTATGAGAATGTTGGGAGATAATCCAGAAGAAGCAATATTAATTGAATTATTTAATCCATGGGACAGAGATAATAGAGCCTTTGAGCATTGGAATGATCCAATTTTTAAGAGGATTCATATTGGATGGAAAGATGCTGTAAAAGATAATAGAACCACAGAAGAATTTATCACACAACAAAAAAAAGAAATGACTCCAATGGAATTTACAGTTCTTTATGAAAGTGAGTTTCCAGAAGAATCAGAAGATAGTCTTTTTAATTTAGCTAAGATAGAAAAAGCCAGAAAACAAAATTTTAGTTTTGATAAAGAACTTGAAGAAATTGAGGCAAAGTTATCAAAGCCATACAAATACACTGAATTTGAAATAAGACAAGTTAAAGAAGAAGCATCAAAATTTAAGAAGATAATTTCTTGTGATCCTGCTGATAAAGGAAGAGACCATACTGTAATTTTATGGGGAATTAAAAAAGAGAATAAATATCAATTAATTGGAAGTTATTCAGAACCAAAAAGTGAAAGTATGGCAGTAGTTGGAAAAATAATGAATAAAATTAGAAAATTTATTGGAAACAAAATAAAAGGAGAAGTTTATATAGACCGGATTGGAGTTGGTGTGGGACCTTTGGGAAGATTAAAAGAATTAATACAAGAAAAGGATTTAAGAAATATTAAAGTAATCGGCTGTCATTTTGGAGAACAGGCAATTAAAAAAGATATTTTTATGAATAAAAAAGCAGAGAATTATTTTAGGGCTCAGGCATTGTTTAATGAAGAAATGATACAAATCATAAATGAAAAGGAATTAGTGAAGCATCTTTTAGTTATGAAATGGGAATTATCAAGCAGTGAGAAAAAGAAAATAATTGATCCTAAAGATTACTCTCCGGATTGGGCAGATGCCTTAGTTTATTTTATCTGGAAAGATCAAACAGGTTTGGCATTTGCATTTTAATCTTCTCAATTTGAGCAATATTGTTTATAAGAATTTTGAGGCTTTTAGGAATATATTAAATCATATTCATGGCAGAAGAAAATATTGCAAAAAAGAGCTATTGGAATAAATTTAAAGATTTGTTTATCAGGGAAAAAGAAACTAAGACCGTCATTCCAGTTGGAAGTATAACTGAAGCTTCGAGATCAGAATTAAACAAGGCCCTTGAAACAAGATTTTTCTTTAAACCGCCTTTTGGATATCCTAGAAATGTTGACCTGCTTGAAATAAGAAGATTAGCAGCCACTCCTTATGTTGAAATGTGTTTAAGTGCAATTATAGACGGAATAAGTGCAATTCCTTGGGGAATTGTTCCTAAAAACGAAACAAAAAGTATATCTCCGGAAATGGAAAAAAATATTGAACATATAAAAACTTTTTTTGAAAATCCAAATACTAATAAAGAAAGTTTTGGATATATACTTAGAAAAGTAGTAAGAGATATTTTAGAAATTGATTCTGGAGTGATTGTTAAACAATTTAACTTAAAAGAAGAATTGGTCGGCATTGTCGCGAAAGATGGTGCAACTTTTGCTAAGAATCCAGATGTTTTTGGAATGTTTACAGATAGAGAAGACATAATTCTGGATACACAGATTGTGGGAGACAATAAACAAGATGAAAATATGGGGCAGGGAATGATTAAATCTGCTAATGCAAGAGAACAAGCTGCTTATTTCCAGTTTGGGTGGGTTGCTGGAATCAGGCCAATACCTTTTGGAAAAAGAGAAGTTGTTTGGTTCGAAAGAAATCCAAGAACAGATATTTTTTATGGAAGAAGCCCAATTGAGATTCTTGCTAATGTCATCCAGATGTTGATTTATGCAATTGAACATAATCTTCAGTATTATAATGATAATAATATGCCCAAAGGAGTTTTAGGATTAGAAGATAGTGAAGCAGAAACAGTTAAAGCATTTGAAGAAATGTGGAATGAAAGTTTAAGGGAAGTAGATCTTGCAGGAAATTGGAAAAGAAGATTTCATCATGTTCCAATTATTAACAAAAAACCAACATTCACAAGAATACAATTCTCAAACGCTGAACTAGAATTACTTGAGCAACAAAGATGGTTTAGCAAAATGGTGTGGGCTTGTTTTGGAGTAACACCAACTGAACTGGGATATACAGAAGATGCAAAAGGAATGGCTAATCAAATTGTTCAAAGCCAAATATTTAGAAAAAGAGCAATCAATCCAATTTTAAAATTAATTGAATATAATATTAACAAAGAAATAATAAGTGAGTTTGGATATGAAGGGATTAAATTCAAATTCTTAATCTTTGACATTGAAGAAGAGATGAAGAAGATTAATCTCTATGAAAAACAAATCGATTCTGGAATAAGAACTGTTAATGAAATAAGAAAATCTGAAGGACTTGATGAAGTAGAATGGGGTGATAAACCTCCAAAAGAATTTAGACCCAATACTGGAACTACTTTTAATATGAATGAGATGGTTCAAAGAGAATCTAATAAAATAAATCAAGACATGCAGGAGAACAAAGCACTATCAACATCATCTCCCTTATTTCCAAAAGAAGGCGAGCAATTACAAAAACATATTAAAAAATTAATGAGAGATAATGAAAAGAAGATTATTGAACTTTTAGAAAAAGAAGGAAAGCAGAAAAAAATCATTAAATTGAGTGTCAAAGAAGTTATTGATTCCTTGAACTCCTTGGTTATCTTTGAAGGAATTAAGGAAATTAGTGATAATGCGGTTAAAGAAGTTTTTGAAAAAGGTTGGGAAAAATCAGAAAAGCAATTGAATAGAAATCTTGAAATTAATAAAGATGCTATTGAATTTTTGAGAAATCATACTTTCAGCAATATTAAAGGAATGACTGAAGAGATTGCTAATGATTTAAAGCAAGAATTAGAAAGAGGTTTCATCAATACAGAATCAATCTCTAAATTAAAAGATAGAGTAAAGAAAGTTTTTGATGTTGGGGAAAATAGAGCAGAGATGATTGCGAGAACAGAAACTAATAGGGCGGAAAATCAAGGACAATTACAAGCTATGAAAAAAAGTGGTGTTGAGATGACTAAGACATGGCTTGCAACTCTTGATAATCGGACTTCTCTAATTTGTAAAAGATTAGACGGTCAGACAGTTGGATTAAATGATAAATTTAAAGATTCACTTACAAAGGAGGAATTTGATGCACCACCATCTCATGTTGACTGCAGAAGCACAGTGGTGTTCAATATTGAAAATGACTGAACTAAGTGTATATAGGGGTGATGATAAAACTTGGAATTTGAATTTTACAGATGCAAATGGAGATCCAATAGATCTAACAGGAGCAACAGTATTTTTCACAATCAAGGTCAATAAAACAGACAAGGATTCAGATGCAATAATATCAAAGGACCAATCATCACATGTAGATGCGGTAAACGGCCAGACAACTATTTCTCTAACAGATTCTGATACAGATGTGAGGGTTGGGAATTATCATTATGATATTCAATTAGTGGATTCTTTAGGGATTGTCACGACTATTGTTGTGGGGGCTTTCAAAGTCAAACAAGAGGTAACAACGAGGATATCCTAAAAATGAGTGAAACTATAAATATTCAGATTGGGACAGAAACTATAAATATTCAAGCAGGAAATGATACACTAGACTTGACTGTGCCCGATAATACAATAACAGTGCAGAGTTCTATTGAACCATCATCATTTGTAAATGAGGGTGTAAAATTTAGATTTAGTGGAATCGGAGGAAATACTTATCTTGTTTTTAATTCTTCTACAAATAAATTGGAGCTCTGGGTTAATGGAGCAAAAAAGGCACAATGGAGTTAATGAAAATTTTCATTTTGATTTGTAGTATCTTATTGTTGATAACCCCAGTTAGTGCAGATATGGATATTTTTGATAATTTAAATGGAACCGGATATAATGCAACTTTTAAGAATTTCTTTGGAGATTTTATTGGTAATGGAAGTCAGTTAAATGGATTAACAGAAAGTCAGATTATTGATCTGCAACATACGGCAGATACAAACAGAAGTGATGCTGAAATAAACACTTTAATAGATAATCGTGTCATTCAATCTTTTATTGAAGCTTTAGGATTTTTCACAGGAGCCCATACCATAGATACAAACAGAAGTGATGCAGATATTCTTTCTGTGGCCAGTGTTTATAACGATACTGATTGGGTTTTAAATCAAAGTTATTTAACATCCGAAACTGATCCTATTTTTACTTCGGAAAATTCTTCAATATGGAGTGCTATTAATAATAAACTCGAATCAACTGATCAGAAATATAATGATACTAATTTTATTGAAGCTGTAAATACAACATCAAATATTGAAGGTTTGGGTTTTGTTACAGGATCACATACAACAGACACTAATCGAACTGATACAGAAATAAATACTCTTATTGATAATAGAGTTGTTCAAGCATTTATAGAAGCTTTAGGATTTTTCACAGGAGCCCATACCGTAGATACAAACAGGTCAAATGAGGATATTTTGAATGTGACTAGTGTTTATAATGATACTGTAGCAATTAACACCAAACTCGATGCGACTGATCAACGTTACAATGAGACTGACATTCTTAATTCTGTGAACACAACTGCAAATATAGAAAGTTTAGGATTTGTTCAGGGGGTACATACAACTGATACAAACAGATCAGATTCAGATATTCTTTCAATTGCTTCTGTTTATAATGAAACTAATTTAATTAATTCTGTAAATACTACATCAAACATCGAAGGGTTAGGGTTTACACAAGGAGCTCATACAACAGACACGAACAGATCTGATTCTGAAATTAATACTTTGATAGACAATAGAGTTATTCAATCATTTATAGAAACTCTTGGTTTTGTAATTGGTGCCCACACCATTGACACTAATCGAAGTGATGCTGATATTCTTTCTGTTGCAAATGTTTATAATGATACCTCAAGAATCGATGCTATTAATACAACTTCCAATATCGAGGGCTTAGGGTTTGTTCAAGGACAGCATACAACGGACACGAATAGATCTGATTCAGATATTCTTTCTGTAGCATCAGTTTATAATAATACTAATTTTATTCTTAATCAAAATTACCAAAATGCAACACAGGTAAACAATTCTATCATAGCCAAAATTACACAGGCATTTGTGGAATCTCTTGGGTTTGTTATAGGTGAGCACACTGTTGATACAAACCGAAGCGACGCGGATATATTAAATGTAGCCTCTGTTTTTAATGAAACTGATTTAATAAATAGTGTTAATACTACTTCTAATATTGAATCTCTTGGTTTTACTCAAGGACAGCATACTGTTGATACAAATCGAAGTGATGCTGATATTATTTCGGTTGCGAGTATTTATAATGAAACTGACTGGGTCATTGCACAAAACTATCTGATTTCTGAAACTGATCCTAATCTATGGACTTCTGGATTTAATTCAACAGGAGATAGTAGATGGCTAGATGACACGACAATAGGCAACTGTTCTGAGGAGGGAAGTTGTAGTTTAATAACTTATGATTCAGAGTTAAATTATACTGTTGACACAAATGAGACTACTAGGTTCGGAAATTTAGTTGATGTAGATTGTTCTGGAACTGATAAAGTTATTGGTGTTCAAACCAATGGAACTGTTTTATGTGGAACAGATCAAACTGGCGGAGGAGGTACAGGAAAAGCTGGAGTAGGGCCTTATTTATATAACGATACTGATGAGATGTTTTTCAATGAAACTTTCTTGAATGGAACGATTGATAACCGAGATCAATTTCAGACAGATGCAGAAGTGAATACTTTAATTGATAACAAAGTTATCCAGTCTTATATTGAAGATCTTGGATTTGCCACAGGGGCTCACACAATTGACACAAACAGAAGTGATACTGATATTCTTAGTGTCTCCTCGGTTTATAATGAAACTAATTGGGTTGTTGCTCAGAATTATTTAACTTCTGAATCAGATCCTAGCCTATGGACTTCTATTTTTAATTCAACAGGAGATAATAGATGGTTAGATGATACTACAATTGGAAACTGCTCAGGTGATGGTTCATGCTCTTTAATAACTTATGATTCTGAAACTTCTAGTTGGGATAAAAATGAGGGAGATGATTTTGATGGTGTTTGGAGTAGTTTAACAAGTGTGCCTTCAGGATTCAGTGATGATGTTGACAACGACACAACTTATACACATCTTTCTAATTTTACAGATAATATTGGAGTAAGCTCTGACTGGGATGAAATAGGTGATGTTCCAACAGCAACACCAAGTAATGGAGACACAGCAAATTTATCAACTGCTGATCAAATTTATGACTGGGTTATAGGTCTTGGATATATTACAGATGGAAATACTAACTGGGATAATTCTTATGGATTTATTACAAACAGCGTCAGCGATTTAGTCAATTATTATCTTAAATCAGAAGTTTACAATAAAACTGAAATAGACACTCAGGGAGAAATGGAAACTATTTGGGGTGTAACATTATCTACTGATTCTGAAAGAACATCAGGTCTTGCAGCACAAGATGCATGTTCTGAAATAAGTGGATGTGTTGTTGGGGCAATAACAGATGGAAATACAAATTGGGATAATAGTTATGGATTTATAACATCAACAAATGTTGCTTATACAAATAAATCAAATACTTTTTCAGGAGAGCAATTTTTTAATGCAGGTATAAATATTACCCAAGACCAAAACATATCGATAGGTGCTTGTCAAGAAACTTGGAATGGCACTTGTTTGAATACCTATTGTCAAGGAACTTTAATTCAATCAATAGGATGTGCTTAAAATGGCAACGAGAAGATGGTTAAAAATAGGTGGTGGCGTAGCTGCAACAATCACAACAATTCTTGGATTGTTTGGTTTGCTTAGTGTGCTCTATGGATTTGAGATTGTTGATCTAACAGGAGATTTTATTTGTGAAGGAACTTATGAAAATCCTTGCATATCAGAGTTTGAAATCAGAAATCCTAATTCTTATAATGTTGATATTTATTCTAAGGACCAAGTCAAATTAGATTTTAGCCCAGATATAAAAGATTGGGCATTGTTTGTTCCGGACGGACGGTGCTCAGCTACAGGAACGTGCGCCTGTGACTTAGAGAATGGAGAAAAGATCGGATTTGAAGATTGGAGATGTGTTGATTTTACAAATAAAACAAAGTCTAGAAAAGATAAGGTTTATAATTTTAGATTTGAGCGGTATTCTACAACTAAGTTTAGGTTAGTTGGTTTCAAAAAGAACCAAGAAGATACAATTAAATGGGGATTTGAAACTAATAATAAAACTTTAGATCCTACTTGGATTGGAATTGAAAAAGAAAAAGAAGGTGGTGGAATTATTGTCCCTCAATTTAATCAATATAGGGTAGGCAAAGAATTAGAGTCAAATATCTATGATATTGATGTTGAAGGATTAAAAGTTATCTTATCTCCAAAAGAAGGAGTTATTGTCGATAAAAACATTGAAACAATAAGGAAAGGTGCAACAAAAAGTAAAATAGATTCAAGAAATTCTGAGAATGTGACTAAAAAAGATGGCCTATTTGAAATTACTCTTGATAACACAAAGAAATATTATGAGATTGGAGAGGAGAATATAACAATAGAAGGAATTGCTGACTCGTGGTGTGAATATAATTGTGTTGCTTATTTTAACATAACTCCTGCTTCATCAAATCTTGCTCCTGGAATAGAAATTTATACAAAGCCAGATAATAAAAAATATAGGCTTTATGTTTTTAAGACACATCCAAAAAGAAACAGGGGAGAATGGAAAATAGTAAATGATGAAGATAATTTTGAATTTGAAGAAGGAAAAACTTATGCCTTCAAATTATTATTGTTTAAAGGAGAAAAAGAAAGTGTTAAATGGGGAGTGAAAGCAGTTGGTGAAGAGTTAGATCCAACTTTTTATGGTGATGATGATATGCTTTTAGTTTGGGGGCAGAGTACAAATAATTATCCAAATTATAATGACGGGAGCACTTCAAATTCCTGGGGATCAACAAGAGATGTACACACAGATGTTGTAGCAGACACTTCACAATTACATATAGTTCAGCATCCTAATAAAGAGGAGAAATTATTGGTTTGGATTGATACATCCGAAGATATCCATGCTAAATTTTGGAGTGGAAGCGTATGGTCTGATTATTCTGAACTTGAAATTGATGGGTATATTTCAGATAGATTTACAATCGCAGTAGCTACAGAAACAAATACAGGAGATTATCTTGTGGCTTATTCAAGAGCAGATTCATCAGTTGATGATTATGTAGCCTATCAAACTTATATAGATGGGATTGGATGGAGTGGAGTGCAAACAATTAATTTAGATCTAGGAGCACAGACAGAAAACATGGTTTTAGTTTCAGATCCAACATCTGATAATATTATGCTTTTAGCATCAGAATCAGGAGATAGCCTTGATGCATGGATATGGGACGGTGATAGCTTTGAAAATCACGTACAATTAACAATAGATCTTGAAGATGGAAGTTCTGGAGATCCAACAACTTATGTGCCTGAGGTGCCATTTGCAACTGCATGGATAAACAGTACAGGGGAAGCAATAGTTATATGGGGGGAAGAAGGTGATGAAATTTATAGCAGAAGATGGAATGGTGCATCTTGGGATTCAGCAAAATTACAAAAAAGTGGAGTTTTAACAACAGATCTTCAATATATAGTTTTAAGATCAAGTATGTGGGAAGATAAAATCCGAGGGGGATTTTTTGATAATGACAATGATATCTGGGGATTTGAGTTAAACAGCACATTAGATATAGTTAATTTAACAGAGTTTTCAATAACAGGTTATACAAATTATCCTTACAAAGCTATTGATGTAGTAATGCCTGAAGAGGGAAAATTTGTTTATGCATGGTCAGACACTGCATATGGTTATTACATGGTTGACAGTTATAATTATGCCTCTGATGCTCAGACTTTTACAACAAATGATATCCGAACAGTCCACGGAGATTTTACTGGAGACATGGCAATGTTTTCATGCGAAGATGATACCGGAGATTTAAGTGTTTTCATGTATAATATTTCAGCATCATCAGAATCCTATACAGACAATCTTGAAACAAGCATGGAAGAAACATTTTCACATCAAATTCAGGTCAATGTTTATTTTGGTGAAGCTCCTGCATTTACTCCAAATATAACAGAATGCGGAAATTTAACACAAGCAGATACAACTTATTATATTCAAAATAATCTTCAATCAAGTGCAGGATGTTTAAGAGTAATGGCAAATAACATTACAGTCGAAGGACAAGGGTATAATATAGATTTTGGAAGTGGAGAGGAATATTATGTATCTGCAATTAGAATGATGAGTAATTATTCAACCATAAGAAATTTCACAGTTAATACAACAGATCCTTATTGTGCTGGATGCCAAATGGGGCTTTATATTGATGGAACAAGTAATGGAAAAGTTTACAATAATACAATAGAGTATGTCCGTTTAAATGCTGTTGATGCATGGGCAGTAGGAATTGATGTTGAAGGAGATAATCATAGAATTAGCAATGCTTATGTTACAAATGTAGATCAATATGATTTAATAACTGCATGGTCAAATAATGTTGAATTTGTCAATATAACAATTAATAATTCTGGAGCTTTTGAAGTGCTAAGTCCTTATGCATCAACAAATATTATTTTTAGAAATATTATAGAATATAATAACACTGGCGGTCATGATATATTTTTTTGGGATGATCAAAATGCAACAAATATCTCAATAATTGATTCTGTTTTGGATGCAGAAATTTATATTGATGATGCAACATCTAATCTTACAGTTATCAATACAACATATCCAAGTGAACAAATTGATTGGGGATATTTAGAAAGACAATGGTATGCAACTCCAAAGGTCACTGAATCAGATAGTTCTCCTATAGAAAGTGCGACAGTTAAAATAAATGATACTTCAAGCCAAGTTTATTCTGATACTACAAATGCTCAAGGTTTTGCTCCTCAAACAATTTTAACTCAATACATAAATTCAAGTGCGGTTACAATTCATAAAACCCCTCATATTTTTAGTGCTAATAAAACAGGTTATAATCAAAATATAACAAATGTTACAATGGATCAATCAAAAACAGTAACTTTAATTCTTGAAAGTGCTGATACTTGCATATATGCCTCAGAAAATTGGAATATAGACTGTTCTAATAATTGTGTAATCAGTTCAAATGTGAATATCGATTTAGGATCTAATATTTCAATGACTGGAACAGGAACATTTACAATTAACAATGGAATTAAAATTTCTGGATGGACTTATAGATATGCAGATAGAACTTGTTATGTAAAAGCTTTCGGCTCTGGTGGATTTTTTCAATAAAAAAGAATATTCTTAATTTAAGCAATATTGTTTATAAGTTTCTTAGAGTTTTTGATTTTATGAAACAAGAAATATTTATGTTAAATTCTCATCCAATTTCTTTTGGAGAGATTGAAAAAAAAGGTGAAAAGAATTTTTTTATTGAGGGATTTATCTCTACTTCTGATAAAGATTTGGTTGATGATGTTGTAACTGAAAGAGCTCTAAACAGTATGATTGAACAATTAAAGAGCAGAGTTATAAAATTAGATTTTGAACATGAAGCCTTCAGGGGGGAGAGTGAAATAGAAATGGAAATCAACAAAACCAGAATTCCATTAGGAAAAGCATCTGATTTTACAAGAGTTAAAGAGACAGAGAAAAATGGAATATTAGTTAGATGGGATGTAAATCCAACTTGGAAAAAATTTGATGAAAAAGGGAATGTTGTTATGGATTTTAATGAGATTAGATTTAATGTTGAAAATGGTTATTATGATGCTTTTTCAATTGCATTTATTCCAACAAAAGATACAACTATGGTTAAAGATGGAAATAAGATAAGATTGCTTGATGATTTGAATTTATTAAATGTTGCATTAACTGGAAATCCAATAAATCCTAAAGCTTCTGTTACTGAAGTTTTTATGAAATCTTTAGATTATTTAGAGAAAAATAATTTTTCACAAAATAAAATTAAAAAGGAGGTAAAAATGTCAGAGGAAGAGAAGAAAGACAAAGCTAGTGAAGAGTCTAACATTGAATCAACTGAAGAACCTGCTAAAGAAGAATCAACTGATGAATCTAGTGAATCTGCTGATGAATCAAAAGAGGAACCAGATAGTGAAGCTAAAGAAGACTCAGATAAAGAATCTTCAGAAGCTCAACAAAAAGTTGAAAAAGCAAGAGTTGAAGTGAAAAGCAGACTTGAGAAAATTGAAAATAGACTTGAGTCAATTGAAAAAGCAATTAGTAAGCCCATTCAAAAATCTAAGTCTGAGCAAGCACCAACTCAAAGAGAAGGTCTTGAAACTCAACAAAAGGCCATAGATGAAGCTAAACCTCTTGATCAAATCTAAGATGGAAGAATACAAAAATATCCCAACATCAGGACAAGGATCAGTTGGAACTTTAACTATTGAACCAGACCAGAAGAATGTTTATTCACATTCATTTGGAATGTTGAAAGATAAGACTCCCTATATTGATCATTGGATAGGCACTGATTTGAGACCAAATCTTAAAGCACTTTACAATCGTGGAGTACATAAAGCTTTGACAACTCAGACTGGTGGAGCAGGAACTGCTGGGACAGCTATGATTCAGGTTTACTTGGATCCTAGAATTGTTGACATAACAAGGAAAGAAACACCACTTGTGGAATTAATTCCAAGAGTTTCTAACCAGGGTATGACAGCGGATTTCAATAGATTGACAAACAAAGGTTCAGCATTCACTTCTGCAGAAGATGGATCACTTAATGAAGCTAATGATACTTATGAAAGAGTAAGTAAGCAGATAAAGTTCCTATATGCAGTTGGAAGAGTGACAGGACCAGCTCAAGCAGCTCAATCTTCTTTTATATTGCAGGGTGCGTTAGCGACTGGATCAGGATTGAATGAAAATCCTTTTTCATCAGCAGTTGCACCAAATGCAAGACAACTTGAAGTTTTAACAAAAGCAAGAGCTTTAAGGGAAAAAGAAGAAGATTTGATTGTTAATGGAGACTCATCTACAGATTCAACAGAATTTGATGGGATTGTCAAACAACAAGGTACAACTAATGTAGTTGATTTGAGCAGTGCATCATTAACTTGGGATGATATTGAAACAGCGGCAAGAACTGCATTTGATGCTGGTGGAAGGCCACAAATCGCAGTTGCATCAAGCTCTGTTATTCAAGATATCAGAACAATAATGATTGAGACTTTCAAATTCGGCCCAGCTGATATGAAAGTAGGTGCTGAACTACCGTTTGGAGTTAGTACAAATCTTGCATTGCAGACTTTAGTAGGATCAATACCAGTGATACCTAGTAGATTCTTATCTAATGTATCTGGTTCTAAACAAATTTATTTTTTGGACATGAATCAAATTGAGATGAGGGTTTTATTAGACATGACTTTTCAAGAGTTAGCAATAACTAATGATAGTCAGAAGTTTATGCTGAAGGTCTACGAATGTCTCGCTTTGAGAGCACCTGAGTTCAATAGCTTTATCGACAATATTGCATAAGTCTTTTTGTTATTTTTTAGCTTTAAAATAATTTTTTTTATTTAAGAAAAAATAACACCAACTAAATAAAATGGAGGTTAAAATATGGCGGCTATATCAAGCGTAACAACAAAAGGTATTTCACCAAATCTTGGGAAAAAGATGTTGTATCTAGAAACACCATCAACTGCTGATAGTGCTGACACTGTTGATGTCACAGATAGTGATATTACTGGTGGAGAAACATTATCAAGTATTGATTGGGTTGTAGCGTGGGATCAAACAAGCGGAGATGTTGTAACTGCAACTGAAAGTTCAGGGGTTATAACAATAGATGCAGCTGGTGGAACCACTGATCATGTTTATGCATTGTTAGTAATTGGAGATGCGTAGAGCCATTAATTGAAAATGGGAAATCCACCAACATTTGCAGGAGTAAGCAAGAAAATCAATGGACCTATTACTGTAGTCGGAGGTTTCAGGACTGGTCAAGTTTATCATTATTCTAATGGTACTCCTGGAGCAACATCTGGATGGGCAACAGATAATGATACTGGGACTATGAAACTACCAGCATCTCAAACAGCAGCTACTTTAGTAATTCCACTTACTGGTCTGAAGCAAGGAGATATAATCACTGCTTTTAAAGTAAGTGGACAGATTGAAAGTGCTGCAAATACTGTAACCCTTGATGCTGATTTAAGAGCAACAACTGCAGTTGCAGCAGACTTGACAGATGCATCTATTGGTGCAATTACTCAGATAAGCAAAACTGCAGATTATAAAATTGCAGATTCTAAGACAGGATTGAGTCATACGGTTATATCTGGTAATGCTTACTATGTATTGCTAACTGGAACAACAGGAGCATCAACAGACATTGATTTGCAAGATATTGAAGTTACAGTAACAGAGTCTTAATTAATTATTTTTTTATTTTTAAACAAGGGTCTGACTAAACCCTAATTAGTCACAATTAAATGAAAGGAGTAAAATGGGAATACAGCAATTTAGAATAAATTCAGGACCTATTGCAGCAGATGGGACAGCAACAGCTACAGGTCGTTTAATAAAAGGTGAAATTTTATCTGTAGAGATTAATTATCCAACAAACACTTGCACAGTGGATTTAGATAGTCAAGAAGCAATAACTCAAAAGATAGTTGATTTAGCAGCTGATAATACTGACAAAGTTGTTTATCCAAGAGTTGCTTTAGAAGATAATACTGGAACTGCTTTGGATTTGAGCGATACTGAAGGTGGAGATACTGCAGTCTATGGACATTTTGTTGTGCATGGAAGAGTTAAGCTTTCAATAGCATCTGGAACTGAAACTGAAGAAGTAACTGTATTTATCAATGTTCGTACTTAAAATGGAATTTGTAAACAAAGGACCTAACCAGAAAGTAAGACAAAGAAACCCTAAAGGTTATAGATGGGAGACTGTAAAAACAGGCGAAACTATTGACTTGCCAAAAGAAGTTGGACAAGCTTATGGATTCGAGCCTGCAAGAAATAAGAAGAAAGTGACTGAAGGAAAAGTCTCAGACAAAAAAGTTGAGACAAAGCAGTTCGAGGGATCTGGAGAATCTAAAAAAAAAGAAAGTCTGGTTGAAAGTCTTCAAAAACTCAAGAGAATTGGCAGGAAAACTGCTGAAGACATTGCAGATGTCTATTCCAGTGAAGAAGAGTTAGTTGACGCTATTTCTAATAATAAAAAACTTCCATTTAGGGATGATGTAGCTGATTTACTCAAAAAAGAATATGACAACAAAAAATAATGTTTTAGCGAGAGAAAATCGGATTATGATTAATGAAATAAAAGAGGATGTTAAATCAATTAAATTAGATTTGGCAAAATTAACAAATCATTATTCTAAAAGACTGCCTGTCTGGGCAACTGCTTTAATTACAATTTTGGGAAGTCTGAGTACAGGATTAATCGTGGCTTTTGTAGGAGGTTAAGATGACTCACACAACAGTTGCTGAGGTTCGGAGAATAAGCGGTGTAACATCAACTACTAAAGCATCAGACGATGATGTAAGGGATGCAATTATAGAAGCAGAGCAACAACTTGAAAAATATCTTAATGCTTCTTTTACTCCTATAGAGCTTATTGAGAATTTAGATGGAAATGGAACCTATAGAATCTTTGTTTCCAGGAATCCTTTATTAGCAGTTAAGGCATTAAAAATTGATGGTACAGATATCACTTTGGATGGGAATATTTTCTTTAAAAAACCATCTGGAAAAATTGAATTAAATTTAAACGGTACTCCTGAAACATCTAGATTCAAAAAAGGAACTCAAAAAATTATAATTAAATATATTCATGGCTGGTTAGAACATGGAAATAAATCAACAGAATTAACAAGTGCTTCAAGTCCTGGAACAAGTGTTGTTTTATCTGTTTCTTCTGAATCTGGATTTTCAAAAAATGACTGGGTAGAAATCTATGGCATGGATGGAAACCATGAAGTTGTAAAAATAACCGCAGTTTCGACAAGTCAAATTATTGTTGACAGTTTAAGTTTTTCTCATGAAGACGAAAGCAAAATTATTAAATTAGAAGTAAGCGAAGTGATTAAAAAACTTATGAGAATTTTTGCTGGAATTGCCCTTGTTGCGAGGGTTGTTGGAGAATCTTCTGAAGATATTGTTGGATATTCAATAGGAGAATTTCAAGTTCAAAAGGGGGAGCCATACACTCAATGGAGAGAGACTGTTACACAATTGATAAAAGAAAGAGATGAGATTCTTAAAAGAGTGGCAAAAAGGCCTGTGGTATTATAATGGCAGAGATAACAAATTCTGATTTTGTGAACGGGCCTTTAGCAGATCTTGGAGTAAATTATAATTTAATCAAAATAAGCAATACTCTTGATGCTATGGGTGCAAAAACAGCAGTAAGTGAATCGTCTACAGTAATTCAGGGGATAATGCAAAAGATAACTGAGAAAGATAGAGATATAAGTAGTATGGGTTTAGCGGTTTCAGGAAATGTTAAATTTTATGTTAGTGGAGATGTTGATTTAGATATTGGAGATATAATTGAAGAAATTAGTAACTCTAAAAGATGGAGGGTTGAAGCGATTATTGGAAATAAACAAATAGGCAGTAATGCAATTTTCATATCCTCTGTTTTAAAAAATATAGGGTTGGGTTCTTAAAATGATAAGTGTATCTATTGAATTTGATGTAAAAAATAAAGAAGTTAAGGAAAAATTAAAAAAAGTTTTATTTAGAGCTATGATTGATATACAAAAGATTGCAAAACAAAAATCCCCTGTTGATACAGGAAGATTAAGAAATTCAATAAAATTATTTCCATCTTCTCCAGGGGCTATAAAATATATTCTTGCTGCAACAGTAGATTATGCAGGAGATGTTGAGTATGGAACTGCTCCGCATTTTGTGAGTGCTAAAGAATTAAAAGATTGGGCTAGAAGAAAATTAGGCGATGAGAATGTAGCTGGAGCAGTGGCTGAAAAAATAAGAAGAGTAGGAACAAATGCCCAGCCATTTATGAGACCTGCTTTATTGCAGGTTAAAGAGAGTAAGTTGAAACAAAGTTTTGAAAGGATATTTTGATTAAAAATTTAAAATTCTTTTTGCCAAAAACAATATTCTCTTTTTGAGCAATATTGTTTATAAGTTTTTTAGAGTTGATAATTTTAGAGATGCCCTAATAATCTTAGGGCAATAATAGTTCAAGAGAACTAATAAAATCCAAGAGGTAAAATGGCAACTATCAGCCCTAAAAATATAATTGTAGATTTTTTAAGAAAGAATTTGACAGATCCACGTTCACGAGCAGAAAGTTCAAATACAGAAGAATTTGATGGTGGAGGAACTGAATTTTCATTAACACCTCCTTCTGGAAAAGTATCTGGAATAGTTGAAATAACTGTTGATGGAACAGACCAAATTAAATGGAAAGATTATTATATTGATTTTCAAAATGAAAAAGTCATCTTTTTTTCTGCAACAGCAGACGGAACAGATAATGTGGATATTACTTATAAGCACGGAACATCAAATTGGATTTATCCTGATAAGCCACTAACAACTTTAAGCAAAACTTCTTTTCCAAGAATAAATATCTTAATTGTAGATGGAACAGGGGCAAGAATAGGCCAATATAATTCTGATGTTCAAACCATAATTTCTTTTCAGATAGATATCTGGGCAACAGAAGATTATGTTGCAACAATAGACAATGTGAAATATGCAGGGGACAAATTAGCAGAATATATCGGATTGAAAGTCATAGAATCGTTTAGATCAAGCATTGATGAGTTGCATCCTGTTTTGTATAACTACAAGCCAGGACATCTTCAAGACTTGCCATTCAATGAAGAACTGCAAGTTCATCATAAAGTTTTCCAGATGGAAATGAATACAATCAATGTAGGTGAGATATAATGGTAGAAATGTATTTAGGAAAAAGAGAACAAATTGCAATGTGTGAAGAAGATAGCTGGGCTAGTTTAGGAGCAAAAACAATGGCGGACGATGGTTTTATCGTGGGAAAAAATGTGGTGTTTACTCCTGACTTTAATCCTAATTGGCAAGAAGTTTTAACTGCTGGTGCAGATTCAAGGGATGTTGATTCATTGGAGAAGGGCCCATTAAGTTACAAATTTACTCTTACTTTTAATCCTGCAAATTGGAAGTTTTTGAGATATTGCAAGCATGGTTCTGTTACAAACACAAATCAGACTACTTATTATCAACACACTTTTACAGCAACAGATGCAGTAAAATCTTTTACACTTGAACGAGCTCAAAGAGGAACTGTAAATGAGGTTCTCACACTGACTGGTTGTATCATAACAAATCTCGTAATTAATTTTGCAAATGGAACAGGTGCAACAGATGGATTTATTACAGTTACTGCAGAGTGTTTGGCAAAATCTTTGTCAAAAGGAACAAGCATCACATCTGTGTCAGCTGAAACAGATCAAGCTTTCCAGTTTCGTATGGCTAAGTGGACACATAACGGTGATGAAATTGTGGAGTTGAATAATGGTGAATTAACTATTGATAATGGTGTTGATGAAAATGATTCGAGATATTGTAATGCTACACTTGATCAAGAAATTGGCGAACCAGTTCCAAAAACAAGCAGGTATACTTGTCGATTTAATGTTAATCTTAAAGACAGCACTTTTACAGATGACTGGATTGCCCAAGTTGCTGTTCCCGGAACAAACAAACTAGAATTTATAAGAGGAACAAATGATAGTGTGGTTTTCACATTTACAGACGAATATCTCAATTCAGCTATAAGTTCAACAAATATCGAGGGAATTAATGTAGCAGATGTGGCTGGAACAATTAAATCATTATCAATCGTTGCAAAGGATCAACATGATGATTATTAAAAATGGAATTTGAAGAAGACTTTGTGAAAGAAGAACTTATTGAGTTTGAAATAGAAGGAAAGAAATTCAAATACAAACCTACAACTGCAAATGATGAACTTGAATGGGCTGATGATTATTTGGAAATTGTTGACGGCAAACCTAAACAGAATCTCAAAAAAGTTACGCAATGCAAAATAAGAAACTTGATTGAAGTTCCTTACAACAAGGAACTTATCAAGAAAATAACAGGACTTGACAAAGAATGGAAAGACCTAACAAGAGAAGAAAGATGGGATGTTTTTGGTAAATTGAAACCAGGAACTTTTGATGAAATCCTGAAGAAAATAAATGATATCGATTCTCCAGACTCAGAATTAAAAAAAAACTAAAACTGAAAATACAGACAGCTAATTCTAAGATAGGTTTCATAATTGAAAATAGCGCAGAGGGAATGTTATGGCTCAAATATAAGTTTTTTGAGCAGGGGATAAGTCCGCGTGAATTCAGGAAATGTCAAATGAGAGACATAAAAGATATCATGGACATCAAAGACACCATAGACTCAAAAGCGATGAGAGAAGTGGAAGTTAGAGATATGATGGCGAGGATGAGGTATTAAAATGGTTGAAGTAGGAAGCATTCAAATTGGAGGAAGCATTCAGACAGCTGAAATAGAAAGAGGTCTTATTAGAATAGAAAAAGGCTTCAAATATGTAGAGAGAACTAGCAAGGGAGTAAGTTCTGATTTTGAAAGAATGACTTCAAGGGGAAAGAGGCTAGTTACGATATTTGGAGGTTTAGCAATTGCGGGAACAGGAGCATTGGTTGCACTGGCAAAAGGAGCTCCGGCAGTTGCTGGTGCAATGGCAAAAATCAAAATTTCTATGATGAACTTGAAATTTGCAGCAGGAGAAGCAATGAAACCAACTTTTGAAGCAGCTTCAAAAGGATTGGAGAGATTAGCGAACTGGGTTGATGGACATCCTGATTTATTTAGAGGGATTATTAATTCTATTACTGGATTAGCAATTGCAACAGCAGTAGTCAAAGTAGGAGGATGGGTTTTCAAGGCCTGGGCCGGATTTTTTGGATTAATGAAAGGAATAGTAGCTTGGACTGGATGGGCTTCATTAGGAAATATATTTAGAGGTGTATGGACCAAACTTGGAAGTTTAGCAACAAAAATAGGTGGAGCAGTATCTTCAATTATTTCATGGATAGCAAGATTAGGAAGCAAGATGGGGGGAGCTTTAACAGGCGGAGGATTAAGTTCAGGAGTTGCTGGTGGATTAGCGGTTGGTGGAACTGCGGCAGGATTGATGATTGGACCATTGATTAATACTTATCAAAGAGAAATTACTGGGAAACCCGGATTCTTAGATAAGCAATTACAAGAATATAACGAATGGAAATTTCATCAAAATCTAAAAAAATGGTCTAGGAATAAATCGGAGCTAGACATGATGTACACAATATAATGGTAATAAAAATAGAAAATTATTCAGGAAGTGCAGACACATTCACATTTCCAAATAATCCAAACACTTTTGATGACGAGTTAGTGCCAAACTATACAGTTACAAATGTAGATTATCAGAGATATCATTATTTTGTAAGTGGAGGGGGAATTGCACCTAAGATGATTATTCTCACAGGAAATTTTTTTGGAGTAAATAAAAACACAAACTATCAGAGTTTAAGCAAGCATTTTTCTGAAACACAAAAATTAAAAAAATTGTATTGGGAATCAGATAAATTTTATTTAGGGGTGGGGAATAATGTTAAAAAAACTCACACCGGAGGCAGAACAAACTTTATTGATTATGTTGCTAATTTTCAAACAATTGTTGGGGTTTTATTTTCAAACAGTCAAACAACTTATACAAATGGGGGAAGTCATGAAACAAATGATGGTAATACAACCACATTTGTAGAGGAAATTCAAGGAGATGTGACAAATGGATCAACTCCTGTTGTTGTAAGTGATGGATTGGGAAATGAGATTACAATTCCGGCGAGTGTTTTAACAACAGGCCAGACAGTTGTAATTAAATTTGTTGAGATGGTTGATTCTGGGAGTGGTATTTATGTGACAGAGTATAACTATACAACTATTGCTGGAACACAAACAAGCGCAGTTTCTGTTACAGATGGACTTGGACTTTTGCAATTATCATCTGGGGCATCAACCTCAACACTTTCATTAAGCAATCTAAATGCAGGTTGGACTGCTAAGTTTAGAGATGCTTATACATCATAATGGGAACCTATATAATAAAAGTAAAAAACACATCAGGGACAGAAGGCACAGTAATAGCAAATGCAGGATTTTCTTATTCTGATAAATTAAACAGTCATAACGATGGACAATTAAAAATTTCTGGGACAGGAGAAGTTAAAAGAAGCCTTTTTGAAATTGGATCAGAGGTTTATATTTACAGGAATGGAACCTTAGAATTTCATGGAATAATTAATGCTATAAGTTTTTTAGATGCTGGTGGAATTGCGGCAGATCTTTTGGGTAATGAAGTTTGGTTAACAAAAGAAAACGGAGATTATGGAAGCTCCCCTTATGAAAATACAGCAAGCGCAACAATAGCAGGCCATATTATTGGAGAAAGTACAAAATTTAGTCAGGGAACAATTGAGGCAGGAGAAAATCTTGATTTTAGAATAGAAAAAACTTCGAGCTTATGGAATGCATTATCAAGTTTAATCAAGAGAACAGCCCAAGATATAGGAATTGATTATGCAAATGCAGAAGTTGATATTTTAGATCATAAAGGATCTTCAACAAGTGTAGCAACATTAAATGATGGTGTTCAAATTCAAGACCTTACAGTTAGACAAAGTTATCCTATTGCAAATGATGTTAGAGTTTATGGACAGGGAGAAGGAAATACCAGAATTAAAAGTGATACAGGACAGGGTCAAGATGCAACAAGCAAATCAACTTATGGAACAATTAGAAAAGTTTACAATGATCCATCAGTCACAACAGTAAATGAAGCAAACACTCTGGCTAACAAATTAGTTGCGAAGTGGAAAGACCCAGTAAAAATCTATGAGTTTGATGTGATTAATCCAACTAAAAATCTAGTTGCAGGAGATGTAGTGACTTTAAATTCTTCAACAAAAGGCCTAAGTGATGAAGAAGTAAGAATAGTCTCGATGGAAAGAGGAGTCAGAAATAGTCAAGAGTTTTTAACCCTTCAAGTTACAAACAAGGCCTATAGCACAATTGAAAGAGGAATAGATCAGATATTGGCAGAGTTAGAGAAAAAAGCAAATGATTTACAAACTTATGATCAATATAATTCAGAGTATGCAAATCAAAATGAAATAACTTGTGTTGGAGGAATTGGTCAGATTGGGACGGGGGCATGTGGATGTTCAGGAGGGTGGATGTATCTTGATGGAAGTTTATCTTTGCCTAGTGGAGTTATTCAAGCAGCTGTTTTAAACATTAATGCTTCAAGCATCTATAATTATATTGCCGGGAGTTTAATAGTCACAGGAAATATCGATGCTTCATCTGCTCCAACATTGGGATGTCATTTAACAAATAAAACTTATGTTGATAATTGTGTAGGAGCCGGAGGATCAAGTGTGTGGGCAGATGGAACTAACCCTTATATCTATCCTTGTAATTCTTGTGGATTGTGTATGTTTAATGATATTATCGACGGAACAAGTGGGAATTGTCTTGGAATACCACAAAGTCCAGGAGCATGGAAAGAAGTTCATGCTTTATGCATGGATTCTGTTTATTTTGTTTGCACTCCTGCGATTTGTAATTCAGGTGGCATAAGCATGTGTAATTCATCAGGAAAAGTTGCAGAATTTGGAACTTCATGCACTTGCTTAGCAACAATCAGAACAAAAGATATTCATGCTTTTTCAAATGGAAGTTGCTCAGTAGGAATTAGTAGTTGCAGATTTGGAACTGGTTACATAAATTGTATGTACACTTGCAGGAGATTAAAACTTCCAGTAGGAACAAACTGTTATTAAAATGGCTTACATGTATCATAATATCGCGCAAGGAGTGAAAGAAGATGGTGGCACCAATAATTATATGACTTGGTGGAAGACAAATTTTAATATGCCTGTGCCTAATCTTTGGAGTGGGAGCTGGGTTGAAGGAAGAGGCCCTGTTATGTTTTATGGTGCAGGAACAAGCTTTAATTTATCAGGATTTTTGCCCGGATGGGAATTAGTTGCATTTTTTTGTGGATGGCATTGGGATGGACCAGTAAGTGGAACAACATATCTTTATTCACAATGGTTAGATAGTGTAGGCTCAGTTATGTGGTATTGTGCAAATGGGCTTTCAGTTAATTTGAATCTTGCAGCAGATTATTGGCAAGAACATATGTATGCTTGTAATCAAGGGGTTGCGGGATGGGAAGTTGATGTAAGCGGAACTTACAAATGTAGAAGCTGGTCAACAGGTGTTCAGGCAATGGGAAACCAAGATACAAGCGTGACTTTTTCTAATGTGCCAAGCACAACTCAAATGTCTTCAACTTACACCGGGGGAGTTTGGGTTGAAGGAAATGATCTTTGTTATGTTTGTGGAAATCGATGGAAACACAACATGGAAGGAGATAGTCAAGGTTATGTTGGAACAACTTATTCAGGAGCAATTTGGATAGATACAAGTTATTATTTGCACTGGGTTGGGGCTGATGGAAATAATTATAGGGCAAAGTGGAGAATTAAACAATTTGCATCAACTTGGACTAATGGACCAACTGGAGAGACATATACAGGAGCAACTTATTCTGGAAGCATTTGGGTTGACACAGAATTTGGATACACTCATCTTGCATATATTGCTGGTGATGGATATAAATATTTGGCAGGATCAGGACATTATCCTTATCAAACCCCTTATTAAAAAATGAAAATAAATGGAATTCCAATAAAAATTAGAACCAAAGAAGAAATGGATAGAATCCTAAACAGAGATTCAAATCAAGGAAAAGGAGGGCCGATATTCTTCATAGGAGCAATAGGAAACAAAAAGACAGGAAAAATTGTGGAAGTTCATAAAATAGATCCTAAAACAAACAAGAAAACAATCCTATTCAGAGATAAAAATGACAAGCTATTCAAAAAAGAAAAATGAATTACGTGATTGAAATTACAGGCGGAATTGGAAAGCATATCATGGCTACTGCTTTCATTAGATGGATTAATGAAAAATATCCTAAGAAAAAAATAATGGTAGTTAGTTCATACCCTGAGATTTTTGAATACAATCCAAGAATTTGGAGAAATCTAAAATTAGATCAACCTTATCTATTCGAGGACTACATTAAAGATAATGATTTTAGAAAAGGCAATCCTTATGAGATTCAAGAATTTTACAGAGCAGAAAATAAAATGCATTTAATGGAAATCTTTCCAAAAGCATACCTTTTCAACACTTATGACAAAGATCCTCAAATGGAATTATTTTTAACAAAGGGAGAAGAAATAGAGGGAAAAGCATTTTGTGATCAACACAAACCTTTAATCACTTTTCAGGCTTTTGGAGGATTAGCGCCCGGAATGGGAATTAATCGAATGAAAATAGATTCAGGTCAAAGAGATATCCCTTATCCAATGGCTGTGAAAATTTGTAACTTACTCAAAAAGAAGGGATTTAATGTTTTACAATTAAGAGGAAAAGTTGAACCAGGAATTCCAGGAACATTACAAGTAGATTTGCCTTTTAGAAATATTTTGCCGATTATCAAAAATGCAGTAGCCCACATAGGAATTGATAGTTCATTTATGCATGCGGTGGCAGTTTTCAAAAAGCCACAGTTAATTTTTTGGGGAGGAACCCATGTTGATAGTTTTGGATATAAATATGATAGTGTAAATAATGTTTGCAACAAACATGGGATGCATGGAAGGCCTTATTTTGCAGTGCATGATAGATTAGCATTATACCCTTATAAAGACGGAAATGATGGATTTGAATTTGATTATACTGATAGAGAATTAGAAAAACACATTACTCAATTTACAGATTCCATTAAAAATATTCAAGGAGGTAAAAATGTGGAAAACAATAAAGAAGATTTTGAGTAAGATATTTTGTGAGGAGTTTCCCTTATGGACGTATGGATTAGAATGTCAAATATGTCAAATGACTTTGATTAGTCCAGAAGCACATTATAAGGAAGCTTTGAAAAATAGAACTCTTAAACAACACGCAGGAAAAATCCCAATATTAAAAAAATAAAAGGAGGTAAAAAAAATGAGTGAAAAACCATGGTATAAGTCAAAGACAAAAGTAGGTACAGCATTAGTTGGACTTTCTGTAGTTATTGGAACTGTCGGCGGTTGGCTTCAAGGTTCAATAGAACCCGGAACAGCAGTCACAGCACTAATTGCTCAGATAGGAGTTATCTTAGCTATCTTTGGTGTTAGAGACTTGCCTTTTGTAAATAAGAAATAGAATGAAGAATTGCCCTAAATGCAATAGCTCAAGATATACAGAGGGGCCTCTAGGAAAAGTCTGCAAGAAGTGCGGATTTAGAAATGACCCTAATTATCTTAGGAGGAAAAATGATAAAAATAATAATAGACAAAAAGACGCCCTCTGTTAATCATCTCTACGGGCATAATAAATTCGGACATTTTTATCTAAAAAAAGAAGGCAGAGAATTAAGAGAATACATTTCGAAGAAAGTTGAAGGAAGTATCCCTAAAGATAAGCTCGAACAGTTTAAGGATGTTAAGCTAATTGTATCTGTCAACATTTATGAGAATTGGCTTACAAAAAAAGGAACTGTAAAAAAGATAGATATTGCTAACAGAGAAAAGTTCTTGATTGATAGCGTGTTTAATGCATTAGGATTAGATGATTGTTTTATTTTTGAACATATCATGAGAAAGGTGCAGAGTGATGAAGAGAAGGCGGCCATTACAATTAAAAAAATAAAAAGAAACAATTAGATAATAGACTGAGCAAGTGTAAATTTATTAGGTGTAATTTTGCACAAATTATCCTAAGAAACTGACTTAACAAAAATATTTATCTCCTTAGAGAAAAATCAAGTCAAACTAAAATTGCTCTTATGACTTTTCTTTAATATTTTATTGGGATTTACCTCTAAGCCTTTTTTATTTATAATTTTAAGTTCAACAATTTTGTGTTTAAAACTAACCCCCCTCATTTTAAGTATTTCAATAGCAAAAGTCCTTTCTCCTGAATCATAAACTACATTATACAAAACAATTATACCGTCGGATAAAAAAGAAACTGCTTCTCCTTGTTCTTTAAATGTTGTTCCAACATGAGAAGGTGATGAAACTTCTCTTATCAGAAAATTAGTGATATTGTTTTTTTCTAGATATCTAAATAATTGCTCCATATAAATTCTAAATCTGGACTCTTCTCCTGTAAATGCAGAAGCAATGCTTGTCAAAGAATCAATTACAACAAAGTCTGGATTAAAATCTTCTGGAAAAAACATTGGCTCAACTTCAATTAAAAGCTCTTTTTTAGCTGCACTCAATAATGCCTCAATACTTCTTGAAATATCTATGGCATCAAATCTTTCAACTTTTAATAAACCTTTTTTAATAAATTCTTTTGATTTCCATCCAAATCCTTCCATATGTGTGATTAGTTGTTCTTCTGATTCTTCAAAACTCATATAAAGACATTTTTTCCCCTGTTTGCACAATTCGTTTAGAGTTGCTAAGCAAAAAACAGTTTTCCCACTTCCAGGACCCCCTTCAATTAAAATTGAATTCCCTTTAGGAATACCCATGCTCTTTTCAAAAAGAGAATCAAATCCCTTGATTCCAGTTCGCATAAAATTTTCATTCGATTTTTTATTTGTTTCTATATTTTTATTTCCTGCTTTCTTTTTAGCAAATTCTTTTTTTAAATTTTTTATAACTCTCTTGATTTTTTTATTTACAACTTTTTTATTTTTAGGGGATTTTATTTTAATTGGATCAGTCTTTTCATCAGATTTTTTTGATGTAGTTCCAAATAATCTTTGAAAAAATCCTTTTTCCTTTTTTTTAACATGGTTAAACCTATTTCTTTTTGTTTTTTTATCAGACTTAACCTCCTTATTAACTTCCCTGCCTTTCAAATTTGTTCTTTTTTCAGAGATTTTCTTTTTCTTACTAAACCCTCTTTTTTTCACCATTTTGCATAATAATAATAATAATAATAATAATAGTACATTTTTAAGTCTTTCGAGAGTTGCAGATAAACTTTTAAATAACAAAAACCTCTTTTCTCTATGGAAAAAAGAGAGGGAGTATTATATGCAATAACTATATTTTCACTTATAGCAATAGTTTACATATTTTTTGGTGCTATAACAAAAATTCCAAATATTGCCAACGAGAAATTTATAAGTTTAACTGGAAATGTAGTTTTGGATTTAGAAGACAATTTTAAAATAGGGGATACTTTTAAGGGAGACATAGTTGTAAATCAAGGAGAAATTAAAGAAGCAATTTATGGGATGATACTGTTAACAAAAGATAATGCCCCAATAACAACAAAAACTTTTAATTTACAAGATGTTCTAGTTAAAGAAGAAAGTAATGGAAAGAATATTCTTAAAATAGAAAAGTTAATTGAATATAGATTTGAGGAGGGGGGAAATTATGAACTATTATTTTCAGTTTTAGATTTAAATATAAATATAAAAAAGGAGTTTTTAGTTGAATGAAGATGAAAAAAATTAAGATTTTAAATAAAAAAACATCATTGATTGTTTTAAGTGTATTTTTATTTGCCTCCTTAGTTTTTGCTTTAACATTTATAGATAAATTACAATCTGATTTTGATTTAGGGATTTATAATCAAACTGAATACAATTCCAGTGTTGGCAGCGGGGCAGTTCAGCTTAATCTTTCTTTTAACAACGGAACATATACAAGCCAAATTTTTTCAACAGGAAGTAATGTTTCTTTAAATAATCTAAGCTGGGAATATCAAAGAATTCAGTGTCCAGAAGGTATGGCTTATATTAACAAATTAAATGGATTTTGTATTGATAAATATGAGGCGAGTGTATGGAATTTTGATGGGAGTTGGAATTCGGAATCTAACACAAGCACTTGGAATGGGGCGGCAGACACTGATGCGGCTCTTTTGGCTGGTGCTTATGCCAACTCATCTGAGGGGAAGTATCCATGGGTTTATATTGATAGAAATGAAGCAAGAACAGCGTGTGAAAATTATCCAGGAGGGAATAAGTATTTGTGCACAGATGAGCAGTGGTTAGCTGCTGCAAATATTAAGGGAGAATATTTTAACTTAGCCACAGAATTAACAGATTGCACTATTGATGAAACCAGAGATTGTGATTGGGTAAATTCTCCTGGAGGGGGTGATGCTTGTATGACTGGGAGTAAAGTAGATTGTGTTTCGTCTGAAGGTGTTTATGATATGACTGGAAATGTTTGGGAATGGACAAATGAGACAGTTAGTTACAATAAACCATGTAATTCAGATTCACCTGGATATTGTTATTGGAATGGAACTAGTTTTCAAACAGGGACAGATGCAAATACAGCTGTTTATGGGAATGATGGAGTTTATTTTACAGCGAATACTAATACAAATAAAGCTGTGCTACGTGGTGGCTGTTGGTACGTTGGGGCCGATGCGGGCCCTTTTTGTGCGTATTTGAGCCGTGGTCCCGCGGATACGTACTACCTCATTGGCTTTCGCTGTTGCAGTAGTTAATCTGGTTCCTGGAATCTGGAAATCCAAAGAAAAAAGCCCAAAGGGGCGTCGCGCGAAAAAAAGAGGTAGAGAAAATGGCAACTGAAGAATACTTAAAT
>Ga0265596_1000275_pt1 | contig 34393 bp, 44 predicted proteins | sample saktaG_FD_190143 | JGI IMG/M metagenome (GOLD analysis project Ga0265596, IMG submission 190143) | Saline water microbial communities from Sakinaw Lake, British Columbia, Canada - sak_2013_06_06_60m | ecosystem: Environmental > Aquatic > Non-marine Saline and Alkaline > Saline ...
TTCTGGGTTTTGGTTTTGCATCTCTTCCTGTAGCATTTTTTGCTAGATTAGAATGATATTTATGTTCTGCGTGAGGAGTCTTTGTCTTTGTTATTCTTTCTATTTGATTAAGATATTCTCTTTCTTCTGCTGAACAAAATGAGTATGCTGTACCTTTGCTTCCTGCTCTTGCTGTTCTTCCAATTCTATGAATATAATTTTCAGGTTCGTTTGGTAAATCAAAGTTTATTACATGACTAATATTCTTTACATCTATTCCTCTTGCTGCTATATCTGTTGCTACTAATACTCGTATTTTTTTTGCCTTAAAATCGTTTAGTGCAATTTGTCTTTGTGATTGGGACTTGTTTCCGTGAATAGCATCTGCTGAAATATGGTTCTGGTTTAGTGCTCTTGCTACTTTGTCTGCTTTATGTTTTGTTTTTACAAATACTAATACACAACTCATTTTTTGTTGATCTATTAAATCTAATAATAATTCAATTTTATTTTCCATATCTATAAAGAATATGAATTGTTCTATTTTTTCAATTGGTGTTGCTTGAGGTGTTACTTCCATTCTTACAGGATCTTTTAAGAATTTTTTTGTTAATCTTGTTATTTCTTCAGACATTGTTGCTGAGAAGAATAATGATTGTTTATTTTTTGGTAAAAATGAAGCTATTTTATTTATGTCTCTTACAAATCCCATATCTAGCATTCTGTCTGCTTCGTCTAATACAAAGAATTCTATATTTCTTAAATTTACTTTTCCTTGGTTTATCAAGTCTAATAGTCTTCCAGGTGTTGCTATAAGTATGTCTACTCCACGTTGTAGATTGTTTATTTGAGGTCTTATTCCTACACCACCATATATTACTAAATATTTAAGGCTAAGAAATGTACCGTATGCTTTGAAACTTTCTGTGATTTGTTCTGCTAATTCTCTTGTTGGAACTAAGATTAGTGCCTTAGGTATTGTTGCTTTAATATTACCTATTTTTTCGTGTAGTTTTTGAAGTATTGGTACGACAAATGCTGCTGTTTTTCCAGTTCCTGTTTGTGCTATACCTATTACATCTTTATTGTCTAAAAGTAGTGGAATAGTTTTTTCTTGGATTGGTGTTGGCTCCACATATCCTTTTTTCTTTAAGGCTTTTATTATTGGCTCAATTATTTTTAATGATTCAAATTCCATAATTAATAGGGAAAATGAGAGTATATAAACCCTTAGTTTGTAACTACTATAAGGGAGTTGTATTAAATAATTTGAATTTTTAGAATGTTTTATTGTAGGGGATTACTAAGATAGTACTTAAAAAGGGGCATTATGCTGGAAATTAATAATTTTTATTTACAAAATTTAAAATTAATTCTTTATTTCTAACTTCTGGATGGAACAATGCCCCATATATTTCTTTGTCTTTATGTTTTATTGCCTGAGGGATTTTTGAATTTGTAAATTTTTCAAAATCTTTAGGCAAACTTGTATAATTATTATGGATATGATAAACTTCTTTTTCTCCCCTTAATCCTAAAAATTTTCTTTTAAAATTTTCTTTATAGAATCCTATTTCTATTTTCTTTTTTAATTTTTCTTTAAATACCAAACAGATTATCTGCATACCTGCACAAATTCCCAAAACAGGCTTACTTGTATTTTTAATCCAAGAAAAATCTGTGTTCAAATAATTATCATCTTTTAAAGAAGTTCCACAGATAATTATCTTACCATAATCCATTAACTTAGCTCTATTGATTTTTTTATAATTTAAAGTTTTAAATTTAATCCTATTATTTTTTAAAATATCTTCAATAGGTTTTACAAATTCAAAATAATGCAATTTCTCCTTACAAATGTTTATTATTAATACTTTATTCATATTCTCAATTCCATAGCCCATGAATTTTTCTCCCCTGAAATTTTTTTATTTTTAACTTCTAAAGGTTTTTTAAAAAGCGGACAATTCAAAACAAAACTCTCGAATTCTCCACCCTCCCCTGCAAGATTTATTTTATATTTTTCTTGCAAACTTCTTATCTTGGAAATAAATTTATTATCAATAATCTTACCTAACCAAGATTTATCTAGGGGGTAAGCAGCAACTGCAATAATTATTACTTTAAAATTATATTTAATCAAATCTTCTAATAATTCTATTTGATTTTTTTGCCAGAGAGGATTAAAACATTCTAATTTTAATTTATTACAAATCTTTTGAACTCTAGAAGACTGATAAACTGATTCTACAGCCCCTGTAATAATCCCCTGAATTTTATATTTTTTTACAGCAATTTTAATTGCTTTTTCTAAATCTTTTAATTCAATTTCTTTTTTTCCTCTTGTTTTTTGAAGAATTAAAGGCATGTTCATAACTTCTGCTTGTTTTTTAACTTTGGATATTGAAGGAGTATGAAACATATAGCTCTCTTTATTTTTAGAAGCCATACTAATTAAGCATACGATTTCATCTCCTTGTTTTTTTGTTAAAAAAGTGGCAAGACAAGAATCTTTCCCCCCTGAAAATAATACTCCTAATTTCATTTTATAATAAATAATATCAGTTTAATAAATCTAACTTTCCTAACACAAACCTTTAAATTGTTAAAATATTGCATTATTTTATGCCAAGATGGCTAAGTGGTATTACGCTAAATTGCTAACCCTATGCCTTTTTCTCAACTTCTCTTTTTATACAGCTTATTTTTTTCTGCCCCAATTAGTTTTATTCCAAACACGTTCGTGAAAATCAAAAAAACTCACTATTCCTGCCAGTGTTAAATTTCTTGTAAAAATAAAAACAAGAATTGTAGTAGTTAAAGTTGCAAGTATTCTCCAAGTAAAAGCTTTTATAATACTTCTTTTATGCATGTCTATAATATCACCTTTTAGATAGTTTTTTCTTCAATCTCTTTTTTAATTTGTTTTAAGAAATCCTTTGTTTTAATATTAGCAACTTTGGATTTATTTCTAACTGCTAAATCTCCTGATTTTTCTTCTTTGTCTCCGATTACAATTATATAAGGGATTTTTTCTGTTTCAGCTTGTTTGATTTTTCCTTGAAGAGGTTCTTGGTTTAAATCTAAGTCTGCTCTGATGTTTTGTTCTTGAAGTTGTTTTAATAAATCTTCACAGGATTTGTTATTTCTATCTGTGAAATTAATAACTCTTACTTGAATTGGAGAGAGCCAGAGTGGAAGATGTCCTCCATAATGTTCTAGTAAAATACCAAAAAATCTTTCTAAAGAACCATAAATTGTTCTGTGCAACATTACTGGTTGTTTAGTTTTATTGTCTTTATCTGTGAAAATTAAATTAAATCTTTCTGGCATTGAAAAATCTAATTGAAGAGTTCCACATTGCCATTCTCTTTCTAATGAATCTTTAATATGAAAATCAATTTTAGGACCATAAAAAGCACCATCTCCTTTATTGATTTTAAATTTCATTTTCTTTTTTTTAAGAACTTTTTCTAAAACAGATTCTGCTTTGTCCCAGATTTTATCACTTCCAATTCTTTTTTCAGGTCGAGTAGAAAGTTCAACTCTATAAGTAAATCCAAATAATTTGTAGAATTTTTCAATTAATTCTATTACATTAATTAATTCTTGTTCAACTTGTTTTTCTGTACAATAAATATGTGCATCATCTTGAATAAATTGAATTACTCTAAATAATCCTGATAAAACTCCTGAAAGTTCTTGCCTATGAACAATTCCAAGTTCTCCAACTCTTAAAGGCAAATCTTTGTAAGATTTAGGTTTATTTTTATAAACTAACATTCCTCCTGGACAATTCATTGGTTTTACTGAAAAATCTCTTTTTTCATATTCTGTTAAAAACATGTTTTCTTTAAATTTTTCCCAGTGCCCTGAAATCTGCCATAATTTTTTATCTAAAATTTGTGGTGTTGAAATTTCTTCATAACCTGCTTTTTTATGTTCTTGCCTCCAAAATTCAATTAGTTTATTTTTTATTATTAATCCATTATTATGCCAAAAAACCATTCCAGGTGCTGTTTCTGAAAATGAAAATAAATCCATTTGCTGTCCTAAGATTCTGTGGTCATTTTCTTTTAATTTAGAAGTATCAAGTTTTGATTTTGAAACTTGATTAAGAAGTTGTTTGTAGTCATATTTTTCTTCTTTTATCTCTCCTTCAAATTTTAAATCTCTGCTTAATTCAGAAAGAGGATGTCCTTTGACTTTTAATTCAAATTCTTTGTAATATCCAAAAGGCGCTCTTGTTATTTCAAATTTTAATTTTTGAAGTTCTTTTTCAGCTTGTTGAAGTGTTTTTAATGCAAAATCAGGATTGCTTAAAGAAGGTGAAAGATGTGCATAAGGATAAAGAACTATATTTTTTGCTTTGACTTGTTCTGCAATATTTTGAATTTCTTTTGTTAGTTGCTGGAGAAGTTGTGGATTTCCTTGGTCCTGTTTTTCAATTGCAGCCATAATAACTAATGGTTCATCAACTTTGATTTCTTGTTTTTGTTTTTCTGTTAATTCTTCTGGTTGTTTAAGTGCTTTTTTCAATGGTTTGAATTTAATATAGTCGCAATGTAAAGATAAGATTTTCATGAATATATTAGGGAAAAAGGATTTTTAAGGTTTTGGGATTTTAATTATTTAAAAATTTTCTCCACTATAAGTAATTTTCCCACCAAGCTCTTTTTCAATCTCTATAATTCTGTTATATTTTGCAAGACGTTCTGGTTTGTTTGGAGCTCCTGATTTGATTTGACTGCTTGCTGTTCCAACTGCTAAGTCTGCTATAAATGAGTCTTTTGTTTCTCCTGAGCGATGAGATATTGTTGTAGATAAGTTATTTTTTTTAGCTAAATTAATTGAATTAATTGTTTCTGTTATTGTTCCAATTTGGTTAATTTTTATTAATACTGAATTTACTGCTTTTGTTTTAATTGCTTTTTTAATTCTTTTTGGGTTTGTTGTTAGTAAATCATCTCCTGTTATTTGGATTTTATTTCCTAATTGTTTTGTTAATTTTTTAAATGATTGCCAGTCATCTTGGTCAAAAGGGTCTTCTATTGAGATTATTGGAAATTTATGAATTAATTTTTTGTAAAATTCTATTAATTGAGATGAGTTGTATTTTTTAGAGTTTAAAGTATAAGTTTTATTTTTGTAAAATTCAGAAGCTGCTGAGTCTATGGCTAAGGAAATTTCTTTTCCTGGTTTATAACCTGCTTTTTCAATTGCTTTTATTATTAATTCTAATCTTTGTTCTGTGTTTCTGATGTTTGGAGCAAATCCTCCTTCATCTGCTATGGGAATTGTTTTTATTTTGAATTCTTTTTTAATTAAAGATTTCAAGGCTTGAAAAGTTTTTTTTGACATTTGTATTGCTTGTTTAAAGGTTTTTGCTTTTACAGGAATTATCATATGTTCTTGGATATCATTTTTAATTCTAGCATGTCTTCCTCCATTGATGATGTTTAGTTGAGGGATTGGGAGTTTGAGTTTTTTAGTTTTACTTAATTTTTGAATATGTTTATAGAGTGGAATGTTTTTTTCAGTTGCACCTGCTCTGCAAACTGCTATTGAGATTGCTAAGATTGCATTTGCACCTAATTTTGATTTGTTTGTTGTATTATCAAGTTTAATCATTAGATTGTCAATTTGTTTTTGTTGAGAAGGATTTTTGTTTATTAATTTTGGAGCAATGATTTTATTAATATTATTAATTGCTTTGAGAACTCCTTTTCCATTAAATCTTTTAAGGTTTTTATCTCTTAATTCTAATGCTTCATATTTTCCTGTTGATGCTCCTGATGGAACCATTGCTGTGAATAAACCTTTGTTAGTTAGAAGATTAACTTTAATAGTTGGATTTCCTCGAGAATCTAAAACCTCTTTTGCTTTTATTGATTTTATTGGCATAATAGAATAATGAGAGAGAAATATTTAAAGGCTTTGGTGTTAGATAGTTCCCTAGGAGATAAATTCTTATAAAAGATTATTAATTAATTAATAAATGAATCATAAAGTGTATTCTCAAACTGAACTTCAAGAGAGAAGAGATAAATCTGCAAGGATATTTAAAGAACATCATAGAGATTTGATGAAAGGTAGTGAAGATATTGATAATTATGAATTTTTAATGATGCAGGATAAGGATATTCCTGATTTGGGGTTTGAATTTTTAATGTGGAATAATTTAAATAATAAAGTTTATTGGACAAGTCTTAGTAAGTTAAATGAATTAAAAAAGAGAAATGTTCTTGGGAATCATTTTTCTGAGCAAGATTTAGGAAGACTTGCAGAAACTATGATTTCTCAAATGTGGATGGGTGAAAGAGCTGCAAGTGATGTTCCTATATTCTCTGATGTTTTTCTTTTATTTAGTGATGAAGAAAAAAGTCCGTTGACAAGATTTGTTAGGGAAGAACAGAGAGTTATGGCCATTAATAAGGGTTTTTGGCATTGTTTAGGAGCTACTAAGTATGAAAATCCAACTGAAGATTCAAGATTTTGGAGTGCAAATTTAAAACAAGAGTATGCATTAAAAGAGATTACAAAATTGTTTGGATGTGATGGTTTTTTTGATTATTTTAATTTTAGAGAGGGTGTTGAAAGAGCTGTTGAAGTTCCTGAAAATCTTTGTTTTAGAGGGACTATTAATTTAGATGAATATATGAGATGGTTTTTAGTTCAAGAGGAAGAAATTTATAAAAAGTTGGAAAAAGAAGAAGCAGTTCAAATTTGTGGGAGATTAGTTGCTCCCATGGTTTATGAATTATTTGTAGAGGGTGATTGGAATGAGAGAGAAGGTTTAATGAGATTGGCAAATCATTTTATTCAAGGGGAGATTATTAAAACTGCCCCGATACAGAGAGTTTTAGGAGGAGTATATGAATTAAATTTAATGGGAGCATTTGATGAAAGAGATTATTCTCATTATGATTGGAATTTTATTGAAAGTTGTGAAAGGGCTCTTTTAGATAGTGAGAGTCATGCAAAAATTTGTTGGGAGAGATTTTCAAGTGAAAGTGATATTGATTTATCACTCCTTGACTCAAGGATTAGAAAATATGTTCCTGCTGAAGCTTATAAGGAAATGGTTGGAGGGTTAAGACAAGAAATGGCTGAAATGAAAAGATTTGATTTAGAAGTTTTTAGAAAGTGGGTTCAGTGTAAGGAAGTTAAAGGATTTGCTCTTTCTGAAGTTGGAAGAGTTAGAAATGAAGCTCTTCAGGTATATTTTTCTCAGACAAGAAGACCAAGGGCAGAGGTTGTTGAAGGTTTAGCTAGAATTGTAGGTACTGGAAAATTTGGTTCTGATTATTTAGGAGATAAAGTTAGAGGTTATTTATTTATGGATTTAGTTGCAAAAAAAAGATGGGAGAGTGCTAATAGTATTCTTATGTCTTACAATATTGGGAGGGATTTTGGAGAAGCTGGTTTTGCAACCCTTAAAGAAACAAAAACATTTGAAGGTGCTGTTGGAGGATATGTTGAAAGTCATGGAAGAGTTAAAGTAGATAGAAGGGGTTTAGATAGTAGTGTTTGTTATCCACATTATAATAAGATTAAAGATGTTGTTGAAAATTTTGGAAGTATTTTTGTGGTGGAGGGGAGTGATTAGCCATCCAAAAACTCATCAACTCTTTTTTTTGTTTTTTCTCTGTTCTTTTGGTGCTCTAATAGGAACTTGTTTAATTTTTCAATTGTGTAAGCTTTAAGTTCACCTGTTGAAAGTTTTCCTGATTTGTAATTGTTGTGGAGTTCCTGGAGTTTTTTATCATCTTCTTCTAAAAACATTTTTAAATATTGAAATGAAACATCAATATCTGGATTTCCTCCTTTTTTTCTATGTTCTTCTAATGTTGGCTGTCCTCCTGAAAAAGCATATTTGTTTATTTTTGTTTTTATTTCTTTTGGAGTGTCTGTTGGAGATATAAAAGAAGTTGGGTCTGATGCAGACATTTTTCCTTGTTTTAATCCTGGAAGCATTAAATTATAAGTTGAGGAAAGCTGAATAAATTTTGGATTTTTTATTCTTTGGGAAATATCTCGTGCTAATCTTAAATGAGGGTCTTGGTCAATTCCAACTGGAACTAAAACAGGACAAGAATTTTCAAATTCTGGTAATTGAGGATGAAGCATATCAGATGCTTGCAATAAAGATGATAACATTTTTCCAGGAGTTATTTCTCCATAAACTGCTTTAAATTCATTAAAAGTTGCATGTCTTGCTAAAAGATTTTGTAATCTATAAAAAGCATTTGCTTTTTCAGGATTTTTGCTTCTTTGAGATTGAAAATAGATAGTGCAGTTATTTGGTTTAAGTCCAAGAGCAATATAATTTGGTATGTATTCATTTATTGCAATTTTTTTAGAATCTTCTAAAGATTGTCCTCTGGCATTATATGCTTCTAAATCTGCAACAGCTATGTAAATTTTAGCCCCTAATTTTTGATAAAAAATTAATTGTTTTATTACAAGTGCATGGCCTAAATGGAATTTTCCTGTTGGCATTAAACCTGTCATTACAACAAACTTTTTTTTATCTCTTACTGACTCAAGAATTCTTTGTATGTCTCTGTGTCCAAAAATAATTTTTCTTCTAAAAAGAAGTTCTTTATTAAAAATGTCTGGAAGGGAGTTTATTAAAGATATTCCAAATTCTTTTACAAGTCTATTATAATTAATATCTCCTTTAATTTCCCATGGATTGAACACTGGTTTTTTCATTATTAAAAATAGAAAAAGGAATATTTAAAGTTGTTGATTTTTGGGGAATGTTGGATAAAAAAAAGTTAATTAAGGAAGGGGGAGTGAACATGAAACTGAATTAAACCGCGAATGTTATATTCAATCCTTAACAAACCTATTTATTTTTTCGTACAAGCTTTCAGCTTTTAAAGTTATTATTTGTAAGAATTCTTGATCTCCATAAATTATTGGACGTAGTCTTCTAAGTTCATTTGGATTCTTTTCAAGTAAATATGCACAAACTGCAATTTTACAATTTGGAACCATGTTGGATTCAAATATCTGTTCTAAATTCAACCATTCAACCTCTCCAACATCAGATTCTTTTGGAATAGGAGTCCCTATCATCTGCGCTGAACAAAGATATATTGTTCCTCCTAAAACGTTTGGTTTTTGATAATGCAAAACAACAGCATCCAGATTAACCCCATATTCTTCAATTAATTCTCGCTTAAGAGCAGATTCATAGTTTTCTTCAGGTTTGAGTTTTCCTCCAGGTAACCTATATCTTCCAGCAAAAATTTTATGACTTGGAGTCATGTATGTTAAAAAAGAATCCAGATGTTGTTTTTGTGGAATCACCACAATTACTGAATTTTTACTATCTTTATTCATGCAATTAAGAATTCAAATATTTTATTTAAATGTATGTCTCTTGAGGACTTCTCTGTTCCTCGCTCCGCTGCAGTACTCAGTTCTAAGAAGAGCATAACAGCGGAGCCTGTCCCATAATCAACCTCTTCAAAACTAATAATTAACCAAAACAAATATTTTTCTTACCATTCCCACCCAAGATAGTGAGAGATTGCCTGCAGTACTTCGGACAATTTGCTGAAACTTCGTTTCAGAGAAAAACTTCTTTTATCTGTCCAAAGAAACCTATTGAAATTGTGAAACAATTTCGTCTAACATTCGATAAAAGGTTCGTTTTACTCGCCCAAATTTTTATATTTTATTGAAATAATCTTTTCCTCCCATGAAAAATAATAAAACAATTAGCATTCAAATACTGATTGTTAGACACGCTCTGATTTTTGTTTTGGAAAACATTAAATAATCTTGTCTTGAGTGCAGAAAAACATAAATACTTCTTTTGTTTGTTTTTGTTATGGAATATGATAAAGATAAAAAAGAGATTAGAATTAATAAGGTATTAAATGAGTTAGATAAACTTGTCATCAGATTTTTAGATATTTTAAAGAAACATGTAGATTATGTTATTATCTCAGGATATATCTCTATTTTACTTGGAAGATCAAGAGCTACTGAAGATGTTGATGTTTTTATAAGAAGAATTTCTTTTGAAGAGTTTTTTAATCTTTATCAGGAATTAAAAAAAGATGGTTTTTGGTGTTTAAATGCAGAAGAACCAATGGAGATTTTTTCATATTTAAGAGATGGTCTTGCTATTAGGTTTTCAAGAGAAGGAAAACCTACTCCTAATTTTGAAATTAAATTTCCTAAAAGAGAAATTGATAAAGAAACTTTTGAAGATTTTATCATAGTTATCCTTACTAATGCAAACAATACAAAAATAAAAATATCTTCTTTAGAAAGACATATTGCATTTAAAAGATACTATCTTAAATCTGATAAGGATATTGAAGATTCTGTTCATATTGAAGAACTTTTTAAAGGAAAGATAGATTATGAAAAAGTTAATAAACTGAAAGAGATTGTTGTTAATATAAAAAATTAATGAAAATGGAAAAAGAAAAGATTTTTATGAAACCTGGGAAGAATAATCGTGAAGATAAATTAAACTTTATTAAGTTCTGGGTTGAATATATGAAAAGGCATGGGGATGAAGAGTGGAGTGAACAACAAAGATTTCTTATTGATTCGCAGTTTGAGAAATAAGAATAAGGAGGAGATTAGAAAAGGTTCTTATTGATTTCATAATCTCAGAAATGATTTAATTTTGAATCACTAAAAACATTTAAATATATAGTTTAATTGAATTATTTATGAAAAAGAGAAGTTTAATGATTGTAGTAGGAGTAGGGTTGTTTTTTATGATATTAATTAGTTTATCTTTTGTCAGTGCTGGAATATATTTTTCAAATATTGAATCAAGATTTAATTTAGGAGATATGATTGATTTAAATGTTCAGGTTAACCCTATTGTTGATGGTTATCTTTTAAAAACTGAATTAATTTGTGGAGAAAGTTCTGTTATTGTGTTTAATAATTTTCCTGATGAAGAAGGAAATATTAATATTAAACTTCCATTAAATGAGCATACAATTAAAGAGGTTAGTGGAGATTGTTATTTTTTAAGTGAATATTCTGGAGATATAAGAAAAAGTTCTAATTTTGAAATTTCTAAAAGGTTAATTGTTAATTTAAACAGTGAAAGTTTTTTTGCAAATCCTGGGGAGGAGATTGTTATTTTAGGAAGTGCTGAAAGATTAAATGGAGCTTTAGTTAATGGAGAAGTTGAATTAAGTATTCCTTTATTAAGTTTGTTTAATCAAATAAATTCTGAAGAAAGTGAAACTGATGAGAGTGAAGATGAAGAGTCAGAGAGTGAAGAAAATATTTCTGATGAAGAGATTGCAGAAGAGATAGTAAATATTGATATTGGAAAATTTTATGGGAAAGTTGTTGAAGGAGAATTTTCTTTAATTTTTAATTTACCTGAGGATACTCCTGCAGGAGATTATAGAATTGATGTTTTAGTTTATGAAGAATCATTTAATCAAAGAGCTAGTGAAGGAGTTGTGATGGCTAATTTGAAAATTTTTCAAATTTTAAAAAATATTGATATTGCCTTAAATAATCAAAACTTTAATCCTGGAACAAATTTTGAATTTAAACCTGTGTTGTTGGATCAAACAGGAGTTAGTGTTGAAGACGAAGTTTCTATTGTTATAAAAAATGAAGATAGTGAAAGAGTTTTTGAAAAAATTGTCAAGTCTCAAGAGACTGTTCAGTATAATATTCCTAGTGATTTAACAGCAGGTTATTATAATGTTGAAGCTTCAAATGGAGATATTGAGGTTATAAAAACATTTTATATAAATGAAAAAGCAATTGTTTCTTTTGAAATAATTAATAATAGTTTGATTGTTACAAATATTGGAAACATTCCTTATAAAAAAGATATTGAAGTTGAGTTAAATGGAAAGCCTTTTGTTAAAAAAATTGATTTAAAATTAGGAGAAAGTGCAGAATTTAAATTAACTGGTTCTAATGAAGAATATAATGTTAAAGTTAGTGATGGAGAAAGTGAGATAAGTCAGGGAGGAGTGATGTTGACTGGACATTCTGTTAATGTTGATGCAATTAATGAGGGAGGAGTTGTTGGGGCATTAACTAGTCCAATTGTATGGATTTTTCTTATTGTAATTCTTGGTGTTGGATTATTATTTTTATTAAGAAATGTTTTTAAGAAAAAATCATTTGCCTATGCTTTTTCTGGAAAATTTAGGAAAAAAAATAAAGATATTGAATTGGAGAAGGGAGATGAAAAGTCTTTGAAAGGAAAAGATGAGGGTAAAGTTGCTCCTGGTGCTTTAGTTCCTCCAAGTCAAGCAGAGCAAGTTTTGGTTTTAAAAGGACATAAAACAAATGCTAGTGTTATTGTTTTAAAAATTAAAAATAAAATTGGTAAAAATGAAAAACAAAGTTTGGAAAAAGCAATTGAAAATGTTTATGAAATAAAAGGTGCTGTTTATGAACAAGGGGATTTTATATTTATAATATTTAGTCCAATAATGACAAGGACAACTAAAAATGAAATTGAGGCTGCAAAGGCTGCTGAGAAAATTGAATTAGTTTTAAAAGAGCATAATAAAAAGTTTAAGGATAAAATTAATTTTGGTATTGCTATAAATTCTGGGGAGATTATAAATAAAGTTGAGGACAAGAAGTTGAAGTTTACTGCATTGGGTAATTTTATTATGGTTGCAAAGAGACTGGCTGAAGCTTCTAATAAGCAAATTTTAGTTACAAAAGAATCTTATGAAAAAGGTATTTCTGAAATGAAAGCAGAGAAAAGGAAAATTGCAGGAGGAGATGTTTATGAATTAAGGCAGGTTCTTGACAGTAAAAAAAATCAAAAGTTTATTCAGGGGTTTCTGGAGAGGATAGGGAAGGGTTAGGGGTTTCTTTGAGGGATTCTAAGTGTTGCATTAGTAAATCCTCAATAGCGCTAAGATTATTAGTATCAGACTTCCAAATTCCTAGATAGTAAGGATTTTCTCTTTCAGGGTAATATAATAAAAAAAATGAAGTTCTTTGCAAATTCATTTGATGATAAAAATAGTGCTTTTTTTTGAGATTATATTCCGGGATTAAGAGCTCCATTTGGGATTCAGAAATTTCTAATTTCTTAGTTTTATAATGGCAGGCATCTAAATCAAAAAAGCTCATTTTATTATCTAAATTTTTTAGATTTATAAATCTTATTTGTTTTTTGTTATCTGAATGAGTAGTAAAAATTTAGGAAAAAGTTTAAAAACATAAATAATTTAAAAAATTATGGTTAATTTAATTCCTCTTACAGAGTTATATGGTCTTAGAAGAGAAGAAGGAACTTCAAGAGATTTTTTAATAAATTCTGGGGCAGGGGTGGTTCAAAGAGTTTTTTCAGATTTAGTTCCTTATAGAGAAAATGTTTCGAGCCCCACTGAAGGGCATGTTTATGAGTCTGATGGGATAGAACCTATTGATTCTGATGAAAGAGAACCTTCTGATTGTGAGTTAAGGGAAATAGAGAGAAGATATGGTTTTTAGAAAATTAAACTAGATTTGTTATCTAAATGGGTAGTAAAATTTTTTGGGAAAGTTTAAATATTGTTGAAATGTTTGTAATTGATGGATAATGTGATGGAAAAACATTTTCAAGGATTGAAAAGAAGAATAGAAATAGAAGATAAAGTAACTGATAAAATTAATCCTACTTGTATTTCTAAACTTGTTCAAGCAGTAACTTGTTCCAATAGGGGAGATTTAAATAAATGTTCTAAATGTGATGGTTTTGGAATTATATATACTGGTCCTGAAGAATTAGATGAATCTGAAGAATTAGATTCTGATTATTTTGATTTTTGTAATGCTTATGAATCTTCAGAAGGATTAACTCCTGAAGATGTTCAACAATTAATTAAATTGCAATCGATATATACAGAAAGTCCAATGCTTTGTTTAACTGATATTAGGGGAGATGGAAGAGTTGATAGACATATTTCTTATGATTCTCTCACTGACCAAATAAATGGAGGTGTTCCTGTTGAAAGATTTTTTGCAATAAGAGAAGGTTTAAAACAAGGGCTTGGACCTGTTGATGATAGGGCTGATTTTTAATTCACCTTCAACCCATCAAACTTTTTTTTATCTTTTTCATTTGAGTCTTTAGAATAAACCTTAATTAATTCTTGGGTAAGTTTCAAATCTTTTTTGTTTTCAAACAAAGCTGTTGGGCCTGGTGTTGTTGAGATGAGAAGGTTGTATTTTAAAATTTTGTTTAATTGTTCTAATTTAAGATTTTCTTCATGGTCTTTTCCAAGGATAATCTTTTGTTTTGTTTTATCTGATCTAAAATGTCTTCCCATATTAAGAAGCTGAATTTCTTGAAATTTTATTTTGTTTAAGGGTTTGTTTTTAAAAATGTCTTTAAGTTTTGGGGTGTATTGTTTTTCACATAATAAACATCCACCCCCTGGTGAGGGATATTTTATATTATAATTTTTTGCTAATTGAATTTGTGTTTTTCTGTTTCTTCCTTTGATGTCAAGAAGTTTGTTTCTGTTAATTAATTCTTTTTTTTCATAAATTGTTAGAGGAAGGAGTTTTGCTGAAAGAGGTCTGAGGATTTTGTTTTTTAAACCTGCTTGTTTTTCTATTAATTCTAATTGATGTTTAAGTTGAGACATTGGTCTTTGAGAAAGGACTTCACCTGTTGCTATAATATCTGCATTGATTTTTTTCGCTAATTTTTTTGCTTGTTTAAGAAGAAAGATTTTACAATCTTTGCAAGGATTTAAAGATGTTCCATAACCATGTTTTGGGTTTTGAATTATTTTTAAATATTGCTGGAAAAAAGGAGGTTTTGTGCAGTCTATTATATGGAGTTTGATTTTGAGCTTTGGGATTTTTTGTTTTGAAAATGGAAGAAGAAAGAAAACAGATTCTACATTTAGGTTTTGTTCTTGAAGTAGTTTAAGTGCTAATATGCTATCAAGGCCTCCTGAAAAAAGTAAGAGGGCTTTTGGTTTTTTTATTTTTAAGGGTTTTTTTGATTTCATAACTATTAATAATAACTTGGGTTTAAATATTTTTCATTAACTTTAAGTAAGAACTATTAAGATATAACAGCAAGTATATTGGATAAATTACATTTTGTTACAAATGTAACAACAATCTATTACATTTGTAATAATGGAAAGATTTAAAAACTTTATTACATTTGTAATATTTAATAATTACAATTGTAATAATATTGATTTAAGATGAAGATTGAAGAACATGAAAAAGCATATAAAGAACATTTAGAAAATTTAAATAAATCTATAGATGAGGGTATTGAAGGGAATCAAAGAAATATTGGATATAATATTTCTCAGGGTTCAGTAGAGTTATTTGCTATTTATCTTCATAAATTAAGATTATTACAAGGTTCTGGAGATCAATTTGATCATAGAGTTTTTAAAAATAAGGCTTTAATTGAAAAAAAGATTTCTTTTGAATTTTTAGATAGGAAAAAGGTTCTTGATTTGATGAAGGATATTGAATTAGAAAGAAATGCTATTTGTTACGGATCTCGAAAGCCTGAGAAAAGAATAAAAGAATCTATAGCAAAATTTCAGGAATTAAGAAAATTAATAAATCTAAACTTAGGGAAATTAAAAAAACAATGGGGCACCACTTCCTAAAGGGTGTGGTTTGTGGCAGCCCCTTGTTTTTAGGATGCTCAGAAATTAAACCACCAAAATCATTCCACTTACTAAAGTAGGTGATTTAATTTCTGACATTAACAAAAAAGGAAAATTAGAAAATGATAGAAAAAAATGAATTAATCTCATATGCAATGGATTTTGTATCTTATCTAATAGATAAAGAAAAAAAAATAAATAGGATTATTTTGCATGGGTCTGTTGCTAGAGGAGATTTTGATGAGGAATCAGATATTGATTTATTTGTTGATAGTGATGAAAAGATTGAAAAAAGAGTTCAAAAAATTCTTGATAATTATTATAAAACAAAAAAATATCAGGATTGGAAATTGAAAGGAGTTGAAAATGAAATATCTATTATTGTTGGTAAGTTAGATGGTGATGAATGGAAGAATCTCAAAAGAAGTATTATAAATACTGGAATTATGTTATATGGAAAATATAAAGCAGAAGCAGATAAGATTAATCAATATGTTTTGTTTTCATTTGAAAATATAAAACCAAATAAAAAAAGAGTTTTGATTTTTAGAAAATTATTTGGTTTTAAAGTTGGGAAAAAATCTTATCCTGGTTTAATTGAAAAAATGAATACAATTAGGATTGGTAAGGGAGTTTTACTTGTTCCGATTGAATATGTAAATAAACTTAAAGAATATCTTCAGAATAAAAAAGTTAAGTTTAGGTTATTTGATTTATGGAGTGATGAAAGGTTTTGAATATGGAACTCATTTTGAATCAATCACACAAACCCATAATCAAAATCATATTTTTCTAAAAGTTTTTTAAGTTTGTTTTTGTAGTCTTGAATTAAAGAATCATCTTTTCCTAATGCTTGAATTTTTCTCAGAAGTCCTTCAATTAGACTTTTATCAAGTTCTTTGATATGATATCTAGCATGTTCAAAATCTTTATTTTTAAAATCATTTTCTAATTTTTCAAAATGCAGTTCTATTTGTTTTTTGTAACTTTCAATTGCTTTTTCTATTTTTTTCTTTTTTCCCATTTTTCAATAAGTTAATTTTTTCAATAAGTTGTTTTGCTTTTAAGACAAGTTGTTCTGAATCTTTAATTGAAGAATTGTTTTTTGATTGTGAGTTGTTTTTTATTCTAAGATAAGCATTGTATAATTGTTCATTATCTATAAGTTTTAGAAAATCTTTTTTATTGCATGTTTTATTTGTTTTAAGACAATCTATGAGATAGAGTTCTCTTAATCTTAAGACAAGAGAGTAAATAGTTCCGTCTTCAATTTTTTCATTTAGTTCTTTGTTTAAGTCCAGTATTTCTTCATTAAACTTAATTAATGAACTAATTTCATTTAAGTATTTTTTAATGGAAATTTCAAGTGCAGAGGTTTTATAGTCTTTTATAAAATTTTTGTTTATTAGTGTTTTTGCTTCTTTTACCATTGATAGCAGATATAAACTTTTAGAAATTTTTTCTTTGAATCTTTTTTTTGAGATAAGAGTTATTTCATAGTTTCCTGTTTTTATTTGTTTGTCAATATTTTCTGTTATAACTAATAAATCAATATCACTTTTTTCTGTTTCTTCTCCTCGTGCATAACTTCCAACTAAGTAAATTCCAATTGTTTCTTCTAAAAGTTCTTTTTGCTGAAGAATTTCTATTGTATCTTGGATAATTGAGGTCTCAACTAACTGGACTCTTACTTTTTTATTTTTCCAGGTATTTGGAAGTATAACTCCTGAAGAGTTTCCAAATTTTATTGTTTGTTTTATTATTTCTTGTTTCATTTTTGTTTATACATGTATATACATGTTTTTAAGTGTTTTGGTTTTGTTAAGGAGAGTCTTTGATTGAGGAAAATTTAATTAAATTAAAAGTTTCGAAATATATAAATATAGGATAGATTTAATTTTATTATGCATAATATACTTCAGCTTAAGATTTATTTAAAAGAAAAACCAGAGATATGGAGAAGATTTTTAGTAAGTGATTTTTGGAGTTTTCATAGACTACATAGAATTATTCAAGAAGTGATGGGATGGGAGAATTATCATTTGTATTATTTTGAAGTTGGTAAAACACATATTGAACCTCCTTGTGATGATTATTATCCAAGTGATGAAGGTGATAAAAATGCTAAAACAACTAGGATTTTTGAGTTTATTGAGGAGAAAGGTCAGAAGTTTAAGTATGAATATGATTTTGGTGATGGTTGGGAACATAAGATTATTGTCGAAAAGATATCACCTGAAGATGAGTATTGTCTTAATTTTGTTGTAAAATGTCTTAAAGGAGAGAAAGCTTGTCCTCCTGAGGATTGCGGAGGGGTTGGTAGTTATGAAGAAAAATTAAATATTCAGAAAAATAAAAAACATCCAAGATACAAGGAACTTATAATAAATTGGTTAGGAGAAGATTTTGATTCTGAAAAATTTAATATTAATGAAGTTAATAAAAAGTTAGAGAAGATATGAAGAAGGAGAATAAAAATGAAAAAGACACTTAAAGAACGTTACAAAGAATTAAAAGAGTTTTCATTAAAAGTGAAAAGATTAGCTAGAGGTACAGGTAGAAGTATGAAAATTGATTTAAATGATTTTGAACAGTTTTTTGTTAGATATAATATTACTTTGGAGAGTTTGGATGATGAGTTAAAGAATTTAGAGAATGAAGAGCAAAAGGATATTAAAGAGGGTAATGAAAAGTTGGAGAAGGTATGATAGAGAGGGTTGAGATTAAAATAAAATTTTCATCAATCTGTTTATAAAAATTCTTCAGGAACTTTAAATTCTTTTTCAGAAAAAACAATTTCTTCACAATTAGATATGGCTCTTTTGCATAAATCCATCATTTTATTATATTGCTCTTCAACTTCTTTAAATTTAAATCTAGGGCTATATCTTGCTTCTTCTCGTTCATCTACTGTTGTCTTTTTTTCTTTTTCTTTGTAAACCATTATTCTTTTGATAAATTCATCATCATAATCAATTAATTGTTTATCTTTAACAAATTTTAAAAACAAGGCAGTACATCTTTGACTTCTGCTCTCAACTCCAAATTTAGATAAAATAGCTAATGCACAGTAATATAATACATAATACCATTCTTCGGGAATTTTATAATCAGAGCCTTCTTGCTTGTATATTTCACAAAATCTTAATCCGTCTTTTGCTTTTCTTAAACTTAGAAAATCTCTTGCCTTTAGGTGAGGTTGGCAGAGATTTTCTAGCATCACAAAACCAAATACAAACTCATACGTTTAGGTGTGGGTTGAAAACTGAAGGTTTTGTGATATAATGTTGTGCATTTTCTACAGAGGGTTTAGTTATAATCAGACCTTTGTGCTTTTTTTCTTTTTTCTCATCTTTTGCAGCGCTCTCAAAACAATCTTTTACTCTTTCTTTAGTTTCCATGTCCTTTTAACTCCTTAATAAAATCAATAAATTTTTCATGTCCAAATAGCACAACTCCTTTTTTTATAGCATCTAAAAATGCCTTGTTTTTTTCTTTTAATTCTTGTTTTAATTCTTTTTTTGTAAAATTAATAGAATGTATTTTTTTATTTTGGGTTTGCTGAATTTTTAATGCAATATCTTTAATCTTGCCTATTTTGTTTACTTTTGCTACTCCAAGAATATCAATATCCTTTGCTTCTTTTGGAGATTTAAGAATACTTCCAAAAATTATTAAAAACTCAACTTCTCTTTCTAGTTTTTCAAAATCAAACAACCACTTTTTATATTTTAATGATTCTTCTGTAAGATAAAAAGCAAGTGCTTTTTCTGTAAGTTTGCTATTCCAATCTAATTCTATTGTATAAGTGTTTGTTTTTCCCAATCCAACTGAATTAAGAGTTATTAATTTATCATTTTCTAATTTTTTTAAAATTTTCCAAGCTCCTGTTCTAGTTATATTAATTTCATTAGCCAAGCTAGTTATAGTATGATTTGTTCTTAAATCTTTTAACAAGATTTTTACTATCTTATTCTTTGAATTTTCTGCTTTATTATTTGTTTCCATTTTGTTAATAGTTATTAACTTTTAGTTAATAGGTTATTTAAGTGTTTTGGTGATGAGATTTTTATACTCATTTATCTTAAATAAAACTCCTGAATCAGACTTTGTCATGATTCTTCTTTAATTAATCATTAAGTGCAAAATCTACTCAATAAGAAGTAATTCTAATTTTGATTTATAAGTCTATTAAAAATGATGATGTTAGTTAATTTAGTTAATTGTTTCTATGGAGAGATACTTTGAGAGGTGAGTTGAGGGTCGGGGTAAGTGGATAAGTCAGAAAGAGTGAGAGAGGTGGGCAGAGGACTTAATAATATTTTCATCAACTTTAGGTGAATACGATTGGTAGAGTTAGAAATATATATTTTAATATATATAAAATACAACATATAGTTCTAATCTCGAATTTATTTATAAAGATTTTTTGATGAGTGTAACTTATGAATTACGTAAAAAAGGGTTTCAAGAATAAATCTTGTTCAAGGTTGAATGATTGTGGTAATTATGCTTATGCTTTTATTTTAAATAGGTCAAGAATTTTATGTTCCTCTATTTCATCTATTTCATGTTCATCTAATTTATATTCATCTAATAAACTCGAGTTTATTAATAGAGTTAAAAATATTAGGTGTGAATTGATTGAAAGGAGGTTAAAGAAATAAGAAAAATGAAAAAAATGAAAAAATTGTTAAGTTTATTAACAATGGCTTTGTTGATAGTGTCAGTATTACCAATGGTAATTGGTGTTAGTATTGGTAGTGGTATTGGCGTTGATATTGTTACTGAAGACTTTGAACCTTTGGTTTGGCAATGTGGACACAGAGTTACTTTTGATGATTTTACAGAACCAGGAAGACTTGTAAATGAGCCTTTATGTGTTCAAGATTGTTATGATGCACATCCTGATTTAGAAGATATAGAAGTTAGAGATGAATGTATCCAACGTTGTCGTGAAGTACTACATGAAAGAACTCAAAATTATGCATTTGAGGGAGAGCAAATAAGTTGGCTTGTTCTTGTAATGGACAAAAACGGAGTAGAAAAGATTGAAGATGTTTTTGCTACTATAGGAAGTGATCAAGGTACAGGTAATGACATTGAAGTTAATTGTGATTATATTGGAGGTCTTGGTAATGATATAGGAGTTAAAGATTCTTGTAATGCTAGAATATTAGAAGAATCTGTTGAATGGAATGATGATTTAATGGCCTACTATATGTGCACATTAACAGTTGAAACACCATTAAGCATGTATGATGAACACTGGGTAACAGTAGAAGCTACTGATTTAGATGGTTTATCAGGTATAATGGCTGAAAATGAATACTGGTTTCTTAATCCTGAAATTGCCTTAAGTATTGTTGGTGATTTAGAATTTGAAGATGTTAGACCAGGAACAAGTTCTTATTCAGAAACTTTATTAGTTGGAAATGATGCTGATGATGGTTCAGGAGTTTTACTTGATATGTTTATATCAGGAACAGACTTTTATGATTCTGATATAAGTGGTGCTATGTGTCCAACTACAAATAGATTAGGTTTGAATAGATTTAGATATCATGCAACTCTTGGTTCTTATTCAACAAATTTTGATGATAGAGCTGATGAAGAAGGGTATGTTGGAATAAATTATGGTATTGGATTTAATGATCCTAATCCATTTTATGGTAGCCATGAGATACTTCAATCTGATGTAAGCGCGGAAGGATTTTATGCTGGAAACATATTATCACCTGGTGCTGAAATGGCATTAACATTTAGACTAGACTTACCAGAGCCATGTAATGGAGACTTTGACACAGGAAGTTTATTCTTCTGGGGAGAAGCAATTTAAAAATTGTTAAATTTTTGTTTTTAATTTTTATTTATTTTTAACCCATGGGAAAGAGAAGGTGATTTTTATATTTGGGATTATAATGGATAAATGCTCAATAGCCTGCTTTGCAAGGCTATTTCGCAATATATTGTTAAGGTTAATAAGATAAATGATTTGGAGATGTGAGGGGGAAGTTTCTTTAAGCAGTCACCCTTTCTTGAGATTCATATCTCATCATCACAAAAGAGTATGCTATCCTAACTTGTGGTAAATCTCCCCATTCTTTAACAGGTATTTTTGCCATAGATTCAAAATAAGGTCTTGCTAAATCTTCAAACTCTTGTTTAGTGAATCTTGATGTGATATCTTCTATTTCTACTGGGCTGTTATGGGTTTGAGTATTTCTAAAAGATCCATCAGCAATACTAAATTCATATAACATTCGCATAGCTATTGGAAAAGATTTTTGAATCATTTGTTTAGTTAAATTCATAAGTACTAAGGTGCTTTTATCTTTATTAATTTTTAGATATTAATAATTCAAAGATAAATGATTTGGAGATGTGAGTGGAGATTTGAAGAGAATTAAAAAATAAAAAGATTGATACTATAATTGATAACTAAAACCTCACTCTCAAAACATACTTTCAACCTCAATAAACTTAATAAAAGGAAATAAATAAAAAACAATAGATAAAAAAGGTAAATAAAATAAAAAGAATGGATAAATCAGATATAATAAATATGATTAAAAAAAATATAAAGAGAAAATTAATTCTAAGTATGATTATGATTTTAGTTGTGGTTATGTGTGTTTCTTTTGTTAGTGCTGAATTTTGGCTTTGTATGGGAAAAGGAGAAAGAATAGATTATTGCAGTAATTATAAACCATCTTGGACTTGTCCTTATGATAATGGTTGTGAAAAATGTATGTCAGTGTATAGGGAGAGTGAAAATTGTTATGTTCATGGATCGTGGAATAAATGTAATAGAGTAGATAAAGAATGTTCTTTTGGAAGCAATACAACAATTGACCAAACACCTCCAATCCTAACTGTAAACTCTCCAAATAATGGGGATGTTTTTAGTTCAAGAAAAGTTTTATTTGATTTATTTGTTGATGAGTATTCTTCAATCTATTATATAGATAATATTAATGGAAGAGGGAGATGGAGAAGAATATGTAGTAATTGTATTGGTTCTTATTCAAAGAGTTTAAGTTTTAAAGATGGATTAAATGATATTACTATTAAAGCTAAGGATGGGGCTGGAAATCCTGTTGAGGTTGATAGGGAGTTTTATGTTGATTCTAAAAAACCAAAAATAAGAAAAACATATCCTAAAAATGGATTTGCAAATGGTATTTTTGAAGTTGAGTTTGATGAGGAAAATCCTAGGAGTTTGGTTTTGTATTATGGAGATTGTGAAGGGGGAGGTTGTGTTGGGATGAGAGAAGTTGTATTTGATAAACAAGATATTGAAAATGAAGATAATTGTGAATTGATTAAAAAGAAATATTATTGTGAGATTGAAGTTGATTTAGATGAGTATAATGAAAAGGAAATTGAGTATTGGTTTGAATTAAGTGATGTTGCTGATACTAAAGTTGAATCAAAACATGTTTGGCTTGAGGTTGATAGTTCAGATCCTGTTATTATTAATGATGGGAAGTTTTGGGAGCAGGGTGAAGGAAGATATGCTAAGTATGTTTATTTTAATATTGAAATAGATGAGCCTAATTTTGATGAGGTTAGTTATTTTTATATTGATAGTCGTGGTAGAATGAGAGAGAAGAGATTGTGCAGTAGGTTGAAAAATGGAATTTGTTCTGCTAAAAAAAGTTTTAGAAATGGAGAAGAGCTGTTAAATATCCAAGTAACTGATGAAGCTGGTAATTATGCTATTGGAGAGATTGGGTTAGTGGTGGAATATTGATAGTTTCCTGTTATTCATAAATTCACACTTTTATCTAATGCTTAGTTAAAAAAAATTTTCAGATAAAAGTGCTTGCCATACAGGTTTAATAATTATTTTTTTATTGTTTATAGTTAGTTCGTCATCTTGATTGTAAGTTAAGATAAATCCTTTTTTTAGTTTAAATTTATTCATAGCTTCTATTAAACCATTTATTTCTCTATTTTTATTTTTCTCATTTAAATCATAACAAACCTGAACTGCTGTTTTTATTTTTGTTTTGTCTCTCAAAACAAAATCACATTCTCCTTTTTCTGAAAAATAATAAATTTCTTTTTCTTTTCTTTTTAATTCAAGAAAGACCAGATTTTCTAATATCCTTCCTTTATCTTCTGAAAATCTAAATCCAACTTCATTTACAAACCCATTATCAATACAATAAATTTTTCTTGGATTTTGAATTTGCTTCTTTATTGAAAAATCATATTTACTTATAAAAAAGAACAAAAAAGCTTTTTCAAAAGTATCTAAGATTGATTTTAATGTTAAGAGATTTTTTATTTGAATCATTTTTGATAATTTTCTTATACTTAATTCATTAGAAACATTTGATAATAAAAAAACAGATATTTCTTTAATTGGTTTTTCCAAATTTTGATTAAATCTTTTTATTATATCTCTGTAAAGTATATTTTCATAGTTTTCCTTCAAAAGGCGTTTATCATTTTCAACAATAGCTTTTGGAATCCCTCCAAATGAAATATATTCTGAAAATGCTTGCCTTAGTTTTGACTGAACATTAAGATCAACTTCCCAGTTTTTAGTTTCTATTCTTCTAGTTATAAGAAATTCTCTAAAACTAAATGGATGTAAACTTATATTTATAGACCTTCCTGTTAAAATTGTGGATATTTCTTTGCTTAATAATTTTGAATTTGAGCCTGTTATAAAAATAGGATGTTTTTCTTTTATTCTATCTATCCATTTTTCCCAACCATTTGTCTCTTGAATTTCATCTAAAAATAAGTGGCATTTCTCATTATAATCCTGTTCATTTAAAAAATCCATTATTTTCTGGAAATCCTCTACTGAAAAATCAATTAATCTTTCGTCATTAAAATTTATATAAAGATAATCTTTTTGTTTTAATTTTAGGTGGTTTTTCATAATATATAATAAAGTTGATTTTCCACATCTTCTTACTCCAGTTATTATAATTGGAAGTTTGAGTTTGAGAAATGATAAAATTTTATCTTTTATTTCTCTATCAATTATTTCTCTATTTTCCTGAAATTCTTTTTGTTGTTCAAACAATACATAATTCAAATTTTCGCGTTTCATTATTAGATTAAAAAAAAGGAATATTTAAACCTTTCGAAAGTGTTACAAAAATTGTATCAGTTATATCATAAAGTGTTACAAAAATTGTATCAGTTATTTAAAGGGATTATTAGAAATAAAAATAATTGATAATGCAGGGAATCTTGATGTTGAAGAAATTGGGTTGGTGGTTGAGTTGAAATAATTTTTTTGTTTTTTGTTAGAGATAGGGGTGTTTTTCATTTAGTTTAGTAGTAACTTAGATTTATATAAAGGAAATGATTTTATTTAATATGGGAATATTAGTTGAAGAAGTAAAACCTGGACTTCAGAGAATTCTTGAAGAAGGTTTTGTTGATACTGGGAGGAGATTTTCATATCTTTATATGTTAGAAAGAGGTAATGACGCAATACTTTATGATCCTAAAAAAGATAAGGTTGATTTGAGATATAGGGTAGGAGAGGATGGTAGAGCGAGGTTGGTTTTTTAACTTACTTAATTTCATCTGAAAAAAGTAGTGAATAAGGTTTATAAAAAGGAGATGATATTATGTAAAATGAAAAAAAAAGAAATTATGACGCCATTTTTGAAAGCTTTGGGTGATACACCGAAATTAAGAGTTTTAGATTTTTTAATAGATAATGATCTTTTTGATTATAATCTTACTGAGATTGCAAGAGAGTCTAATGTTAGTTATAATTCTTTGATTTCTTTTTTTGATAAATTTATTAAAAATGGAATTGTTGTTAGAACTCGAAAGCAAGGAAAATCAGACCTTTACAAGTTGAATACTGATAATTTATTTGTGAAGCATCTTGTAAGATTAGATGTTGAGTTGACTGTTGGACCTTTGTTAGCAGAGAGTAAGTCAGAGTTGTCTTCTGGGTTGTTAAATAAGGAGATTGTTGTTTAATTATTCATCAACTTTTTTTCATCTGAAAAAAGTAGTGAATATCCCTTGTAGGTATTATAAATTTTAGCTAAATATTTTTATGATTGAAGAAATATTTTTCTTAAACAGAAAAACTTCCAAGACTCTTTCTAGGAGAAAAAGTTGGTCCTTTTCTCCTAAGCCCTATTTCTTCTTCATGGTATTTGTTTAATACAGGAACATATCCTAACTCTCTTAAAGCTCTATACAATTCTGGTCTTTGTTTTACTTTTCTTAAAATATCATGTGAACCCATACCTATATTATTATGGCTATCTGTCATCTCAGCGATAAATCTTGCTCTTGTTTCTACAGATAAACCCTCACAATCATAAAAAACTTGTTCAAAGTTTTTTGCTGTTTCTTGAGATACTGAAGAAGGTCTTCCAGCTAAAGCTCCTTCAAATTGATCACTAGGAAAAAGTTCTTTTAGAGCTTTTTTTTCATCAGAAGTTAAACCAAAGCTATCTAGGTCTGAAAATACAATCTCACATAAATAAGGAGGACATTCTGGTGCTGACATAATAAATAGATATTTTGATGGTTTATAAATCTTTTTTTATATTTTCATCTGCCTTAAGTAGTAAACAAGATTTATAAAACAGAGAAGATATTTTATATTATATGTTTTAAAAAACATGTTATTGAAAGGGGGTGATAAAATGAAAAGACTTTTAAAAAAGAAGATTAATCTTTTTGGTAAAGAAGTTTCTGTGATGTTGATTGGTTTGTTGGCAGTTGTGATGGTGAGTGCGGCGTTGATACCTTACTTTGGTAGGATTATTGGAACTGTAGATGTAACTCAAGGATTAACATTAGACGGACAAAACTGGAATCATGAATTCACACAGTATTTTGATACTCTTACATCGTTAGAAGAAAAAAATGTTTCTTCTGAAAATCATGAGTTGAAAAATGGTGCAGATGTGGATGCTGTAGTTAGGTTAGTAACAACTTGTGATGAAGGAGAATCAAGCAATGATGGATGTGAGAATGTTGTAACAACTCCAGTATTTAAGTTAAGTATACCTGTTGCTACTGTTGCTAATTCAGTTCAAGATAGAGTTGTTGCAAATGCTAATGTTGAAGTTAACGACATATCTACATTGAGTTTTGACTATATGTTGACTACTACTACAACCAAATACTCCCCTTACTTTGTATTGGCATTTGATACAGATGAGGATGATGTAGCAGATAAATGGGCTGTTAGTTTACAAGATACAGCAGATACAGCAAACACGTGGAAGACACATGGTAATGGTTTGGTGTATCATAATGTAGGGACTTGCACACAATCAAATCTATGTGATTTGACAAAACTTAAAACTCAATTAGTGAATGCTAATCTATTGCAAGTAAAAGTAATGATTGGTTATTGGGGAGATACAACTGCAACAACAGCATTAGTTAAGAACATTGAAATAAATGGAAATGATGTGGTTGATAATGGATTGATTATCAGACATTATGATGATGCAGACCCAGATGATAATACAAACGGAGATGTAATTGTAGATTTTGCAATAGAAACCTATTTCCCAATGGGAATGATACCAGATACATACACGCTAACAACAGAAGTTCAACCAGTAACTCCATAATTTTATTTTTTATTTTATCCTATTTATTTTTTAAGGATAGAGAACAAGAGGAAATTAAAACCCCCTTAAGCGAGGGTATTTCATAATCATATAATAAATATAGGGGTAAAGATATAATGAAAAAAAGAGTAGTAAGTATGTTTATTTTAATATTATTAATTGGAATTGTATCTGCTGGTTTGATTGAATATTATGGTAGGATTACTGGAACTGTTGAAGTTAGTGGACCTGTGTTTTATGCAATAGGAGAAAAATATGAGGGTACCGAAAAATGGATTTTTTCTTTAAATGAATATTATGGAGATTCAATAAGCACTTCTTTTACAACTTCAAATAAATGGCTTGTAACTGAATCTTTAGGAGTAACTTCTTTTTATGCTGCAGATTATAATATATATCTCGATATAAAAGCGAATCAAGAAGATACTATAAAAGTAGAATTATGGATAGTTGAAGAAGATTTTGATAAAAAGGGAGAATCGATATGCTCTTCTGAAAAAACAATTAATGAAAGAGATGTTTATGAAATATTGTGTCCTAGTATTTCTTTAGTAGGCATTAATCCATCAGATAGGATAGCATTAATATTATATGATGCTGATAGTTCTGGAACAAAATATGATGTTTACATTCAAGGAAATACTAAAATTGAGGTCTCACCTGCAACATGACCCCAAAAATATTAATAATCATCATTGGAATTTTATTAGTCTTACCTCTCTCACTATCTCAAGGCGAAATTATTAATCTTGCAGTCAATCAACCCCTCCCAGACTTCATAGCAGGAGAAACAGTAACAACTGTTTTTGATTTTGATTATCCTGATATTAGTGGATTATATCCATATCAAAAGGATAATGCTGCATTAATCTTGTTGGTTAATATAACTTCAAATGATTCTAATTATCCTGTATGGAAAGGTGACTTTGAAATAGATGGTGTGATGAATGAAATAAATGAGTTTGAATGTGTTGAAGATAGTTTTAGTTTTTCGGGTTGTGGAAATTTTGAATCATTTAATATATCAAATGGAACATATTATTGCACTGATGAGAATTATTTAGAAATGAGTCTAAATTCAAATAACAGGATAAATCTTAGTGTAAGTTCACATCCTGCATTATGGCCTGGAAAATATTATTTTAGCATTGGTCTTTATTATATTGATATAAATAAAACTGATTTGTTTGTTAGTCCTTCAATCCCAAATGGTTTAAATGGATGGTATATTTCTGCTCCAAATTTTACATTAGTCCGTGCTGACAATGCAAGTATTTATTATAGATGGGATTCAACAGGACCTTTATTATATACAAGTCCTTTTGGATTAGAAAATATTCCAAATATTCCACCAAATGATAGTGCAGGAATTTTAGAATTAAATTATTGGAGTGATGTATGTGGTGGTGAGCCAGAGCAAAACAGAACTTTTTATGTTGATTTAAAAAATCCTATTATTAATGATTTAATTCCTGCAAACAACAGTATTGTTTATTCTTCTCAAAAACCTCTTATCTCTGCTTATTTAGATGATGTTTATCAGAGCAATTCTGGAATAAATAAAAATAGTGTTAGGATGACTTTAGATGGGCTGATTGTTAATCCTTCAATTCTTGATGTTGATTCAATCGATGCTATTATTAATTATTTTCCTTCATGGTATTTATCAGAAGGACAGCATAATGTTTCTGTTTATGTTGAAGATAATGCTGGAAGAAACAGCAGTTTAAACTGGTTCTTTTTTATTAATCTATCTGCTCCTCTATTTGATTTAATAATTTATTCCCCTTTTGAACCTATTTATGATTCTAGAAGAGTTCAGTTTAATATAACTACTTCTGATGATGTTGAGTTAATTGAATATATTAATTTAAATGACAGGCGTCCTCGTTGGCGTAGATTATGCAGAAATTGTGATGAGTATGGATTTTTTAGAAAGAAAACAAAGAGTTTAAATGAGGGTGAGAATAATGTTAGTTTTAGAGCTGAAGATGAGTTTGGTTTTGTTGTTGAAAAGAATATTTCATTTTTTATTGATTCTAAAAAACCTAGGATAAGAAAGATTCTGCCAAGAATAAATTCAGTTATTAATAGTTCTGAATTTTACATTAAATATACAGAGGATAATTTAGAAAATATAAATTTGTTTATTAATGGGATTAATATGACAAAAACAGATTGCGAAGCAGGAAAGAATAAGGAGTGTATTTTTAGTGATATTGATTTATCTACTTATGATGGACAGTGGATTGAATATTATTTTGAAGCTAGTGATATTGTTAGAAGTGTGCAGTCAAGAGTGGTTAGGGTTAAAGTTGATACTACTTCGCCTGTGTTGAATGTTAATATACCTGAAGATGGAGAGGTTTATGATAGAAGGGTTGTTTTTAATATAAGTGTTAGTGAGGATGTTAGGTTAGAATATTATGATGATTCTGTTGCTCGTCCTCGTTGGAGGAGATTATGCACTCGGTGTGATGAATATGGGTTTGATAGATTGAAGAGGAAAAGTTTTAAAAAAGGTTCTCATGATATTTTAATAAGTGCTATTGACAAAGCAGGGAATTCTGATGTTGAGGAAATTAGTTTTGATGTTGGATATTAAAAATTGAAAAATAAAGATTTAAATATATATGATTCTTTTTGGAGATATGAAAAATAAAACTAATAATAAAAATGAATTAAACAAATTAAAGCCAAAGATAATTGAGGTTTTGAAAAAATATAAAATAAAAAAAGCTGGGATATTTGGGAGTTTTGTTAGGGGAGAGCAGAAAAAAGGCAGTGATATTGATATCTTGGCAGAGATTCCAAAAGAAATAAATTTGTTTGGAATTGTTGGCATAAAATTAGAATTAGAAGACAAACTAGGAAAGAAAGTTGATTTAGTTCAATATAGATTAGTGAGACCTGAACTTAAAAAAATAATACTAAACGAAGAGGTTAAAATAATATGAAAAGAAAAGAGGACTTATTTTTAAAGGATATTTTAGAGAGTATTGCAAATATAGAAAAATTTGCAAAAGGTTTATCTAAAGAAAGATTCATGGAAGACAGAAAAACACAAAGTGCAATTATAAGAGAGTTGGAGATAATCGGAGAAGCTGTTAAGAATATTTCAAATGAAACAAGAGAGAAATACCCTGAAGTTGAATGGAGAAATATTGCAGGAGCAAGGGATATTTTTATTCATGGATATTTTCAAGTTGATTTTGAAAGAGTTTGGGATATAGTTAAGAATAATCTTCAGGATCTAAAAAAAGAAATATTGCAAATAAAAGAAGATTTAATTAAGGAATGAAGTTTTGATGTTAAATATTGAGAGAGATTTTGGGTTGAGTAAGTCACTCTTCAGGTATGCTTATTTCTAAAGGAAGTTTTTTATTAATTTTTTCTAACACTTCTTTTAATATTTGAACTCTCTTTTTAAAACTCAATATTCCAACTCCTTTGACATCATCTGTCTCTTCATCTTTTGTAATAAAAATACCAGGTTCAATTTCATTTGTATATTCTGTTTTAGGAGGTATTCCAAAAGTTACCTCTAAAAAATCTCCTGCTTCATCATAATAAATATCATAAGTTTCTTGTTCTTCCATTATTTTATCTCCCTATCAAAAAAAGCTGATATTACAAATCCCTTTCCATTTAAATATTTAACTATTATCTTAAGATATTTTTCTGAAACATTTCTATGTTTAAAATATTTATAATAATATCTAACATTGCTCTCTATTGCATAATCTGTTATTTTTAAAGGATTTTTTAATGCATTGATAATTTCTTCTTGATAACTTGCTACTTGAGGGTGTTTTTTATTTATATGGCTCCATTGCTTTTTAGTTAATCTTATCTTTCTATTAGTTTTATCTTTTATTTCAAAAATTATATCCATATTAATATACAGAATAGGGGGACTTAAAAATTTTTCTTAAGTAAGTTTTGATGTGGAGTATTGAGATGATTGAAACAGATTAGGTTATTGTTTATGAGAATAGGATGATTAAGAAGTTAAAGAGTTTTTAGTGAATTAATAAAAAGTATTAAATAAAATAGGTAATGCTTCTTCTAATTTCATTCCTTTAAGAGTTGGAACTTGTGATGTTCCTGGGAGTGGTGAAAGGCGAAGCCCATTATTCTCTGTATCTGTCACAGTTTCTAAATCTGTTGATGTTATTCTATATACTGTCCTTTTTCTCAAACGCTCATCAAAAGATACATATCCTCTTTTTATTCCTGGCCTTAGATGGTCTGAAGATACTTGTTCTACTCTTGAAATCTCAGGAAAAACTATTTCAACACCCCATTTTAAAAATACTGGTCTATTATAAATGCCTGAACAAACTCCTATTACTATTCCATTACTTTTAGAATCTCTATCTGAATAAACATCATTGTAAGATGCACCAGAGTTTTGAGGGGGTAGGTTTTTGCCCATTGATTCTTTTAATTCTCTTCGCACTAAATCCATAAATTCTTTATTTTCCATTTGTATTAAATCAGAACTCTTTTTCCTAATAATTAATTTTATAGATTTTTAGTGTTTTTAAGTTTTTGTATTATCAAATTTTTATAGAATGTTGTTTTAAAACAGGTTGGAGATGATGATTTGTGAGAATAGGATGATTAAGAAATTGAAGGGTTTTATAACCCAACCTCTGTTAGAGTACCATTAATAGCTTCTTCAAGACATCCTCTAATTAGTTTTATTTTATCTTTATTAATTGATTTTAAATCAGGACCTACAAATAACTCTTCATTATCTGTAGAATCTACAAATAATCCTCTGCTAAATTCAATAAGTAATGCATTACAACCTTCTTGAGGGTTTCCAAATTTTTGTGGAGGGCCATCGGTTCCATCAAAGGGGTAATCCAACCCAATTCCTCTATATATATTTTCAGATCTTAATTCAGGGTCATAATCCATTCCAATTTCTCCTGATTTATTTTTTGCTCTAAAAAATTTTTCTAAATATTTAATAAAACCATATTTAATATCAGGAGAACAAAAATCTCTTCCATCACCTACACAAATACCTGGTTCTTCTAACCCTAAATCAAAAGTATGACCATTAATTAAAAATACTCTGCCATGTTTCTGTTTTAACATTTCCATAGCTTTTCTTGTTTCATCATAAAATGGCTCATGATATTTTTCTAATAAATCTTTTTCTTCTTCCTTAGTTAAATCAGGTCCGAAGTATTTATCCTTTCCTGTTTTTTTATTGATTCTTTTAAAATTAACATCGACTTCAGGAATCCTATTTAAGTCAAGAGTATTTCTATGGACTCTAGATTTGATAATAATACCCCCAATTTCATATAAATCAAAAATATCTTCTGCCCCAACATCTATGTCATTTACTATATTTTTATCTGGTGTAAACATTCTTGGAAAATCTGAAGGAAGATGCAAACCACAATGAGGAATAGTTACAACAAATCTTGGATTCTTAGGGGTTTTTACTACCATATGTCCAAAATCTTCCACAATACCCAATTCAGTTTCTAATTTGCTATAGTTTAAATATTCTTCAAGACCAGTGCTGGTATTGTATGCTTTCATTATAATATTTAACTGCTCTACTATTTAAAAATTATTGTTATTGTGGGTATTGAAAATTTCTAGTAAGTGTTAAACTTTTGAGGTTTAGATTAACAATCCTTTTATTTATAAATTCCTTCCCTATCTCCTATATTCATTACATAAACAATTAATTCTTGGTCTTTAATTCTATAAACAATTCTGTAATTATCAAATCTTAATCTCCATAATCCTCTTAGATTTCCAGTTAAAGGTTTTCCAATTCTAGGATTATCTTTTAATTTTTCAATTTTTTCTAATATTTTTTTTTGAGAATCCTTAGATAAATTTTTTAAAAATCTTTTTGCAGGATTTCTAAAAATTATCTCATACATTTTAAAACCCCAACTCTTTTTTCAATTCTTCTAAAGAAGTTCCTTTTTCCCCTGTATTTTCTTCTTCTAATGCCTCTTTTATTCCTTTTATTAATTTAGGGTCTGAAAGTACCCCTATTGTTGCAATTAAACTTTCTTTATCAAGTTCATTAGGCGAGCAATTCATAATAAGTCTTTGAATAAGGGCATTATAACTTTCTCTATGATGTATTTTTAATTCATCTAATTTTTCTTTTAAATCTTCATTTATTTGTATTGTTGTTACCATAGCTAGATATAGGTAGCTATAGTATTTAAATATTTCTGTAGTGAATTTTTTATGTGATTTTTTAAAAGCAAGTGGGATGTGATAGTTTAAGAAAATAAGATAATTGAAAATTTAAAGGGTTTTGTGTTTTTAGTGAATTAAGAATAATTATTCTCTAAAAAGATATGCACCATCAACAAAAACCAAATAATCATCCATTTTAAAAGAACTAGTGACCCAGAGATCACTAGCGATCATGTTAGATATATTAATCTATGAAGGTATTTAAGATTTTCTATAATCTCAGTATCTCCGCACGGAAATTCTAAGTAACTTACCACTCAAAAATTAAAAGAAAAATACTAAACCTGCAGATTCCTCTGTAGGTTAATGAAATTTCAAAAATATATAGCAACAATCCTTAATAAATTATTCGATAAGGTGAAGATTAAGTTGGGTGAGTTGGCTTCTGCAATAGTAGAAGCTGGAAGAACCATTAGTTATGTTGAGACCATCAGTGACAAGGCGGATACGCTTCACAGACATATCAAAAGTAACTCTGAGGGGGATTTGAAAAAGGCATTTGAACTTAATACCAGAAAGGCTATTTCTCGTATGGGATTGGGAAGAGTCACTTTAGCAGTTGATGGAACTAATGAACTCTACTATGGAAAAAATGGAGAGATGAATGTCCGGCAAATCAAGTATGATAACGGAACTGGGGAAGCATTTAGTTATATTGTTCTATCAGTTGTTGAGCCAAGACCATTACCATTAATGGCAATCCCTTACAAGCAAGGAGATGATCAGACTAAAATTGTGAAAGAATTATTAGATTATGCAAGAACCTTGAGGATAACTATCAAACACGTATTATTTGATAGGGGGTTTTATATTGGAGAACTAATAGGCTATTTGTCGTCGGAAAGGATAAAATATGTGACATCCTCCGTCCCCTAAAGGTTGCCCACCTCCACCCCACCCCGCAATCCTTCGCTTCGCTCAGGAGGACGGCGTCCTAATATTGAGTTGAATGAT
>Ga0265596_1000276_pt1 | contig 34371 bp, 36 predicted proteins | sample saktaG_FD_190143 | JGI IMG/M metagenome (GOLD analysis project Ga0265596, IMG submission 190143) | Saline water microbial communities from Sakinaw Lake, British Columbia, Canada - sak_2013_06_06_60m | ecosystem: Environmental > Aquatic > Non-marine Saline and Alkaline > Saline ...
CAAATAGCCGTCAAAGACGGCTTAGCCATCCAAGTAGGCAAAAGAAAGTTCGCCCAGATTAAAAGCTAACTCTTATTAAGTTCGAGTCTTATCCGGGAGCTCTATGAGAAACCGCACGGTTGTGCGGTTTATTTTTGACCAAGGATAGGATATTTGATAGGCGTTCGAACCTACTATCATTATGTGATATAATAAATTAGAAACAACTTTCCATGGAAAAAGAAACTAGAAAAGAAAAATTACTTGATCTATTTTTCAAGATTGGTATTGTTGTAAAAGGAATAGATGGTTTTTTTGAAATCATTGGTGGATTCATTTTTCTCTTTATTTCTTCCCAATCTCTTAATCGAATAATTGTTTGGTTGACTCAGCATGAATTAACCGAAGATCCAGGTGATTTAATTGCTAATTGGTCTGTTCAATGGGCACAAGGTTTATCTCTTAATGCAAAAATATTCGGTGCCATTTATCTTTTTACTCATGGGATAATAAAAATAATCTTAGTTTTGTCACTTTTACGTCAAAAACTTTGGGCTTATCCAACCGCTATCTCCATATTTTTTATTTTTATTATTTATCAAATTTATCGATATATTTATTTTCCTTCATTTGGCCTAATTATATTAACCATATTTGATGCGATAATCATTATACTTACTTGGCGGGAGTATAAAAAATTAAAATTAGCAGGAATTTAAGTCCAACAAAAAGTTCGAAAATCGTCCCATCTGGGAAGCGCTCAAGATAACAGCTCGACCAAGCCTTATTTCTTGTTGACATTTATTGTCGTTTATGTAATATTAGAAATAGCTTTCGGGATAGAAAATAACCAGTTTCTTTAAAACAATAAATTAATATTCAAAACATATAATGCACTTAAGGGAGGCAATAAAGAGATAAGATACAAAAAATACTAAAAGGCATCATTAAAGAAGGGAGGAAGGTCATGAAAAAGGCGAAAAGAATAGCTTTGGTTTTCTTCGTAATTTTGATGGTTCTTAGTCTGACAGGAATAGTAGCGGCTCGGAAGAGGAGTCCTTCGCGCTCCCCGAGACGATACCATCGTCCGTATCCGTATCATCATCATCCGCATTGCTTTATAACAACTGCAGCTGAAGACTCTGGTCAGGTCGCTATCCTGACGGAATTAAAAAAATTGCTAGTTGGCCACTAGTCCTTTGGTTCAGTTCTTTACAGATTTATATCATAATAATGGCTCACAGTCTGCGGAGGCATGAAATGTACATCTCATTGTGGAGCTTGCCTATATAATCCTTTTGTCATAATGTAGTAGGGCCTATTCGATTACAGTAAGACCGAATAGGCTTTTTTTCTTGCAAATAAATTCGAAAATCGTCCCAGTGGCAAGAGTTAAACTGTAATAAATAACAGAATGGGGTAAATATCAAAATGATTGTCTAATTCGACTTAAAACTAAACCTGGTAGGCAGTGCTCTGGTCCAATCAAGGGTTTGAAAGCTATTCTGCTAAGCGAGCTAATCAGAACGTTTGTTAGACGAAAGCGCTTTGTCAAATAATGTTGACAAATAAATTTATCATCTGTTATCATATAAACATAAGTAAAGTTCTTTGAATCCAAAAAAGAAGGAGGTAGCTATGAAAACACCCAAATTTCAAGATATCAAATTTCAAACCTCTTCATTTAGTAATATCGATCCTGTTCCATTCTGCGTAGCGGTTGGGCAGACACGGGACGGCGGTGTTGTTGTTAAACACTCGAAAGATTCTGATTCCGCCAAAGCTTTGATATTTACCAAAGAAGAGTGGAAGGCTTTCGTAAAGGGAGTCAAGGCAAACGAGTTCGATTTTTAACCTCCTCGAAAAAAAAAGAGAGCGTATATATAACAATACGCTCCCTTTTTATTTTTTTCTACTACACTGATTCTCCGATAAGATGAACGAGGTTATTCTTTTACCATAATAAATAGGTTCTGATGTCCCTTCAGATGCGGGCAGGCGTTCAGCATGCGGAGCTATGGCTTAGAGACGGCTTAATCAAGCCGTTTTTGATTTGTTTATTTATCCACTTTTTCCAGTTTTTTTGAAATAGTATAATAAAGTATATGAAAAAACTATTTATATTAATAATCATTATTATTCTTATTTTGTTAATTGGGTTTTTATTGATTAGGCATGTAAATATGCCATTACCCGAGAATGGTATTTTAAGAACTATTTATGTTAAAGTTATTTGTTTTGGGGAACATTTTTCTTGTGAGCAAAATATGTCAGATGAATGTACTATAGGCGGGGAGTGTATAAATCAATAAATTTAGATATAGTGAATAGCGGGGTGGGGTAGATGTTATGGTTTTGTTAATTCTAGAATAAAAAAATAGTCTTTAATTGTTTGCCAATAGATTCGGACTTCGTCCGTCTTGCGGAGCCCTATGAAAAACCGCTCAACAGCTGGTTTTTTTTGTAACGAGGGCAGGACATTTTGAGGGTGTTCGAACCTTTGACAGATTCTATTCATCGTGCTATTTTAACTTAAACTGAAAAGTAATTGTTTTTTATCAATTGAATATACATTTTGAGCAAGGAGGATTATTATGTTAGGAATACCCGAAAATATCAAAAAGGAAATTTTCTTGATTGAAAGAGGTAAAAAGTTGAAGAAACGGGTTAAGCAGGAGCCGTCTTATTCTCAAAAAGAATTACTTTCCATAGCGACAAGAAATTTGGCATTTCTTAATGAGGTTGCCAATACTGAGCCCGTTCTTTCTTTTCTTCGTGGGTCTGGTTCCAAAAGAACGATATTGATAATTGATCATTTTAACACCACTTATCCGCAGCGTAATCCACAAGACAATATCGGCTGTCTGGTTTTGACAGTTATAGGCGGCGTAGCATCTTTCTATAATTGGGTTGACGCTGATTATCCTGTAAATAGAAGCGACGGGGACTATACGTTAGTCACCGAGAAAGAATTGGAGAGATGGCATAACGATAGTCTTAAGCAGTTTGCCTTGCTTACGGAGAAAGATATTTGGAAAAATATCCTTCGATGTTTGAATATCATGAGGAGTTAATTCTCATATTGTGTTTTGAAAGTCAAAGGAGAGGACACCATGTTCTCTCCTTTTCTATTTAACAAATAAGTTCTGATTTCGTTCAGTATACGGAGCCGAGTTGTTTTGCTAAATCGGAGTATGGGATATGTTTTTTTATTATTATATGATAAACTAAAATTATGGAACATAATGCTGCTGTAAAAAATACGCCCAAAGATGTCTTTTTGCATCTTTTGAATATTCTCACTTTCTATATCAGCGTTATCGGTTTTATTACGCTTTATGTCCAGTATATCAACGCTCTTTTTCCAGATCCTCTCAGCTTTTATTATACAGGGATGGCCAATGCGGTTCGTTTGTCAATGTCAATACTGATAATCGCTGTTCCAATATATCTGCTTACTTCTTGGCTTTTGGGAAAGGACCTGGCCAGTAATCGTGAAAAGAGAGAACTAAAACTGAGAAAATGGCTGATTTATTTTACTCTTTTTATATCGGCAGTTACCATTATCGTGGATTTGATAATGTTTGTTTATAACTTTTTGAGCGGCGAATTGACCATTCAGTTCTTTTTGAAAATCCTTGTTGTGCTCTTGGCGGCGGCGGCTGTTTTCGGATATTACATCTATGACCTAAGACGGAAAAATATGAAGTCCAAAACCCCAAAGATACTTGCCTGGACTCTTTCTTTCGTAATCTTAGCCAGCATTATCGTAGGTTTTTTCATTATTGGTACGCCGGCCGTCCAACGGTCAAAAAAGTTTGACGAACAAAGAATAGAGGATCTTCAAATGCTGCAGGGCCAGATTATTAACTACTGGACGCAAAAAGAAGTGCTTCCTCAAAACCTAGGCGCATTAGAAGACAGCATTTCCGGATTTGTTGTTCCCGAGGATCCTGATTCTGATTCGCCGTATGAGTATAATGTCATTGATTCTCTTTCGTTTGAATTATGCGCGATATTTAAAACCTCAAGCAATGATTTCGGTCCTACTTTTAATAAAGTAAGAGCTGTTTCGCCTCACGATTCATTTCAGCAGAACTGGGCTCATGAAGCAGAAAGGACTTGTTTTACAAGAATAATTGACCCTGAATTGTATAAATCTGGAAAGAATGTAGAAATACCTTATTAATCCATCTGTCCAAAAGTTCGAAAATTGTCTCGGTAGCGGAGCCAAGAAAAAAATACCAAGATAAACTTAATATTTTTTTGATATAATATTATAGAATATAATTATTAGACTATGGATCAAAAGAGATTAAGAACAATAAAATGGATTGCTAGGATAGCCGCACTTTTATTCTTCTTCGGAGGGCTGCTGTTTTATTTTGGCTATGGCAATCCGTTGCCGTTTATTAATCAAGAATACACCTGGTATGATAATCTTAGATTGATGACTTTTCCGTTAATGTTTATCGGATTGGCCTTGGGCTGGAAATACGAAAAAACCGGAGGTTATTTAATAACGATATCTTTATTAACGGGGTTTATTACATCCATCATTATTGGAGAAGGTTTTAGCCCGCACATGCTCTTACCTTTTTTGGTGGGTGTTTTGTATTTAATAGTTGGATATAATAAGCAGTCTTAAGAGTATTTATCTGTATACTTTGGGATAAGCAAATAGATTCTGACCTTGTTCAACATGCGGAGCAGAATTTTAAATACCGCCTTGCTAAAGAGACGGTTTTTTTGTATAATATCAAAAAAAGAGAGAGGAGGTGAAAATATGAAGTTCAAAAAAAAAATATATTTCGTCATCGGAATAATTTTAGTAGGGAGTTTTTGTCTTTCTAGCGCTCTGGCTGCTGAATTTAGAGCAGATAAAAAATGGGGGAATATAACTCTAGACAAAGATGAAAAAGTAAAGAATCTTTACACGGTTGGCAATATGGTTTCTATTGATGGTGATATTGAAAAGAGCTTGTATGTAGGCGGAAATGTTATTACCGTCAATGGCAATGTTGAGGGCAATATTTTTGTGGGTGGGAATACCGTGGTCATTCGGGGTAATGTTGGTGATAGTGTTCATGCTGGTGGCAGTAATATCCTTATTGAAGGCGAAATAGAGGAAGATTTGTTTATAGGCGGCGGCAACATTACTATATCAAAATCAGCTTCAGTCGGTGGCGATTTAATCATTGGTGGCGGAACAGTAGATATTCAAGGGCCAGTGGACGGCAATGTTTTATTAGGCGGTGGACAGGTAATTATTAATAGTAAAATTGGCGGTCAGGTTAAGGCAAAAGTTGAGGAACTAAAATTAGGTCCTCAAGCTGAAATTGCCAAAAACCTTGTTTATCGGTCGCCGCAAGAGGCCTCTATAGATGAAGGCGCCAAGGTTTTAGGAGAAACTGATTTCGAAAAGATAGAAGTCAAAAAGTCGAGTGCGTTTAAAAGCCGAGGAATGCTTTTTGGTATTTTGACTTTGGGCTTTTTGATTAAAATCTTAATGGGCATAGCTGTGGGATTGGTCTTGGTTTATATTTTCAGAAATATGGCCGAACGGGCTGTCAAAGAAAGTTTAGCTCATTTTTGGGCTAATCTTGGTCGGGGCTTCGCGGCTCTGATTTTAACTCCGGTAGCGGCTATTATTATTTTAATCACTGTTATCGGCGCTTGGTTGGCTGGATTAATTGGCCTTGCTTATATCCTCATGGTTTTCCTTTCTTTGGCTTTGGCTAATATCGCCTTTGGTAGTTGGCTGATTAAAGTGGTCAAGAAAAGAGACAAATATTTAGTTAATTGGCAGGCAGTAGTTTTGGGTGTTGTTGCTTTAAGAATTATTATTTTGATCCCGTTTATTGGTTGGTTAGTCGGACTTATCTTTATGATGATTAGTTTAGGAGCGCTTTACAGGATGGTTTATCAAAATGTTGTTTTGAAAAAGTAAAATATCCGAGAGGACGATAAAAATAGCCGCTTTTATTGAAGGAGAGCGGCTATTTTTAATGATTAAATATCGGATTTCTTTTTATTTCCAACAGATTCTAATAGTCTCTTTTTCTGGACAACTTAGCAAAAAATTGTTATAATTAATTAGCCATGTCCGTAGGGCATGTCATTTTTTTATTAAATCCAGAATTTTAATTTTATGGAAATCAGAAACATTGCCATTATCGCCCACGTTGATCATGGGAAAACAGCCATCACTGATGCCTTGATGCGTCAAACGGGAGCGGCGATTAACGAGTCCGTCAGTATGGACAGCAACGCGCTTGAAAAAGAGCGTGGTATTACAATTTATGCCAAAAATGCTTCCATGTTTTATAAAGGGACAAAGATTAATATCGTTGATACGCCAGGGCATGCGGATTTTGGTTCAGAAGTGGAACGCGTTTTACGGTCAATTGATTCGGTGCTTCTTGTTGTTGATGCGCAAGAAGGTCCCATGCCTCAGACAAAATTTGTTTTGAAAAAATCATTAGATATTGGTCTTAAGCCGTTGGTTGTTTTAAATAAAATAGATAAACCGGCTGCTCGACCAGAAGAAGTCGTTGAAGAAGTGATTGAGCTGTTTATGGAGTTGGGGGCCAATGATGATCAATTGAATTTCCAAACGGTTTATACTATTGGAAAAGACGGGATAGCTAAAAAGAAATTGGATCAGGATTCAGAGGACATGACGCCATTGCTTAATATGATAATAGAAAATGTTGCTCCAGCGCCGGCAGAAGTAGATAAATCATTACGTATGCAGTCGTTCAATTTGGATTACGACAACTACCTTGGTCGTTTAGCGATCGCTCGTATCTATGAAGGAACAGTGAAAGAAAAAGACCAACTCTTTATCAAACGAGTTGATGGAACAGTGCAAAAAGGGAAAGTAACTAAGCTTTTTACCTTTGAAGGTTTTACAAGAAAAGAAGTTCAACGCGCTGAGGCGGGAGATATTATTGTTGTCGCAGGATTTCCTGAAGTCAATATTGGCGATACAATGACAACAGATGAATCAGTTGATCTTTTACCGCACATTGCTGTTGATGAGCCAACTATTTCTCTTGGGTTCATGGTCAACAGTTCTCCTTTTTCCGGTCGGGAGGGAAAGTTTGTAACGAATTCACAACTGAAAAAACGATTAGAAAAAGAGCTAGAAGTAAATGTAGGAATTAAGATTGATTTTTCTCAAGCAGACCAGTATACCGTTTATGGGCGCGGAGAAATGCATATTGCTATCTTGCTGGAAAACATGCGCCGCGAAGGTTATGAAGTACAAGTTTCTCAACCACACGTGATTTTAAAAGAAGAAGAGGGGCAAACCCTTGAGCCGTTTGAAGAACTCATTATTGATGTGCCAGGATCTCTGTCCGGTGTCGTTATTGAAAAGATCGCTAAGCGTAAAGGAACCATGATGGGAATGAAAACGCATCATGCCGACACCCGACTAGTGTTTGAGATTCCAACACGCGGCCTGCTTGGACTTCGTTCGGAATTTATGACCGACACACGAGGGGAGGGAATTATGGCCTCGCGCGTTATTGGTTTTCGGCCACATGTGGGTGAGGTCAAACGCCGCGAAGTTGGTTCCATGATTTCGATGGTAACCGGAAAAGCTCTTGGTTATGCCCTTTATAACTTACAAGACCGGGGAACTCTTTATATTGGTCCAAATATAGAAGTGTATGAGGGCATGGTTATTGGGAATGTTAGTAAGGGAACGGACATGGCCGTCAATCCAACCAAAGGAAAGCACTTAACCAACATGCGCGCAGCTGGATTTGATGATGCTTTGAATTTAACGCCTCCGATGAAGCTTACCTTAGAACGCGGTTTAGAGATTATGGCTGATAATGAATTATTAGAAATCACTCCTCAGTCCGTTCGAATCAGAAAAAAAGTATTAAAGCAGTAGATTTTGAACATGTTTACTATAGTGGGAGCTTAAGTTCGATTTTAACTATCCCAAAAAAATATTTGAACTTCTATCACAAAAAATCGTCAAAAAGGCGACTTTTTGGTAAAATAAATATTATGATTAAGGTTGAAAATCTAACAAAGAAATTCGGTAATTTTACGGCAGTTGACAATGTCTCATTTTTTGTAAACAAAGGAGAAATTTTTGCTTTTTTAGGTCCAAACGGAGCAGGCAAAACAACTACAATAAGAATGCTGACAACCCTTTTAAAACCAACCAGCGGCCAAGTTCTTATTAATGGTAGCGACCCCGTTAGAAAAAAAAATGATGTTCGCCGTTCTTTTGGTATTGTTTTTCAAGACCCAAGCTTGGATGACGAATTGACGGCCCAGGAGAATATGGAATTTCACGGTGTTTTATATAATGTTCCAAAGGATATTAGGAAAAAAAGAATTGAGGAATTGTTAAAATTTGTGGAATTATGGGATAGAAAAAGCGATTTTGTAAAGAATTTTTCAGGAGGGATGAAAAGAAGACTTGAGGTTGCCAGGGGATTAGTTCACCATCCTAAAATACTTTTTTTAGATGAACCAACCTTAGGTTTGGATCCTCAAACAAGAAGTCATATTTGGAGCTACATTAAAAATTTAAACAAAGAAGAAGGAATGACGGTTTTTTTTACCACCCATTACATAGAAGAAGCAGACAAAGTTACTCAAAAAATTGCCATTATTGATCACGGCAAGATTATTATTCAAGGCACTCCTGAAGAGTTAAAACAGCAAACAAAAACCACTTCGTTAGAAGAAGCTTTTTTGACTTTTACGGGAAAAAATATCCGTGAGGAAGATGTCAATCCCGCAGAAAGAATGAGAATACGAAGAAGGATTTTCCGCCATTAATCTTAAAAAACTATGCAAATAATTTACATTCTTTGGTTAAGGCAAATTAAAAGATACTTTCGCTCTAAGGCAAGAATCGTAGGTTCTCTTGGCCAGCCGCTTCTATTGTTGCTTGCCTTGGGTTTTGGTTTTGGGCCTATCTACCAAAAAGCGGGTGGAGGAGATTATATTCAATTTTTAGCTCCAGGCATTATTTCAATGGGCATTCTTTTTACCGCTGTGTTTTCTGGTATTGAGATAATTTGGGATAAACAGTTTGGGTTTTTAAAAGAAACACTCGTGGCGCCAGTTTCCCGCTTAAAAATTATGTTCGGAAGAACTTTGGGAGGAGGAACGGTTGCCGTGATTCAAGGAATTATTATATTTATAATTTCTTTAATTATCGGATTTAGACCAATGAGTCTTCGTCTGTTATTGCTTTCTTTTATTTTTATGGCGCTTATCGCTCTTTTCTTTACGGCCTTAGGAACGGCTATCGCTTCAGTTTTGAAAGATATGCAGGGTTTTCAACTGATTATGAATTTTTTGTTAATGCCTTTATTTTTTCTTTCAGGCGCCTTATTCCCGCTTCAAGGATTACCCAAAGCGATTACGGCGGTTGCCAGAATCAATCCGCTTTCATACGGTGTTGACGGTTTGCGAGGAACGTTAGTAAACGGTGCTCATTTCGGATTATTAACTGATTTTTTGGTTTTGAGTATAATAACAATTATAATATTAGCGATAGGCAGTTTTCTTTTTTCTAAAATAGAAATTTAATTTTTAATATCCAGCATCATTTTGTGGAAGGCGAGGCCCGAGCCGAAGGCGAAACCCTCCAGCAATATATTTTGGCGCGGGACGGGTTTCCACAATCACATGGACAGGAAAAACTTCTATCTTAAAAAAATAGGCAGCCGGGGGAAAATTGTTATTTGGTTGGTAGATGGCATTAAGATTAGACGTGATTTAGATAAAGAATTTACTAATTTCGGTCAACATTTTTGTTTTCCTTTTATTCCCAAATATGAATTTTGGATAGACAGGGAAGCAGTCCCCAACGAAAGACGCTTTTTTATTGATCATCTTTTGATTGAATGGCAGTTAATGAAAAAGGGGTATCCCTACTCTAGGGCTTTTAGATTAGCTGATGAAAAAGAGCTCTCCGAAAGAAAAAAAGCAGGAGATTTTAAAAAAGCAATGAATGAAAAGGGCGTTCTTTCAGTTGATAAGGTTCACTGCCGACTTCTAGAAACAATAAATAATAAAATTTCCATTTGGCTTGTTCGCGGGCGGTTAGTTAGAAGTGTTTTTGATGTTAATTTTACAGAAGGAGGCCATGATTTGGTTTATAATTATATACCTAAAAATGAAGTTTGGCTGGATAACGATGTTTTAGCTAAAGAAAGAGCCTATATTATATTACATGAACTCTATGAACGTTCTTTGATGGAACAAGGCCTCGCTTATTCAACGGCGCACAGAAAGGCAAGCGATATTGAATGTCGGGCTAGACACGACAAAGAGAAACTTAGGGAAAATTTGGCGAAAGTTCGATAATTTTATCCCAATCTAAGATTCTAAACGCGTCCCATCAGGGGAACCAAAACAAAAAACAGGGCTAAACCCTGTTTTTTTGTTTACTGAAATAGTTTTATTTGATTATTTCTTTTCAATGTATTTTATTATTTCTTTAGCTACATTGAGGCCGGTGACTTGATCGAAGCGCTTGAATTGGGGGGAGCGGTTGATTTCTAAGATTCTTAATTGACCCTTTTTGTCGGGCATAATATCTAGACCAGCTAGTTCAATGCCTAGGGCCTGGGTTGCTTCAAGGGATATCTTTTTTAGAGCTGGTGATAAGCTAAACTTTTTCGCCCGTTGACTTAAAGGAATCTTAGGTCGGTCTTGGCAATGAAGCGAGAGTCGTTCCATAGCCCCTAATACTTTGTTACCTAAAACTAAGGTGCGGTAATAATATTTGGCCGGATACCATTCTTGAATTAAATAACGATCTAGTTGCTCTTCTTTCTTAAAAAAATTAAATAATTCTTCTTGGGAGTCAAAACGGAAATTACTCCGACCATGCATTTCTTTAATATGTTTAATAATGAAAGGCGGTTTAATTTTCTGGACGGCCTTTTTAAGATTGGCAGAGTTGAGAATGAAGAAAGTAGTTGGTTGGGGAATTTGTTTAGCCCAAAGCCGACTGTGCATAAAAAATTTATGATATTCATAGTTGCCTTGGGCCAGAATTTCATCAATTACTTTCCTTTTATTGTCCTCCATATATTGAGCAACAATTTTTGCCTCAATAATATGCTGGCTAATAGCCCGGAATAAAATCGCTTCAAAATTTTTAATATCTTGATTAGCTGGCGTAGTAATAGCTAAATTCTCTTGACCTTGAAAAATCAATTTGGCCAAAGGAACTATTTCAAGCTGATGACCTCTTTTAAGGGCGGCTTCTTTTAGTAATTGGCTCTCTTTTGATTTATTAGAGCCGATAATAAGTATTTTCATAACTTGAAGATATATTTTAAGATTTCTCTGGTTACATTTTCTGGTTTTCCTATGTCCGGGCAATGATGAAGATAGATATCTGGTCGGCCATTAATCTCAATAAATTTTATTTTTTGTTTTTTTGGTGATTTAGCCAGGTCTTCGGCTATAATATCTAAACCAGCTAATTCTAAACTGGTCACTTTGACTGCCTTCAGACACATTTTTTTTGTTTCTGGATGAAGCAAGGATAAGGAGATGTTTTCAATTTGTCCCCCCTGGCTAGTTTTTGAATGTTCTTTTAAAAATAATTTTTGGTTAATTGGCAAAATAGAGCTGAAAGAAAATCCTTGTTTTTTAATTAGATCTTTCATTTCTTGGTCAATAATGATTTGGCGCTTTGTTTTCCTTTCTAATTCTTTAATCAATCTTTTTGTAGTTGAGTGACTATCGCCAGTTAAAAAAGGAGGAATAAGCTGGGCGATGCCCAGGATTTCATCTTTAAGGACCAAAATCCGAAATTCTTTGCCTCGGATAAATTCTTGGATAATAACCGCTTCCGTGAGAAGGTTTGAAAATAGATTTTTCAAAATCGAAAGGGCTTTTGGTAAATTAGAAATATTGACCCAGAGATTTCTGCTTTGACTGGCTCGGGCGTCTTTGATGACCAAAGGGAAGGGAATCTTTTTTATCTCTCTTGTTGCCTCTGGGAAAGAAAAAGCGGTAACTGTCTGGGGAATAGGAATATTATTTTTTTGCCAGAAAAAATAAGATAAGTCCTTAAAGAGAGGAATATTTCTTGTGCCGAACCGATTCAGGTTAATTCGAAGATTCCCTTGGACTAAAAATTTCTTTGAATCCTTAGTTAATTCAATAAGTTTTCGTTTCGGATAAATAATTTTTGCTTTTAGGCCGAGTTTTTTTGCTTCTCGAATAATAATTTCTGTATTTTTATCCTTTTTTATCATTTTATACCTCGTCTTTCTTTAGCTTTTTCTAAAACTCTTTGAGTCATAAAGACGTTTTTAGCTGGGTCAACCAAGAATCTTTTTAAATCTTTACGGCCGATAATAATATCGTATTTCATTTCGCTGCGGTCAGCCATAAAGGCCTCGGTGCCGACTAATCGTTTATCTAAAACAAAAGAAAGATTAATAATTGGTCTTTCTTCCATGCCTAAAGCCCCTCTGACTTTTTTATAGCCGATTATTTGGTCAACTTCTAATTGTTTAGCCAAAGTATGACAAATAGTTGTCCGGTAAGCCCCCGTATCAATTTTGGCCATAGTCGGATATTTATTTTTTTCAGCGTCAAGAATCTCAACTAATTCATTAATGCCAATCATTTTACGGCCGGAGATTTCTTCTAATTCTTCTTCAATTTCTCCGCCAAAAAGGTTTTGAGCAATTTTAACTCCCTTGGAGATAGTTTTAACCCTAAGGCCCTTAACTCTTTGGAGGCGGTCTTTAAGGGAAGCTAAATTAGCAATTTGGATAGATAAGCCTGGTCGGGCATTAAGTTCTAAGATAATTGGACCCTTATCTCGGTCAATGGCAATATCCACTCCTAAAAAACCAATTTTAGAGACCCGTTGAGCTTGAATAGCTAGTTTTAAATTTTCTTTCCATTCAGGGATGGCTATGCCGCGAAGGAGCAATCTGGTATTAGGAATGTATTCAATCGAGCGGTCGTTTTGGATAGCCGTAGTTGTTACACCACTGCCTAAATCAATGCCTACGCCAATGCCGCCTAAGTGCAAGTTGGCTTTACCGCCGGATTCTTTGGTGGGCAAGCGTAATTCAGCCATTACCGGAACTGAATTATAGACGATGATTCTAATGTCGGGAATTCCTCGATAAGAATAAACTTTTAAAAATTTAGACAATTTAATCCGTTCCTCGAAAAAGGCCTCGTCAGGCAAGCTAGTCATAGAGAAAATTCCTTCCAAAATATTTAAAATATGGTTTTGCAGATCTTTGATTCGGATTTGTTTTTTATCAGCTTTAATCCAGGGATAAGGAAATTTTTTCTTGCGGCCATAGACAATAAGAATGCCTTCGCCACCCAGGCCTCGGTTTGGTTTTAGGGCAAAAGCTGAAGGTAAACTAGTCCAATCAAAATCTTTAATTTCTTTAGGATGTTGGATGATTGAGTAAGTTTGTAAAACCGGTAAACCGGCTTTTTTTAAAACCCTTTTAGCTAAAAGTTTATTATCGGCAATACGAATAGCCCTCAAAGAATTAGAGGGCCGTAAATAAGCTAAATTTCGGGCGTTGGCGCCCAAGACATATTGAGATTTTTTAATGAAATCAAACATAGGGTAGGTTACTTTTTTCCAGGCAATTCAGTGTGTTTAATCACTTCTCTAAAACGCCAATATTCAGAAAGCCGCAGGCTGGTCCATCTCCCTAAAAGGATATTGACAATAATAGTTCCTAAGATAATCCAGAGAGGGATATTAATAATTTGATTTTGCAACCAGGACCAACTGGCTACCCTATAACAAATTATTGAGAGCAATAATGTTTCAATAGTCACGATGATGGCCTTTTTAACCCTTCTTTCAATTTGAACGGCTACGAATCTTTCGATTAAGGCAACCATCATCAATGTAGCAAAGATTGAAGTAGTGACTAAATCTTTTTGACCAGAATAAGCGCCCGCTAAAAAGAGAAGAAGAATAGCCAAGATAACCGCGATTAGAATAATAGCTATGCGGGGCAAATAAAGCAGGCGGATATGTCTAACTAGTAATCTCATTAAAGTGCCTATTAATAAAATAGTCATGAAAATAATCAGACCATTCTTTAAACCAATAACTAAAAAAGCAAAAGCAATAATTAAAGGAGTGTAGATATCAAGTCCTTTAATACCAATAACTTGGCGGCTAAAAGCAATAACTGTGGCCATAATGGGCAGCATCAAAAGAAGGACAAATGTTTCTTGGGGGATGCCTTGATTAATTATAAATTGGGTAATAAAAGACATAAATTTAACGAAGTGAATGAGCGCAACAAATGGCAGCGGCTAAAGCATCAGCCGCATCATCCGGTTGAGGTATTTCTTTTAAATTAAGTAACACTTTAACCATTTGCTGAACCTGTTTTTTATCAGCTCGGCCATAGCCAGTGACCGCTTGTTTAATTTGCAGGGGAGTATATTCAACAACTTGCGCTTTCGTTTGGGCAGCGCTGGCTAAAATAACGCCTCGCGCCTGACTGACTTTAACTGCTGTCTTAAGATTCTTAAAAAAAAAGATATCTTCCACAGCTATTCTTTTCGGTTTATGTTTCTTGATCAGTTTAGTCAGTTGCTGGTCTATCTTTTTAAGTCGCTCGGCTGTCGAGAATTTCGCTTCGGTTTTAATGCATCCGTAATCAATAATTTTTAATTTATCCGGTAATTTCTTAATAAGACCATATCCGGTCGCGGCCGTGCCCGGGTCAATTCCCATGATTATCATAATTTTTAATCTTTTATATTAGAATAGATTTCCTGAATATCCTCATTTTCATCTAAGGCCTCAAAAAGTTTTTCTACTTGCCCTTTGGTTTTTTGGTCAATTTCTAAAGGATATTTAGCCAGCCAATCCTCGTCTTTTTTATCAAAAAGATATTTAACACTGCCGCTGTTAGCTAATTTGCCGCCAAAGCGGCTCAAGATGTATTTAATTTCCGCCAAAGTCCGATTCTTATTATCAGTAATTCCTTCAATAATTAAAGCTATGCCAGCTGGTCCATAGGCCTCATAAATAAATTCTTCCATTTTAACTCCTTCCAGCTGGCCAGTACCCCGCTTAATCGCTTTTTCAATATTGTCCTTGGGCATATTCACTTCTTTGGCCTTTTCAATAGCTAATTTTAATTTAGGGTTAGTTTCTATGTCGCCGCCTTTTTCTTTAGCCGTTACGCTAATCAAGCGGGATATTTTACTGAAAATTTTTCCCCGTTTAGCATCAACCGTATCTTTCCTATGCTTAATTGTTTTTGAATGACTATGACCCGACATAATACTTTAATGATACTCTTGATTAAGAAGGGGTGTCAATGAAAAAGGACGTCTTTATAATATTATTTAGCCCACCTTTTTGTTATTAGTTTTGCTAATTGCCCTAAGGCAATTAGCAGGATAGCCAAAGCGCCATAGGTGATAATTGGATGATTATAAAACCAATAACAAATATTCTTTCCAAAAAAGGAATCATCTGCGCAATACACAGGCATAATGACAGTAATACTATATATAATAGCCATGCCAATAATAATTGAAATTATTTTATTCATTTTATTATTCTCTTTTTTAGCCGGATTAAAAACCAACTTACCAGCAATGAACCAGAAATGATAATGGAAAGAGTTAGGATTAAATTAGCTTTCTGGCTTGATCGGCTTGTTTGGGCTAAAGAAGCGGCTTGTTGGGACGAGAATTCAATTAATCCTTTGGCTATTTCATCCACTGATTGGTCTGATTGGCTATGGTTGAGGGTTTCCTTCTCGCTGGGAGTAAGATTCTCAGCTTCGGAAAGAGTAGAAAATTCTTGGCTCTGGCTAAGATTGACTTTGGCTAAAATTTCCGGTGTTTCTTGAGTTTGTTCAATAATTGGCTGGGGGTTGTTGCTGTAAATATTTTTATTTTCATCCTCTAAACCAATAGGGCTAATAATATTAGCTGAACCGGGCGTAGGAATTTTAGTCCAGAAATAATCAAGATTGTCAAAAGCCACTGAAAAACCCTGTTCGTTTTCTCCGGTATAACTAACTTCAGTGGATAGGGAGCCATCCGGATAGATTAGCCGGACTTGGTCTTGGTCGTTGTTTAGGGATATTTTGCTTATCGGTCGCCTAATAACCAAAAATTGCTCAGGGGCGATTAAACTATTGGCTGGAAAAACAAACGGCGAACTGCCATCTTCCTGGTTATCTAATTGCCAATTAGTTAAATTAGCTATTTGGTCGCTCTGATTAAACAATTCAATCCATTCGTTTTCTTTGTCTTCTCCAAACGGATTAGGCATAAATTCACTGATAATTATTGAAGGGCTATAAATATTGACGGTGATAATATCTAAGTCAGAAAATTCTTCATCGCTAACCATAAGAGTAACAATGTATTGACCGGAATAAAGATAAATATGGCTGGTTTTTTCTTCAGTATCAGTTGCCCCGTCGCCAAAGTTCCAGAAATAAGTTAAAGAGTCATTATCCGGGTCATAAGACAAAAAACTATCAAAAGATATTTCTTGGTTGACTAAGGCAGTGATATCCATTCCAGCATCAGCTATGGGTGGTTGATTTACTACGGTTGGCGGAATCCAAACTTCATCTTCTGTCTCTTCAGCGGGCGGTTCTTCTCCGGGCGGGATTTCTTCGCCACAACTATTCTGTGATTTAGGTGTGCCGCCAACATCCAAACTGGTTTGCCATTGACTATCTGTTTTTTCCATAGTTTGCTTGGTGTCATTGTTTCCAGCCAACCATTTATCAGAAAGACAATTAACAGAATCAATTAAACTATTCTCCGTGTTCCACAGTTCCAATTTTTCTCCAGAATTACCTAGGGCGCCAGTGTAAGTTTGGTCAGCAGAAATACCCGGAACCGACTCATCATCCGACCGTTCCATTAAAAAATAGCCGTTGGCGGCTATTATTCCCACAAGAGTTATTTTCGGTGTTCCGTCAACAGCTTTCAAAGTCCAGCCAGTCAAATCTATATCTCCGCTGGTGTTATTATACAATTCAATCCATTCATCAGTAGTTGAAACATCTGTCCCCATCCAGGCGATTTCATTAATAACTACATCATTAGTTGCCCCAAAAACAAAAATTGGCCAAATAAAAAACCCTCCAATAAATAATAACCAAAGAGTGTTTTTAATTTTAGAACAGTTTATCTTGTTCCCTCTGAACATATTTAAGCCCGAGATGGTCATAAGCTAATTTTGTTGCCTGTCGGCCTTTGGGCGTGCGGGCCAAAAAGCCTAAACGGAGTAAAAAGGGTTCGTAAATTTCTTCAATGGTATCTTGCTCTTCATTGGTCGCTGCGGCCAAGGCCTGTAAGCCAACTGGCCCGCCGTTAAATTTTTTAATCATCGTTTCTAAAATATGTCGGTCAGCTAATTCTAAGCCCATTTCATCTATTTCTAACATCTTTAAGGCCTCTTGAGCTAATTTTTTATTAATTAAGCCATCAGCCCTGACTTGGGCATAGTCGCGAGTCCTTTTTAATAAACGGTTGGCCACTCGGGGGGTAAAACGGGCCCGTTGAGCAACCATTTGGACAGCCGTGGGTTCAATGTCTGTTTTTAAAATTTGAGCTGACCGGCTAATAATTTTCTCAATATCTGGCTGTTCATAAAAATCTAAACGATAGGTGGCTCCAAAGCGACTTCGTAAAGGAGAAGAAAGCAGGCCAATTCGGGTAGTGGCGGCAATTAAAGTAAAACGAGGCAATTCTAAGCGGAGGGTGCGAGCCGAAGGTCCTTTGCCGATGATAATATCTAAAAGAAAATCTTCCATAGCTGGATATAAGGTTTCTTCAATGGTCTTATTAATTCTATGCGATTCGTCTATAAAAAGAACATCGCCATCTTGTAAATTAGTTAAAATTGAAGCTAAATCGCCGACTTTCTCAATAGCTGGTCCGGAAGTGACTTTAATATTACAATTCATTTCTTTGGCAATAATATGGCCAAGCGTTGTTTTCCCCAATCCGGCGCTGCCATACAAAAGCACGTGCTCAATTGGTTCTTTTCTTTTTTTAGCCGCTTCCATTAGAATTTTAAGATTTTCTTTGATTTTTTGCTGGCCCATATACTCTTCAAAAGAACGCGGCCGCAGTGTTGAATCTAAAGAGCGGTCTTCATTTAGTTGTTGAGGAGTGGTTACTGGACTTGACATTTTTGTAATAATTTGCTATTATCTTAAATAGACAGGAGGGACAGTTTAAAAACAGTCCCTTTTAATATTAACTAACCTGTAGGCAATAAGGACTCCATTTTTAAATAGGGTCCGATAGGGGTTTTATCTTAGTTAATGGATACCTTGGCCTACCCGCCCAAATTTTTGGGCTAGCGCTAAAGGCGCTCATTAGGCAACGGCTTGCTCAAGAATTTGGGCGGGTAAACGCTGGGATATTCCTCGGAAAAGTCCTTTCTCTTTGTTCTCAGGCAGAGAGTCATTGCCTACAGATTAGTTAATGTTATTCCTGACTGCCGACCACTCTTGCTATTTCTTCTAGAGTGGTTATTCCTTCTAAGGCCTTAAGTAAGGCATCTTGGTAAAAACTGACCAGGCCCTGCTCGCGGGCTTTTTCTAAAATTTGCAGATGAGTGGCTGAGGCGCTAATTAATTTTTTCATTTCTTCATTAATTAAAATCGTTTCAAAGACACCAATTCTGCCCTTATAGCCGGTCTGGTTGCATTCAGGACAGCCCTTGGCCTGATAAATCTTAAGTTCTTTATTAAGGGGTGGCTGTTTGACTTGTTGAGGGAGCCCGGTCAGGGCTTTTTTTATTTGAGATAATTGTTTTTCAGAAATAGAGACAGCTTGCCGGCATTTTTGACAAACTTTTCTGACCAAACGCTGAGCCATAATCAAATTAAGAGCTGAAGCTAAATTTGATGCTTTAACCCCGATATCAAAAAAACGGGGGATGGCGCCAGCCGCATCATTAGTATGAAGAGTAGAAAAAACCAAGTGACCAGTCAGGGCAGACTGGACGGCAATTTCAGCTGTTTCCCTGTCTCTGATTTCGCCGATTAAAATAACATCCGGGTCTTGTCTAAGGATGGCCCGCAGACCCTTGGCAAAAGTATAACCTTTCTCTGCTTCTACTTGAGTTTGAGTGATGCCTTCTAAATGATATTCAACCGGGTCTTCCATAGTAATAATTTTTACTGTTGGTTGATTAACTTTTTTAAGCAAAGCGTAAAGCAGGGTAGTTTTTCCCGAGCCAGTTGGCCCAGTGGTAATAAGCATGCCATTAGGTCTTTGAATTTCTTTTTGGATTATTTCAAGAACGTCCGGGCGCAGGCCTAAATCTTCCAATTTTAAACCAATGGCCTTGGGATTAAGCACTCTCATAACGATGTTTTCTCCGTAAGCGCTGGGAATACAAGAAACCCTTATCTCCATATCGGTTTTATCAACTGAAATAGTAAAGCGGCCGTCTTGGGCTTTATCGTGGATGTTTAATTTCATGCCGGCTAATAATTTTAATCTATTTAAAACAAAATAATAGGTTTTGGCAGATAAAAAAACCACATCCTGTAAAAGACCATCGATGCGGTAGCGAATATTAGTTTTTTCTGCTTCGGTTTCTAAATGAAGGTCCGAAGCATTAGTTTGCAAACTGCCGGCTAAAATAATTTCCACAATAGCTGAGGCCTGACCATCCGGTATTCCCTCAACTTGTTTTTTGATATCATCTAAATTTTTTATTTCCCTCTTTAGTTTTTCTAATGACTCACCGGCTATTTCCACTTGGCCGGTAATTTTTTTGACTGGCTCTTTGACTAATTCTTTATAACCAGCCCAGGCCTTTTTTAGTCCGCTTTCTGTAGCTATCAGAAGATTAATCTGATAGCCGGCTTTTTTTAGTTCTTCCAGGATTTCTTTGAATAAGACATTGCTGGGGTCTTGACTGGCTAACCAAACCTGCTTACCTGCCTTCTTAATCACGGCTAATTTTGCTTTTTTAGCTTTTTCTTCTTCAACTAAACCAAGAGCCGCTGTCTCAATAGGGGTTATCTTTAAATCAATATAAGGCAGATTAAGCTGCTTAGCTATTTGTTGAGCTCTTTTTTCTTCAGCTTGTTTTCGCAGTTGAGTCAGTTTCTCTTGAAGATTTTCACTTTTAGAATTAGTTTCAGTCATTTTTATTTTAGTCTAACTCATTTGGGTGCCCAAGTCAAATATGATATACTGGGGACATAAAACATGAGGTCTGAAACATTAGAAATTATCACCAAAAGCGCTAAAGAGACGAAAAAGGTGGGGGAATTTTTAGCTGGAGAAATAATTAAGAGCAAACAGGCTTTAATCATTGGCTTAAAAGGTGAATTAGGCAGTGGTAAGACCACTTTTATTCAAGGAATGGCTAGGGGGTTAAAAATTAGAGAAAGAATCACCAGTCCGACCTTTGTTATTATGAAGAAATACGGAGTCTCCCTCTTAGAAGGAGGCAAAAAATCCCTAACTGCCGGCAGAATTCCAGTTTCTTTCTATCATATTGACTGTTATCGGGTTCAATCAAAAGATTTATTAGATTTGGGGTTCAAAGAAATAATTAGCCAGTCAAATATAGTGGTTATTGAATGGGCGGAAAAAATTAAAAAAATCCTGCCAAAAAATACTTTTTGGATTAAATTCGAATATTTAGATAAAGATAAGAGAAAAATTACTCTATGAAAATGAAAAAATTAGTTCTTATTGACGGCAATGCTTTAATTCATCGGGCTTATCATGCTTTGCCGCCTTTGAAAACTAAAAAAGGTCAGTTAGTTAATGCTGTTTATGGATTTGTCAGCATTCTTTTTAGAGTAATTAAAGAATTAAAGCCGGCTTATTTAGCGGCTACTTTTGATTTAGCTGAACCGACTTTTCGTAATGTTGAGTATAAGGAATACAAAGCCAAACGAGTTAAGCCGCCTCAGGAATTGTATGACCAAATCCCCTTAATTAAAGAAATAGTCAGGGCCTTAGACATTCCTATTTACGAGAAAAAAGGCTTTGAGGCCGATGATGTTATTGGGACGATTGTTCAGAAAACAAAAGATAAGAAAATAAAAAACATTATTATCACTGGCGATTTGGATGCCCTCCAATTAGTTGATAGGCAAACAGAGGTTTATGTCTCTCAAAAAGGCATTAAAGATATGGTTATTTATAATCCAGCTATGGTCAAAAAGCGCTATGGCCTGGCCCCAGAGCAAACCGTTGATTTTAAGGGATTAAGAGGCGATCCTTCTGATAATATTCCCGGCATTGCGGGTATTGGGCAGAAAACAGCCCTTGATTTAATTAAGAAATTTGGCAGTTTGAAAAAACTCTATCAGGATTTGGAAGGGAGCGATTTAAACCCAAAATTAAAGGCCAGATTATTGGAATACAAAGAGGACGCTTTTTTCAGCCAGTATCTGGCTACGATTAAAAAAGACGTAGCCATTGATTTCAATCTTAAAAAATGTCGTTGGGAAAAATTTAATCAATCAAAAGCAATAAAATTACTAAAAAAATTAGAATTTAATAGTTTAATCAAAAGATTATCTGAAATACAATGATATTGAGAATGAATAACAAGCGGTTAATAGTTTTTATTTTTCTTGTTTTAGCCATTGGGCTGATTTTTATTTGGCAGCGAGCCAGCCGGACGATTGATATAAATAATCAGCCGAACGAATTAGGAAACCAAATAGATTCAGATAAAATTAGCCCTTTAAGCGGCTTGACATGTGAGAATTATCAAAGGCGACCCATGGCCGTGGTTTTAGCCGAAGACCCGGTGGCCCGACCCTTGACTGGTCTTTCTCAAGCTGATTTGGTTTTTGAAATGCCGGTGATTACTAACAGCATTACCCGAATGATAGCCGTTTATGTCTGCCACGAACCAGCCGAAATTGGTTCTTTGCGCAGCGCCCGTCATGATTTTATTCCCCTGACCATGGGTTTGGATGCTATTTTAGCTCATTGGGGCGGTTCTCATTTTGCTCTGGATAAACTTGATGCCGGAGTAATGGATAATATTGATGCTATGAAAAATCCTTTTAATGCTTTTTATCAAAAGAAAGAAATTCCCCAGCCCCATAATGGCTTTACTTCCATGGAAAAATTATTCAATAGCGCGAAGAAATTAGGTTATCGTTTGGAAAATCAGTTTGAAGGTTATCCGCATACTCAAGATAAAAGCCAGGAGGCAAGTGGTAGGGTTTTAGGAATTGGCTATTCTTATCCCTATAATGTATCATACCAATATGAGCCGGCGACTAACTCTTATCTGCGCTACCGAACTAATTTAAAGGAAATAGATAAAAGTAATAATCAGCAAATTGAGGCTAAAAACATTGTCGTTATGAGGGCTTTTTCCCGGCAAATTCAAGGACCTGATTATAATGATTTAGATATTGAAGGAAGAGGCGAATGCCAAGTTTATCAAAATGGCATGGTTATTAACTGTACTTGGCGGAAAAGCGAGAAAAGCTCAACTAGCAAACTCTATTTCTTAGATGGAAATGGAAATGAAATTCCTTTTGTCCCCGGTCAAATCTGGATAGAAATAGTTGAGCCGCATCAGGAAGTAGCTTGGCAGTAAATCAGGGACTATCCCTAAGATACAGTCCTTCAAGGACTGTATCTTAGGGATAGTCCCTGTGTATTATGATTATTTTACTCTACGGCGAAGATACCTATCGCTCGCAACAAAAACTAAAAGAGATTATTAATGAATACCAGGCCAAACATCAAAACGGGCTGAATTTAATGCACTTTAAAGAAGAGGATTTGGATTTTTCTCAGGTTAGAGAAGAAATCGAAGCGGTTTCCATGTTTAATGAAAAGAAGTTAATTATTTTAGAGAACATTTTTAAAAATAAGGATTTCCAAGAGAGTTTTTTTGACTATATTAAGAAAAACAAATTAAAAGATAGTCAAGATATTATTGTGGTGCTTCACCAAGCGAGCAAGTTGGCTGGGGCGAATTTCAAACGCCAGGTTAATATGTCCGAAGAATTTAAACTTTTAGGAGGGGCAGATTTAGTCAATTGGATTAAAAAAGAACTGGCTAAAAATAAAACAACTATTAGTCAAGAGGCAATCAAAAAATTAGTCACTTATGTCGGCAATGACCTTTGGCAATTGAATAATGAGATTAATAAGTTGGTTAGTTACAAAGCTAACCGGCCAATTAATGAAGAAGATATTAATTTATTAATTAAAGCTAAAATAGATGTTAATATTTTCAGAACCATTGATGCCTTGGCTCAAAAAGATAAAAAAACTGCTTTAAAACTTTTGCATGAGCATTTGGAACAAGGTGAAAATGAAATGTATTTATTGTCTATGTTTGTTTATCAAGTGCGGACTTTGCTTAAATTAAAAGATTTAATGGACAAAGGCACGCCTTTTTATAATTTAGCCAAAAAAGCTGGACTTCATCCTTTTGTTGTTAAAAAAAGTTCAGAGCAATTAAGAAATTTTGGTCTAGACCAATTAAAAAAAATCTACCGGCGCCTGCTGGAGATTGATTTGGCATTAAAAACAGGCCGTCTGGACGGTCCGACGGCCTTGGATTTGTTTGTAGCCGAGATATAACCAAAAGCGAGGAGGTAATTTTTAGAAGACGCAATTTTTTCTCCAGCGGAAAAACTTGTTCAGCATCCGGCAAAATTTTTTACCCTTGGTAAAAACCAAGCAATTTTACCTCCTGATGCTTCTAAAAATTACCTCCTCGCTTTTTTTGCTTTTTTATTTAATTTTTTCAACAATCTTCTCAAACACATCCGGTTGTTTTTCAGCTAACTGGGCTAAGATTTTACGGTCAATCTCAATCTTGGCCTTTTTTAATTTATTAATGAATTGACTATAAGTCAAACCCTGGGCGCGGGAAGCGGCATTGATTTTAATTTGCCAAAGTTGGCGAAAATTCCGCTTTTTCTTTTTGCGGTCTACATAAGCATGAACCCAGGCGTGTTTCAGGGCATCTTTAGCTAATTTGTATTTGGACTTGCGGCCCCACTTAAATCCTTTAGCCTGCTTAATAATTTTCTTTCGGCGTTTGTGGGCCATAACGCCTCGTTTAACTCTGGTCATATTTGAGGTAATACTTTTTTAATGATTTTTCTGTCAACTGGCAAAAAACTGCTTGTCTTTCTTTTATTTCTCGTCTGACTGCCTGAATCTTTAGCATTAAAGTGACTCTGGTGTACTTTGCGTCGCAGAATCTTTTTCCCGCCAGTAATTTTAATTCTTTTTAAGAGCGCTTTTCTTGTTTTAAGTTTAGGCATAGTTATTTAGACACTCCTACGGTTAATCCTCTTGGTTGTCTTTTTATTTCTTGTTCGACTTTAACTTCCGGAGAAATTAATTTAATGAATTCATTTAGTTTTTCCCGAGCCATTTCAAAGAGACCTTTTTCCCGACCGCGCAGAATCATTTCTATTCTGACTTTATGACCCTGGTCAAGAAACTTATTGGCCTGTTTGGCTTTGGTTTCTAAATCGTGTTGACTTATCCGAAAACTAATTCTAATTCCTTTAACTTCTATTCTTTTTTGTTTTGTTTTCTGCTGTTTCTCTTCCTTGGCTTTTTGATACTGGTATTTGCCGTAGTCCATAATCCGGCAGACCGGCGGTCGGACATTGGGAGCTATTTCAATTAAATCAAGCTCTTTCTCTCGGGCTAGTTCTAAGGCTTTGGGTGTCTCAACGATGCCTAGATTCTGACCTTTTTCATCAATCAGCCGAATAGGACTAATGTTTATCCATTGATTAATACGAACGCGCGGTTGTCTGTTTCTGTTGTAGTATTTTTTGTAAATAGGTTTTATTTTAATTAGTGGAGACGGCGGGACTCGTCCGGTCATCCGACCGGACGCCCAGTCGAATGACTGGGCGAACCCTTTTATTTTAGTGGAGACGGCGGGACTCGAACCCGCGTCTAAAAATTATCCATTAATAATTCTACAAGTTTAGCTTAGTTTAAAATAGGTAATCAAGAACTTAAAACTAAGCAAAACATTCTTAATTCCTGCCTCTAAAATTTGATAATGGGACGAGGCGAACCAATTATCTATCCTGATAAAATAACACCTGAATCTTCCTATCAGGAGTCAAAAGTTCAGATGGCTACCGAACTTAAGCAGTAGCAAAGGCTAAATTTTCGTTAGCATTTATTTTGGTCAAAAGTTTAACGAGATTTTGAGCTCGACTTGCTTATTAAAGAATGAACTTTCATCGATGCCTGTCATCCCCAGTCATTTACCTCTTAGGGCCCGGTCAATTTTTCTTTTAACTTCCCTTTTAATGATTTTTTCCCGTTTATCTGCTTTTCGTTTACCTAGACCTAAAGCAAAAGCCAGCTTTATTTTTCCTTTCTTAGTATAAACTCGCAAAGGCACTAAAGTCAAGCCTTTTTGCTTACTCTGACCAATCAATTTCTTGATTTCTCTTTTATTTAAAAGCAGTTTTCTGGTCCGGCTGGGTTGATAGTCAGCCGGCGTGTTCTTTGGTTGATAAGGCGGAATTTGAGCATTAATCAGCCAGGCTTCCTCGTTTTTAATAGTTACATAAGAACCCTTCAAACTAAGATGACCAGTTTTAATTGCCTTAACCTCATGGCCAGCTAAAACCATACCTGCTTCATGGGTTTCTAAAATATGGTAATCGTATTTAGCTCTTGGATTAGTCGCTAAAGTGGGCATATATTCACTTTAACATTAAAAGAGGCATTGAGTAAATCACGATAATAAGCTATGATGGAGTTATGGTTAGGAAAAAAATTGAAAAGCTAATCAAAGATATTGTTAAAAAAGAAGTTAAGTTGGAACATCCAGCTAATCCAGAGTTTGGTGATTATTCAACTAATGTGGCTCTGACAGCTAAGATTGACCCACAGAAAATAGTCGATAAATTAAAAGATAATTCTCTTTTTGAAAGAGTGGCCAAAGCCGGGCCGGGTTTTATTAACTTTTTTTTATCTAAGCAAGCTCTTCAAGGAGAATTAGCTGAAATTATTAAACAAGAAGATGATTATGGGCAATCGGATTTGGGTAAAGGCAAAAAAGTCCAAGTAGAATTTATTTCCGCTAATCCAACTGGCCCATTGACTGTTGGTAATGCTCGAGGCGGTCCTTCTGGCGATGTTCTGGCTAATATTTTGAAAAAAGCTGGCTTTAAGGCGGAAAAGGCCTATTATGTCAATGATGCTGGCCAGCAGATTTTAAGTTTAGGCCATTCAATTTTAAAAGACAAAGAAGCCAAATATCAAGGTAAGTACATTGATGATTTAGCTAAAAAAAACAAAGAACCAAATCCAGCCAAAGCTGGTCAAATAGCGGCTCGGCATATTATCAAAGATTTAATTCAAAAAACAACTGATAAATTAGGCATTAAGTATGATGAATGGATTTTCGAATCAGATTTACATCAGTCCGGCCGAGTAGACAAGGTCTTGAATTTTTTAAAGAAAAAAGATTTAATTTACCATAAAGAAGAGGCCGAATGGTTTAAATCATCAAAGTTTGGTGATGAGAGAGATAGGGTAGTCATTAAAAAAGATGGCCGTAAAACTTATTTAGCAGGTGATATTGCTTTGCATAATTATAAGTTTGAGGAGAAAAACTTTGACCAGGTCATTAATCTTTGGGGAGCTGACCATCATGGCGATGTGCCAGGATTGATGGCTGGAGTTGAGGCCATCGGTCATAAAGGAAAACTTGAAATAATATTACTACAGTTCGTGACTATTTTAGATAAAGGCGCCAAGCAAAGGATGTCCAAGCGAGCTGGTCTTTATGTAGAAATGGATGAATTACTGGATAAAGTTGGTCCTGATGCAGTGCGCTTTTTCTTCTTACAAAAATCAGCTGATACTCATTTGAATTTTGACTTAGCTTTGGCCCAAGAACAATCAGCCAAGAATCCGGTTTATTATATCCAATACGCCCATGCCCGGATTTGCAGTATTTTAAGGAAAGCAAAGCAATCAGGGACTGTATCTAAGGGACAGTCTTTGATAAATCATCCAGCGGAATTGGGTTTGATTAGAAAATTAATTAGATTCCCGGAAATTATTGAGGAAACCGCCCAAGATTACCAAGTCCAGCGTTTGCCCTATTATTCTTTAGAATTAGCTAATTGTTTCCATAAATTTTATGAATCCTGTCGGGTTTTGGATGAGAAAAATAAAGAATTAAGCCAAGCGCGAATTGGTTTAATTAAGGCAACGCAAATTGTTTTGAAAAATACTCTGGAGCTCATGGGAATTTCAGCCCCAGAAAAGATGTAAAATGAACCAAATTCCTGAAATAGAAAAGAAAATATTAAAATTTTGGCAGAAGGAGAATATTTTTGCCAAGTCAATTAAGCTTCGTCAGAACAAGCCCTTTTTTAGTTTTTATGACGGGCCGCCTTTTGCTTCCGGCTTGCCTCATCACGGCAATATTTTAGCCAGCACCATTAAAGACACAGTTTTGCGTTATTGGGGCATGAAGGGTTATCAGGTTTCTTGGCGGGTTGGTTGGGATTGCCATGGTTTGCCTGTGGAAAATATGATTGAGGGGGAACTTGGTTTAAAAAGCAAAAAAGATATTGAGAAGTTTGGCATAGAGAAATTTAATCAGGCCTGCCGCAAAGCGGTTTTTCGCTGTCAGGCAGATTGGGAGAAAACATTACGTCGGTTGGCGCGTTGGTCTGATTATTCCGACGCTTATGCCACCTTAGACAATGACTATATTGAATCAGTCTGGTGGGTTTTTAAGCAGCTTTGGGACAGCGGATTGGTTTATCAAGATTATCGAGTCACTCCCTATTGTCCGCGTTGCGGCACGCCTTTATCTAATTTTGAATTAAACCAACCCGGCGCTTATCAAGATGTGGAAGATGAATCAGTTTATATTAAATTTTCTCTCAAGGGGCAAAAAGATACCTACTTACTTGTTTGGACAACCACCCCTTGGACTTTAGCAGCTAATACAGCTATTGCGGTCGGTTCTGATTTTACCTATATTAAAGTTAAATTTAATAATGAGTACTATATTTTAGCCAAAGAGCGGCTGGAAGTTTTAGCCAAGGAAGGCAAATACGAAATCATTGAGGAATTAAAGGGAAAGGATTTAGCTGGTCAGGAATATCAACCGCTTTATCCAATGAAATTAGATAAACCAGGCTATCGGGTGGTGCCGGCTGATTTTGTTTCGGTGGAAGATGGCACGGGCTTGGTTCATATTGCACCGACTTTTGGCGAAGAAGATATGGAACTGGGTAAACAAGAAAATTTACCTGGTATTGTTACGGTTGATGAAGAAGGTAAGATGGTTAAGGGGTTGAAGATTCCGGGAGAAGGCAAGTTTGTTAAAAAGGCAGACCAGGATATTAAGACAGATTTAAAAAAGCGGGGATTGTTATTTAAAGAAGAAAAAATAGTTCATGCTTATCCTCATTGCTGGCGTTGCGAAACACCTTTACTTTATTATCCCATCAATAGTTGGTATATAGCGGTAACCAAATTCAAAAAAGAATTGGTGGCTAATAATCAGAAAATCAGATGGGTGCCCGGTCATCTCAAGCAAGGCCGTTTTGGTAAATGGTTGGAAGGGGCCCGCGACTGGTCAGTTTCCCGTAATCGCTATTGGGGAGCGCCTATTCCTATTTGGCAATGTCAGGAATGCGAAAAGCAAAAAGCAATTGGCAGCATTAAGGAATTGGGCCAGACAATTAAAGATTTGCATCGGCCAACGATTGATAAAGTTATTTTGAAATGTTCTTGCGGCGGTCAGATGAAAAGAATTTCCGAAGTTTTTGACTGCTGGTTTGAGTCCGGCTCTATGCCTTATGGTCAATGGCATTACCCTTTTCAGAATAAAAAGTTGGTTGAAAAAACCTTCCCGGCTGATTTTATTGCTGAAGGCATTGACCAAACCCGCGGCTGGTTTTATACCTTACATGTTTTAGCTACGGCTTTAACTTTGAAGAATTTAGGTTTGGGCAAAAATCAGCCCTCCTTTAAGAATGTTATTGTCAATGGTTTGATTTTAGGCGAGGATGGCAAAAAACTTTCCAAGCGGCTAAAAAATTATACGCCTCCGGAAATTATTTTTGAGCAATACGGCGCTGATGCTTTAAGATACTTTTTATTAACCAGTACGCCCATGGGTGAGGACTATATTGTTTCTGAAAAAAGGATTGCCGAAACCTTCCGCCGAACCATGCTCACTTTTTGGAATTCCTTTACTTTCCTGGAGACTTACACTGACAAAGAATGTTTGGCTCCTAAATCAATTCAACCTGGAAATATTTTAGACAAATGGATTGTTTCGCGATTTAATACCCTTAATCAAGAGGTGATTGACTGGATGGATAAATATGAATTAACCAAGGCGGCTCGTTTATTTGATGATTTTTTAGATGATTTTTCCAATTGGTATATTAGGCGTTCGCGCCGCCGCTTTCAAAAACCAGCCAATAGACAAGAGAAAAAACAAGCCGAGCAGATTTTATCTTTTGTTTTATTAAATTTAGCTAAATTAGCCGCTCCTTTTTTACCTTTTCTGACTGAAGAAATATATCAGAAATTAGAAAAAGGACAATCAGTTCATTTAGCTGATTATCCCAAACCGAACAAGAAATTAATTGATAAAAAATTGGAAGAAAAAATGTCAGAAGTTCGGCAAATAGCCGCTATTGTTTTAGCTCAAAGAGCCAAAGCGGGTCTTAAGGTTAGACAACCCTTAAATCAGTTAACTATTAATAATAAACAAATAGCCGCTGACAAAGAGTTAGTTAATCTAATTCAAGAAGAGGTTAATATTAAAAAAGTGGTTTTTGGCAAAGAGATTAAATTAGATACTAAGCTGACCGCTGAATTAAAAGCAGCCGGCGTAATCAGGGATTTAATTCGTTTAGTTCAGGGTATGCGTAAAGATGGCGATTTAAAACCAGGAGATAAAATTTATCTTCGTTACTCAACTAGTCTTACTTTGAACAAATTAATCCAAAAGCAAACTCCAGAAATTAAAAAAGAAGTTTCGGCTGCTCAAATAGAAAACGGCACAAAAAGAAAAGAGCCATTTTTAGCAGAAAAAGAAGTTGAATTAGACGGCCAAAAAATCTGGTTGGGGATTAAGAAGAAGTAAATAGCAAGAAGCAAGCTAAATAATTTTTAAAAGCATAAGGAGGCAAAATTGCTTGGTTTTTGCTAAGGGTAAAAAATTTTGCCGGATTCTGAGTAAATTTTTCCGCTGGAGAAAAATTTGCGTCTTTTAAAAATTATTTAGCTTGCTTCTTGCTTCTGATTCTATGCTCTACAAAACCCAGGGGATTATTATTAAAAGGACTAATTTAGGCGAAGTTGACCGCTTGTTGACTATTTATACCGAAGATTTCGGTAAAATTGTGGTTAGGGCCAAGTCGGTCAGAAAAAATCAGTCAAAATTAAAGGGTCATTTAGAGCTTTTTCTTCAGAGTCATTTTCTTATTGCCCCCGGCAAAAATCTGGATATTGTCACCGGTGCGGAAACCATTGAAAGATTCTCTGAACTTCATCAACGATTACCTTGTTTAGCCGCCGCCTATTATTTATCTGAGGTAATTGATAAAACCATAGCTGGTCCGGAAAAAGATACTGGTATTTGGCAGTTGGTTTTATCTAATTTCCAGCAGATTAATCAGTCAGAGCCAGATATCAAAAATATTATTAGCGATTTTGAAAGGAAATTGTTAGGATTATTGGGATACGGAGAAGCACAAAAGGACACTTCTTTTTTTATTGAATCTCTTTTGAATGGGGAATTAAACTCAAAATATTTTTTACAAAAAGCAGTTCATCTGTTAAGATAAGCATAGCTTCTAATTAGTTCACTTGGTCGAAAAAGAAAAATTTATTTTTCTTTTTCCTCTCGTTGACAATTATAAAACCAATGGAGTTAGAGGAGTTAAAAAAGAAAATATATAAACCAGGGGCTGAATTTGAAGAGCGCTTAAAATCGCCAGAGGTTTTTCGACTTGGTCAAGAGAAAGAAAAAAAAGCCCCTTCAGAATGGCCGGAGCTGGAGAAAAGAGGATTATCGCCTAAGCAAAAAAAATACTGGCTGATGGGCAGTGTTTCAGCCATAGTTATTTTTTTAGCTATAGCCGGATTGTTTTTTTGGCGCGGTTTGACTTCTTTTGATAAAGACAAGGTTAAATTAGAAATCAAAGGAGCCGAACGAATAGTTAGCGGTGAAGAGATAACTTATCTGGTTAAATATCAAAACCAGACCCGCTTGGATTTAACTTCAATTAAATTAGTTTTTCACTATCCTGACCAATCAATTCCCTTAGAAACAGAAGATTTAGTTCAGACCATTGACTTGCCTGATTTAGCAGTTGGCCAAGAAAACCAGATTGAATTGCCCGTCAGGGTTATTGGACTGCAGGACGAAACCAAAAAGGCCTGGGCCGAATTAAGCTATCAGCCGAGCAAAATCACTTCTGCTTTTACTAATCAAGCAGAGTTTTCTACTAAGATAATTTCTGTTCCTTTAATTTTAGACCTTGATTTGCCGAATAGGTTAGTCAGTGGCCAATCTTTTAATTTTTCTTTAAAATACTTAAATCAAGGCGAGGTCTCTTTTGATGATTTACAGATTCAACTTGACTATCCGGCTGGTTTTACTTTTCAGGCAGCTGAGCCCCAGCCATTAGAAGAAGATAGAATTTGGTCTTTAGGCGATTTAATGGCTGGCCAGGAAGGGAAGATTTTTATTCAAGGAAATATTCAAGGAGAAGAAGGTCAGGTTAAATCATTTCAGGCCCAATTAGGTCTTTTTAAAGAGGAGCAGTTTATTCCGATGGCGGAAACCGTCAGCGCGCTGGAAATCTCTCTTTCTCCTTTATCAGTCAGCCAAACTGTTAATGGAACAACTGACTATATTACCCAGGCCGGTCAAAAATTAACTTATCAGATTGATTATGAGAATACAACCGATGTTGGTATTAGAGATGTGAATATCACTTCAAAGTTAGAAAGCCCGGCCTTAGATTTGACCAGCTTGGAATCAGCCCAAGGTTCTTTTGACGGCGCCAGTCAAACTATTACCTGGAAAGCCAGTAATTTACCCGCTTTGGAATTTTTGGGACCTCATCAAACAGGTCAGCTGACTTTTTCAGTTAAAGTGAAAAACTCCTTGCCCATCGCTAATTATAGTGACAAGAATTTTAAAATAATTAATACGGTTAAAATTGATTCTCCCCAACCACCTCTTTCTTTAAAAGATATCGAGATTGCTGGTCAGAGCCAAACAATTACTAAGGTAGCCAGTCAATTGACTCTCCAAGCCAAAGGTTATTATAGCGATGATTTGATTCCTAATAGCGGACCAATTCCTCCTCGAGTTGGTCAAACAACCACCTACACAATTAAATGGCGATTGATAAATACTGCTAATGACCTTGACTTAGTTAAAATAGAGGCCTTTTTACCGCCTCATGTTCAATGGCAGAATAAAATTAGTCCGACTAATACTGACTTAGAATATGATTCTCAAACTGGTCGCCTGGTTTGGCGGGTGGGTGATTTACCAGCCGCTACGGGCATTCTCTTGCCAGTTAAACAGGTTGCTTTTCAGGTGGCTATTACTCCCAGCTTGGCTCATTTAGGGAGTTTTGTCGAACTTATTGGTCAATCCAAAGCGACTGGTCAAGATAATTTCGTTAATATGAACTTAGAAAGCGTTAATCAAGTTATTGATACCGAATTACCTGATGACTCAACCACCAGCCGCCGGGACGGAATTGTTGTGGAATAGTTTAATTAAGGATTTTATATATGTCTCAAGATTTAATGGAAAAAATTGTTTCTCTTTGCAAGCGCCGGGGGTTTATTGCGCCTTCCAGCGAAATTTATGGCGGCTTTGAAAGCTGCTATGATTATGGTTTTTTGGGCGCTTTATTAAAGAACAATATCAAACAAAGTTGGTGGAAGACAATGACCCAATATCGTGATGATATTGTCGGCGTAGACGCCAGTATTTTAATGTCACCCAAGGTCTGGCAGGCCTCAGGCCATTTGACGGCTGGTTTTGCTGATTCTTTAGTTGAGTGCAAGAAATGCCATCATCGCTTCCGCAAAGATTATTTAAAAGAGGATAAATGCCCGGATTGCGGCGGTCAATTAACTGAAGAGAAAAAGTTTAATCTGATGATGAAAACCTTCGTTGGTTCAATTGAAAACGAAGCAGCCGTTACTTATCTAAGAGGAGAGACATGCCAAGGCATTTATATGAATTACCAATTTATGAGGGAGACCATGCGTTTGAAAATACCTTTCGGTATCGCCCAAATTGGCAAGGCCTTTCGTAACGAAATCACGACCCGTTATTTTATTTTTAAAACTCGCGAGTTTGAGCAAATGGAAATGCAGTATTTTGTTGAACCAGACGAAAAGAAAAAAGAAAAATTGTTTGATTACTGGAAGAAAGAACGAATGAATTGGTATGTTAGCTTGGGAATCAAGAAGGATAACTTACGCTTCCGGGAGCATCGAAAGGACGAATTAGCTCACTATGCCAAAAAGGCAGTTGATATTGAGTATAAGTTTCCTTGGGGTTGGGACGAGATAGAAGGGATTCACGACCGCGGTGATTGGGATTTGTCTAATCACAGCAAGCACAGCGGTCAGGACTTAAGCTATTATGACGAACAAACTAAAAAGAAATTTATTCCTCACATTATTGAAACATCAGCCGGAGCCGACCGTAACTTCTTGTCTTTCCTGATTAATGCTTATGATGAAGTTGAGGGCGGACGGACTAAGACAACTGAAGCCAAAAAAGAAAGCGAAGTAGTTTTGCGTTTAGACAAAAAATTATCTCCCATAAAAGCAGCCATCTTGCCGCTGGTCAAGAATAAAAAGGATTTGGTCAAAAAAGCTAGGGAGGTTTATGATTTATTAAAAATGAATTGGATGTGTCAATACGACGAGGCTGGTTCAATTGGCCGGCGCTATCGTCGCCAGGACGAAACAGGCACCCCCTCTTGTCTGACTATAGATTTTGATAGTTTAGAGAAAAATGATGTGACTGTGCGCGACCGCGATACCATGAAACAGGAACGGATAAAAATTAAAGAATTGGTTGATTATTTGAGGGAAAAATTAGAAGGGAGGTGAATAAAATGGCTCTGATTAAAGTTAAAGAATTAATCGGCACCTCTTCAAAAAGTTTTGAAGATGCCATAAAACAGGCGATTGATCAGGTTTGCAAGCAGAAAAAGAATGTTACCGGAGTTAGTATTGTTGGACAAAATATTGAAATTAAAGATGGTCAGATTGCTGAGTATAAAGTTAACTTAAAGGTGGCTTATCACTGGGAGGAAGAACTTCATGACAAATAATTATAAAAAAACCACT
>Ga0265596_1000280_pt1 | contig 33880 bp, 33 predicted proteins | sample saktaG_FD_190143 | JGI IMG/M metagenome (GOLD analysis project Ga0265596, IMG submission 190143) | Saline water microbial communities from Sakinaw Lake, British Columbia, Canada - sak_2013_06_06_60m | ecosystem: Environmental > Aquatic > Non-marine Saline and Alkaline > Saline ...
AGGTGAGGGTAAGCTCACAATGGTGAGTGCCGACGGCTTTAGACTGGCGATGGTAACGCTGGACTATGACGGAGAGGGTGAAGCCCTGATACTTCGTGATGACTTAAGGGGGATAGCCAACGCCTTGAGAAAAGCACATCGGGTCAACCTGAGCTTTGAGGCAAGCGGGGAAAGCCTTGACGGACAAAGCCTTGTCATTGACACCGAGATAACTCGGTATAAGTGGCGGGGTGCTGATGGTAGCTTCCCTGATTATGAGAAGCTCATACCTGCCGAGGCGAATGTAACCGCTCACCTTGACACTGTTGAGGCGGTAAAGGCGATTGCCTCACTGAAAGTCCTGGCTGATAGCAAGTCTTACCCGATAGACCTACACCTTAACGGCGGTATAGTGATGTCCAGTCCCGATGATAAGGGGGAAGTTATTATGCCAGCCGATATTGAGGGCGGGGAAGTTAGGGTAAGAATTGACGGAGCTTTCCTTACCGAGGCTTTAAGGGCTTGCGGGGGGATGGTGGACTTCAAACTTACCGATGGCAAATCGCCAGTCCTCTTTGTGGTGGATGGCTATCAACTTGTGGTAATGCCGATGTTGACCGCCGATAGCCAGAAGCCAGAGGTTGAGACAGAGACCGCCGAGCCAGAGACGGAAGCCGAGGACACCGAAGCCGAGCAAGCCGAGGCGGTAGCTGAAGCGGAAGCGGTTGTTAAAGCCGAGAAGCCGAAGCGTAGCCGAAAGAAAGAGCCAGTAGCCGTAGCCTAGAACGCTTGAACACAAAAAACAGACGCACACGAAGGGGTGTAAAAAGCCCCTTTTTGTGCGTTTTTTTGTGCCTCAGAAAGGAGTGAATAAGTATTGAGAGAAAAAGTAGTCAGGGAATTTGCCGTTAAGCTCAATAACGGTGAGACGGTCAACGTGACCTGGCATATCAACTACTTTACCCACGCCGACCATCTTGAATTGAGAGGGTGTATGACCAGCACCGGCTATCGCTCCGAGTTTATCAATAAAGCCGACGATGACGAGCTGGACACCGAGCTGGTAATGGAACACGCCCGAAGGCTTGCCCAGGAGTGTTGGGAAGCAAACGAGCAGAAACACGGCGCCCAAGCCACGATGTTCTAGTGGTAAAGGATTAAATCTACAGGGCTATTTGTGCCCGTAAAGGAGACCCATATGTTTGTAGTCAACCAGACCTTTCCCCTGGGACAGCTTGTGATGACCAGGGGAGTCAATGACCTGGTGGCGGATGATGAGGCTTTCGCTAAATTCGTTATGACTAGCATTACCCGGCATCGGAGTGGTGACTGGGGAAACCTTACCGATGAGGACATACAGGAAAACGAGTTAAGCCTCAAAGAGGGATACCGACTCCTCTCCGCCTATGAATCCAAAGGATTACCTAAAATCTGGATAATCACCGAGGCGGACAGGTCAGCAACCACTATCCTTTTTCCCGACGAGTATTAGCCGTAATTCTATATTTTGAGGGGCGGTATTTGCCCTGAAAGGAGGTGAAACTATGCCCATAAAGTGGAGTGTTCTACGAGTAAGTGAAGCGATGGATATGGTGGAGGAGTTTATCAGTCAAGCGGCTGAGCCACTGGAGCAAGCAAAGATTGTTGCTAGAGAAGCAAGAAACATCGTTAACTTACCCCAATACCTTGACCAGCGCCTTGTCCAACTCATTATTAATATCGAGCGGATAGACTACATCAAGTCATCAATTGAATCTGTCCGTAGGGATTTACCCCACGAAGCGATAGAGTCGGAAAAGAAATCAGCAAGCCATGGCCGGCAACCGGTACTGGTGAGCTAAATATGGCAGATTTTGCAGGGGCAACTATATCTAAAGATTGAAAGGAAGGGGGTACTATGCCCAAAACAGCAGATGCCATGATAAGTGACCTGGTTGGTACTTTTACCGACCCGATAATTGTCTATCCTGGGGGATGGGGAGATACCTTGCCCGATTGGCTTAAGGAAGCCATTACACTGGAGAGGCTGGAGACAAATATCATAGCCTCTAAGGGAGAGGAACCAGCCGGAACAGATGCTGAGGTCTGTGCCTATCTTTATACTGCTGGCCTCACCGTGCCTATGGACCACGATTGGAGCCAGATATACCTTTACGTAGCTACAATGACTTATCGGCATTGGAATAAGGGCGAAATGCCCGCTGATATTGCCGTAGACTCAATTAGTAACTACCAGATAGGAGAGTTAAACAGGCTTAAATCGTGGCTCTATCACCAGATGGTTAAAGCGAGGCAAGAGAAGGATAGAGCTGGGCGGCGGCAGGAAAGAGAAGGTATGGCAGCACAGAAAGAAGCGGAGCAGCCGGCGTTATTTGAGTTCTGATGCCGGTATTAATCAGAGAAGGGCCCGGGGGAGTTTCCTCCGGGCCCTTTTTTTGTTCTCCGCAGGTAACTAAATAAGCTTCTGTTACATAGCCTATTACTGATTTATCCGAATCGCCAGCCATCCACGAGTGTAAACGATACTAATCCTGCCGAACTCATCCCCCAACTGCTCGACCAACTGATTGGTCTGGGTGAGCTTGCCCGTCAGATCAGCCATGCCCTCGGCGGCAACGGCCATCGTCCGGATAAGGTTGCAGAGCTAATAAAGCAGTTAGCGGCGGAGGTGGATGATGACTCATAGTCTTCACGATCATCTGTTGCTGGCGGCTGGTCAAAATCCCTTACCCAAAGCCTTGGAAGGAATGAGGCTATGATTAAGTCTTTAGTACAATCGGGCAGGCCCAGGCTTTTAGTGGATTTTGGACTAATTTTGGACCTCAGAGAGAAGGAAAACCTGGGTTGGTCCAGGATCGCCAGTGAATACATCAAAAGAACGGGGCAATATGTCAGTAAGCAGATCTGTCTGAGACGTTATGAAGAAGCAACGTCTCGAAGACCATCAATCGTTACTTCTGATCCGATAGCAAAGCCTGCGCGCTCGCCGCCTGATGCCTAGGAGGGTATACCCCGTAGTAGAGTTGAACTATAAAGCAAAATCCAGGGCATAAAGGAGTCAATTATGACAAAGGTAGTTAGCACAAAATTGAAGGTAGACGAGTTGAAAAGGTTTACGGTAATGGCAGAGCAGCAAGGTGAAACAAAAGCCGGGCTTTAAGGCGGCTAATACTGGAACACCTGAGCTGGCCTGCCTCCAATAATTCTATCGGAACTCTAACTTAATGAGTGGTATAATGATTAGAGGTAGGTCAGTTGGAAGATCTAGGAATCAAACAAAGCATATAGTATGGCTAAATCTAACACTATGAGGTGAGGACCGGTATTTATGAGTGCATTGGAAATCCTGAGGGCAATTCTCGGTGGAGTCTTTTTGCTATTATTGCCTGGTCTCATATGGAGCTATATTTTCTTCAGGAAAAGGGAATTAAAATATATTGAGAGGATAGGTATTAGCATTGGGTTAAGTATTGCTATAATATGCTTAAGTCTTTTTTTTATGAACAAATTCCTTGGTTTTAAAATAAATCTCGTTAACTGTACGATTCTCATCTTTGTTATAACATTTATTCCTATTATTATTCTAATCTTAAGAGTAAAGTTCAAGAAAATTAGGGAGTTTCCAAACAGGCGAGATGATAAAAAAGTATAGTGCCAATGTTTTCATTCCTCACTATAATTGGAGAGCCTTCGTGAATGACGCACCTAGAAACTGAGATATACAAGGTTATGAGTTACGCTTTTATCAAGAAGTATTGGTTTAAGAAAGAGGTCTTTAATGTAACCAGTATTTGTACTAAGAGCACCGATATACATAAAGAGAATTTGAAACAGTCATAATAATCGATCAATAACTCACTCGTAATGGTTCAGCTACCTTAATGTAAATAGCTGATTTGAGGCTCAGAAATGTGTTTGTCTGGCAGAAGTAACCCTCACATAATATTGGCTAGCTTTCTCATAGCAGTGGGGCTGTCATCGATAAGTTTATGGCTGCTGGAGAGCCCGCTAAAATTCCCCCTCTTTATCTTCGAGGTGGTCCTCATCTTTTTTCTGTGCCTGGCTTATCTCACCCCTTCATCATGGCAATTCTCGGTAAAAGTCAGAGGGGTGAGCACTGTCTTCGATTATTTTTTCTTTGCCACTTCACTTACTCTGCTTTTGCTTGTTGTATTTAACTCGTACAGCATTGCCAACCAAATCTTGGCAATGGCTGTTTGCTTCTTCCTATCGGGCTATACCCTTTTGCGCTTCATAAGATTTCGTCCCTTGCACACGTGGGTTGAAAAGTTGGTCTTGTCTATGTTGTTAAGCATCCCCATATCTGGTCTTATCTACACCGTAATGCTGATTGCTGTTCCAAGCCAGGAAAGAGCAGTAGTCCTTGCCTCGGTTTATGTTCTCATCTCTTTATCCTTAATCTTGTGGAGCACGCTTCGAAGGTCAGAAACTAGTGAGGAGCCTCACATCTATTCTGCTGATGTAACGGATGCGATTCTACTGGTAATCATTCTTTCCTTCGTCGTCTACGCTATAAGTGTCACCTATCCTCAGATGGCCTATTACCCTGGGGCAGACATCGTTCAACACTTTTCAGTTGCACAAGTAGTTAATGTCGCTCCTGACCTCTATATCCTTCCTTATGCATGGTTTCAATTTCAATTGGCCCAAGTTCAAGTGCTGGCAAATCAGCCCATAGGTATATTTCAGTCAAGCATTGTATATCTCACCTTGATACTGGTTCTTTCCTTTTACATCATGGCCAAGGCTTACCTCAGGGATGTAGATCGCCGTCTACCTATCCTTTCCACCATCTTCTTCACTGTCTTTTCAGGATTTGGGTGGGTATATTTCCTCAAAGAAAAGCTAGTCCAAAGCGACCCATCAGCGCACTGGCCGCTCCTAGCCAAGATCAATGACATGTCGTATTATGATTTGTTTCAAGGGGAAGCTCCCGTTTTGTGGCTGTGGTATAGGCCCTGGACCCTGGGCATCGCCCTCCTCATGGTGCTCTTATACTTGTTAACGCGCCAGGACCTCTCAAGGCGTGACTACATACTTCTTTCCTCCCTTTCCGTGGTCACCCTTGGCATGGTCCATTTTTCGGAGCTGATACCATTTGCTGGAATTCTCTTTGTTCTCGCCCTGTTTAAACCTAAAATCGGATTGGGCTTAAGGGAGGGAATTCTTTCCACTCTGATTGGGGTTTCTGCCATAGCAGTGGTAGGAGCCCTCTACGGACACTTCTTGGGGCTCCCTATGAGTGTGTCTTACACTTATTTAGCAGCGCTAGGGGCAGTCTTGTTCATTTCATATATGCTTACCCGCTTTGAGCACAGGCCAACCCTGAGAGCTAGCACAAGGGTTGTACAAGTTCTGGTACTACTGGCAGCATTATTGTATGTGGGACTATTGATTGCCGGGCTGTCGTTTAAGGAACCATTCTCGGTAGCACAGGTGAGTGAGACCTCCTCAGTCCCTTGGATGCTGTACCCTGTCCTCTTGGGGGTAGGTGGACTTCTCGGTTTGGCTGGGTTGGTGAGCATAGTCAAAGAATACAGAAACCAGCCAATAGTTGCCTTTGTCTATTTGTTTATCATTGCCCTATTGATCGGAATATTTGTGGACTTTTTGAATGTGGGGTTCTTCGCTACAGGCTATTGGGAAAGAAGAATGGTTATTGTAATCTACCTTGCTTTATCGGTTCCAGCCGCACTGGCATTAACTAAGGTAATACGAATGCTCAGTGGACAAACCTTCAAGCAGCTTTCGGCAGCATTTATATTGGGGATTATTGTTATTTGTGGGTTCAACTCAACCCTTCTGGTACCAGAATATTGGCAGTACCGTATGCCGAGGGAGGCAATCGACGAGGACGTATTAAATACGCTCAACAATGCCTCATGCAGCCTAGGGGAGAATCCTCAAGTGGCGGTGTGGACGGTTTCAGATCGCTCCAGGTCAGAAGCCCAATTCTTGCCGGTACCTTGGGTGATCAAGGATCTAAGAGACCAGCTTTGGTCTTGCCGCTACCCGGAAATGGCTCTCAATCTCTTCCTCTATGAAGGGGCATATCCTCCTCCGTACATTTACCTACATGAAAGAGACCTCGATATCCTGAACAAGGATTACCCGGATAGTTATATGGCCAAACACTTTCTATCGTATTCTCTAAACATATGTAAAGGTGCTGAGGCAGGGGTCTACCAGTCTCCGGAGCTGACTACTCCCAGGACCCAGAGTGACGTGGCTCTTCTTATCCCCGCTACCGGGAGTGATAGTGATGTTTTTGCCTATGACATGCTTTCCCTTGGAGGGTGGGACTATACCACTTACTTGGAATCAGACCCCAACCCTAAGGGTGAGATTTTCATAGTCCCCAATGACCACCTATTCAATCTGAGAGAGCTACTGGGGGAAAAAGTAATAATTATGAACACCGATGGTTACGGCCATTATAGTGGAAGTGTTCTGGAGCCAGAATCAAGGTTCTCCTTATCTTTTAATGACTCTCCAAGTGACGCCTTTTTTCATCTCCCTCAAGACTACCCTACCCAGTTGACACTTCTGGAGGGGACATACCCTTCTAACAACGAGCTTGAATTCATAATAGATAACGATGCCGAGGAGAGCAACCCTCTCATTCTAAGCGATGATGATCAGGTGTCCTTCTGGCAAGCTTCAGCCTATGGCAACGGTAGCATGGGTATTCCGGTGTTAGCTAACGAGCCAGAAAATAAATTGAAAGGTAATGATAGCCTCCATATCGAAGTTGGTGAGGGTAAATATCTCGTGCCACAACTGATGCATATCTATGAAAATCCGCAAGACTGGTCGTCATATGACTTTATCAGCTTCTACTGGTATGGCTACGGGGATAACAAACGCTACGTCTTTGACATACTGTGCCCAAATGACGATAGGTTCTATTACACTTTTTGGGATGAGTGGGAGGGCTGGAGAAGAGTTATACTACCACTGAGAGTTCAGGCTGGCACCTGTGAGGTAGCTGGTGTAAAAATCAGCAAGGCGGTACTAGGTGAGCCATCCTGGAGCAAAATCAATAAGGTCAGAGTTACACAGCCCCTTGAGAACGAGGATCTAACAGGCACGTGGTTTTTAGATAGGCTAACCCTGGATACTGGGAAATTGTTAACAGTAAGTTTGGAGATGTCTAATCTCTCCCTTGAGCATTCACCACCAGCGTTATCTGTCTATGATGGTACCTCTTATATAGATATACCTCTGACTAGCGATAGTAAGATAAAAACAATACCCAATGATCAGCTCCGCTTCCTCGATGGCTCTGAAGCAGAATCTTTCTATGGAGAGGACTATGCTGGGACCATAAAGATAGAACCAAGTCAAGAGAGCTACACTCTTACCCTCTCGGTTAAGCTCCCCCCAGATTTAGCAGATGATTCCGTTAGCTCAGGAATATCTCAATTCAAGGTTAAGGTAGGGCTGGCAGCCGCAGAACCTAGAAGCGCTGTAGGAATCGTCAGCGATGGGGATAAACTTATCTTCGAAAAGAATCTGCCTATTACCCAGCTTAGGGCCATGGATGGGTTTGAAACGGTAGCTGATTATGTCTGTGAAGATGGAGGACGCATCCCGTTGGCAGTTGAGGGTACCATAGATGGCGTTAAAGTTACCTACTTGAACGTCTACCCTTTGGTTCAGCAGTGGGCTGCGGAAGACGAGTTTGGAGCGAGGGCATATTCATCTGCCAAAGACCTGTTGAGGTATATTGGTATGAGTCTTCCCGAAGGAAACTATGGGGACACAGTAAGTTACATGTCTAAATTCATGTTCAAGGAGGCTATATTGGATGGCAGTGTGGAGATAGTCTCACCCTCCATCATCTTCTCTCAGTTGTCCAGTGACACCAGTATGCAGGTTGTTAAGAGTGAAGGAACTACGATATACTATGCAGGGGTGGTTTCAATCGAAATAGAGGGTGCCGAGAAGGTAACCCTATCCACAACAAGCGCTATATTTACCGCAGGGAGGGGATTTTACGCTCGGCTAAGTTCAGGGGAATCAATCATCTCAATTGACGGGAAGGACATAGTTTTATCACTGGAGCTGGCAGATGGTCAGTCCGTAATTGTCAACGCAGGCTCCCAACTGGAGTTCGAGATTCAGGGTAACTATGAGATGTTATTAAGAACCCCTCAAGTCAGCGTAGCGGGTGAGGCAAGGTTTACTAGCGCCTATGCATACGAGGAGTTAGAGATTTATCCTAGAGTTTTGGGACAGAACCTCATTATAGACGGAGAGGTCGAATTTTCTCTTCCTCTATCCGATACCTATAGCATGGCACAGGGCTTCACCTGGAGTGGCTCAAAGGAGAGGGATCCCCCTATATATCAGCGGCCGGAAGGGCAGGATTTCAAAAACGCATTCCCCTGGGCCGTAATCCTGATTGCCTTTGTTATCTTTTGCTATATGATATACCAATCAGGGAGAAGTAGAGAGGACAAGGATTCCGACTCTCCAAACCAGAAGGAATAATTTTACTATGGGTAGTTACTACTTAGCGGAAGGAATAAGGTGATTTTTCTGGGCCATACTGGGTTTGCCTCGGGAATAGGATGGTTACTGGAAAGTACCTGCGCTGGAAATCTAGGAATGTCATCAGGGAGGGAAGTGCTCTATACTTCTGGCAAGCTTTATTTTTAAATTGGTGCATAGAAAGAGTCTTTATGTCTTTATTGAAAGTGGAAGTACATAGGAGGTTATTTCCGGAGCGGGGAGAAAGGAGCCTTGACGGTAGACGAACTCCTTTCAGGGATAAGGGGGTTCAAATGACTTTATGCAAGTGGGCTTTAGGCAAATGGAGAAACTGACCCAATTGAAGCAACCTAAGATCATAGCTGCCATCCCCTGCTGTAACACGGAGCAATTCATCGGGGGAGAGGTATCCAAAGCTAAAAAACATGTTGACCAGATTATCGTAATAGATGACGGTTCACATGATGACACCGCTGAGGTAGCAAGAGCAGCGGGGGCTCTGGTAATAAATCATGTCATAAACAAAGGCTATGGGGAAGCTATCAAGTCCTGTTTTGAGGCAGGGAAAGCAAATGCTGCTGATGTTTTAGTCATATTAGATGGTGATGGGCAGCATGAACCAGATGAAATTCCTAGGCTTCTAGCTCCGATCCTCCAAGGAGAGGCAGATTTAACGATTGGCTCTAGGTTTCTCGACAACGAGGTTAAAATACCTCGCTATCGTAAATTTGGCATCAGCGTAATTACTTGGCTATTCAACCTTGGCTCTAGGACCAAGGTCTCCGATGCCCAGAGTGGCTTCAGGGCTTACAATAAAAAAGCATTGGAAACTCTTCTTCTTTCCGAGCGGAGAATGGGCATTAGCATTGAGATCTTGGAGAAAGCTAGGAGAAAAGGAGTTATTATCAAAGAGGTTCCTATCTCCTGTTTTTACCCTCCGTCATCCCTTAATCTAAAAGCAATCAGGCACGGGCTCAGTGTAGCTCTCTCAGTGCTCAAGATCCGTCTCAAGGAGAGTTTATTTACGGAGACAAAGAATGATGAGTGAGCCTAGAATATCGGTCATCATACCAGTGCGAAATCAAGCTAACAAGATTGAGAAGTGCTTAAAAGCAGTCTTCGCTCAATCATGCAAGCCTTGCGAAGTCGTCGTTGTCGATGGACATTCCAATGATGGGACAATAGAAAGGGCGCAAAGTTTCCCCGTGAAGATACTTTATGAGGATTACCATACCAGAGGAGGAGCCTGTCAGGTTGGAGTGGAAAATGCAGAAGGTGAGTACGTAGCATTCACAGATGCTGATTGTATTCCAGACAAGGGTTGGCTTACCAACCTAGTTAAGGAACTTGACAACGGTATCATTGGGGTCGGTGGTGCCATCAAGAATATGGGTGAAGACTTCTGGGTACGCTCGGTCAACCTTGCCTATGGGACTTTTCTCGGTAGTGCAAATTCGGTGCAAGGAAGGTTATTTAATGATAAGCGTTGTGTAAATAGTATAAGCGGATGTAATAGTATGTACCGTAGGCAGGACATATTAGAAGTGGGCGGCTTCAATACGAGTTTGCCTGGCGCCGAAGACCTAGAACTAAACGGTAGACTTCTAAAGAAGGGGAAATTACTGTATCTCCCTAGGGCGTTCGTGCTTCACGACCATGGCAGGGGACTAAGGAAATTTGCTAATCAGATGTACCGATATGGGAGAGACAGAGGAGTGGCACAAAGACTAGGTTTACAGGTTGTCCCCGCATTGGTGGCTCCCTTGGTTCTCCTGACTTTAATCTTTACCCGATGGATTGCCCTGGGCTTGCTTGCTTTATATATGGCTATTGTGCTGGCAGCAGCACTAAAATTTGCGGTTCAGGAGAATAATATCAAATACCTTGTCTCTATACTGGTCATTTATGTGATCGAGCATAGCTTATACACGCTTGGTTTTTGGTGTGGTTTGATAAGGAGAAGGTGAACCAATGCACAAAGCGATGGCATATTTTGTTACCGGTGGCGCTGGTTTTATTGGTAGTCATCTGGTAGATAGGCTGACAAACATAGGAAGTGTAACTGTTTATGATAATCTGACTTCAGGTAAAAAGGAATTTATTAAGCACCATCTGGACAAGAGCAACTTTCAGTTCATCCAAGCTGACCTGCTCGAATTTAACACCTTAGAAAGGGCAATGAAAGACCATGACGTAGTTTTCCACATGGCAGCTAATCCTGATGCAAGAGCAGGTATCGAGGATACAGACCTTGATTTAAAGCAGGGGACAATCGCCACCTATAACGTTCTGGAGTCAATGAGATTAAACAAGATTTCGAAGATAGTTTTTGCCTCCAGCAGCACTGTATATGGTGAGACACCCATAGAACCCATTCCCGAAGACTATGGCCCCCTGCAGCCTATTTCCCTTTATGGGGCTAGTAAACTTGCCAGTGAGGGGCTTATTACTGCCTTCTGCCACCTGTTCAATATACAAGCCTGGATCTTTAGGTTTGCCAATATTGTAGGAGTGAGGGCAACCCACGGAGTTATTTTGGACTTTATTAATAAACTGAAGCGAAACCCCAATGAACTGGAGATATTGGGAAACGGAACCCAAGAGAAGCCCTACATCCATGTAGAGGATTGTGTAGAGGGCATTCTCTATGGTTTCCAGCACTCAGAGGGTAAGGTTAATATATTCAATCTGGGCACTTCCCTCTCCACTAACGTAAATACCATTGCTCAGATCCTAGTAGAGAATATCGGATTAGCTAATGTTAGATTTAAGCACACCGGGGGTAACCGTGGATGGCCAGGGGACGTGCCGCAGGTTAGATTTGATACCTCACGAATGAAAAATCTGGGCTGGGAGCCGAGGTATACTTCCGATGAGGCGGTTCGCCGGGCAATACGAGATATTTTAGGGAAGCCCAGAGAAAGGATTTAGAGATGCAAGCAGTTATCCTTGCGGGGGGCCTGGGTACGAGGTTGAGGCCGATAACAGAACAAATTCCAAAAGTTCTGGTTCCTGTTAACGGTAAACCCTTTCTCCTATACTTGCTTGAGCTTTTAAAGATCCAGGGAGTTACTAGTATTGTCTTATGCATTGGCTATCTTGGTAAGGAAGTCAGTGATTTCTTCGGGAACGGGGACAGCTACGGACTCAGAATAATATATAGTGAAGAGAAGGAAGGATTACTAGGGACTGGTGGAGCCCTAAAGCAGGCACAAAACTTACTAAATGACCATTTCTTTGTCATTAACGGAGATACCTATCTTCATGCTGACTACAGCGAACTGGAAAGAGTTTTTCTCAGGCGTGGCAAGAGAGCTCTCATGGTAGCTTATGATAACAAGGAAGCCACTGGCATTAAGAATAATGTAAAGCTAGACGACCACTTGATGGTGATAAGACACGATAAAGAAAGTCCTGACCCTGATTTGAAGTATGCTGATGCAGGGGTATTGGTTCTTAGACGGGAAGCGCTTGATTTTATGAAAGAGGGGTGTTCTGTCTCTCTAGAAGAGGGGCTTTATCCGATTCTAATTCAACAAAAAGAGATGGCAGCACATGTTACCGACCAAAGGTTCTATGACATTGGGACTCCAGAGCAACAAAGGATGTTCGAGGAATTTCTGAAAGGGGGACCAGAATGATTATCACTCGTACTCCCTTCAGAATAAGCTTTGTCGGGGGCGGGACAGACCTCCCCGACTTTTATCGAGTCGAGTCCGGGGCAGTAGTGAGCACAGCAATAGATAAATACATGTACGTTATAGTTAACAAGCGTTTCACTGATGCTATCAGAGTGAGTTACTATTCCAAAACAGAGATAGTTGATAGCGTAGACGAGATACGACATCCCATAACTAGGGAAGCGCTAAAATTGGCTGGAGTAACCCAAGGGATAGAGATAGCCTCCATAGCTGATATTCATGCTGGAGCCGGGCTCGGCTCCTCCAGTAGCTTCACTGTAGGTTTACTAAACGCCCTTTATGCTTACAAAGGGATCCTTAAATCCGCTGAAGATTTGGCAAGAGAGGCTTGCCACATTGAAATCGATGTCCTCGGAGAGCCTATAGGTAAGCAAGACCAGTATATTGCTGCTTACGGGGGTTTTCGTTACATTCAATTTAATCCGGATGAGAGTGTCTTTACTAAACCAATTATCTGGTCAATGGGAAGGACGAAAGAACTCCTTCAAAACCTGCTTCTTCTCGATACCGGAGATGTCCGAGAAGCTAGTAGTATTTTGAGAGAACAGAAAGAAAACATCCAGCAAGGTGATAAAATGGGTTCTCACAAAATACTACGTGACATGGCCTCTGAATTGGATAACATGCTAAACAACGATGCTTCTCCAAACATCATAGGGAAGTTCTTGCACAAGGGGTGGATGCTCAAAAAGCAACTAGCCAGTAATATAAGCAATAGCAAGATAGACGAATACTATAGCAAAGCCATTTGTGCTGGTGCTATAGGGGGCAAGATCCTAGGGGCCGGAGGTGGCGGCTTTCTACTTTTATATTGCCCAAAGGAAAGACAGCAAGCGGTAATAGAGGCGCTAAATCATCCGCGAGAGCTGGAATTCTCCTTTGAGCCTGAAGGAAGTAAGATTATTTACGTGGTATGAATTCTGAGGAGGTAGTAATGCCGATAATCCAGGACTACATAGATGGTTTGCAGGAATGCCTTAGCGAACTGTCTCAGCAAAAGGAAAGAATAGGAAGGATGGCTAACCTAATCTTTGAGGCATATAAGGAAGGCAAGCAAGTATTTATCATGGGAAATGGCGGGAGTGCTTCTACTGCTTCCCATTGTGCCCTTGGTTTTGAAAAGCAGTCCGCGGTGGAGGGAAAACCACGCCTGAAGTCAAAGAGCTTGGCTGATAACGTAGCTTTAATTACCGCCTGGGCTAACGATATAGACTATGTCTCCGTCTTCGTAGAGCAATTAAGGAACCAATTGGAAAATGATGATGTGGTCATTGGCATCAGTGCCTCAGGTAATTCCCCAAATATTCTGCAGGCTATTGAATATGCCAAAGGGAAGGGCGCTATAACTATCGGTTTTACCGGTTTTGGTGGTGGCAAACTAAAACAGCTTGTAGATGAATGCATAGTTCTATCAAGTAGGGATTACGGTCAGGTGGAGGACGCACATTTGGCCTTGACTCATATCCTTTCGGAAATGCTCAGGGATCGAGTGGCCAATGAGTAACAAGGCTGTTTTCTTGGACCGAGACGGAACAATAGCCCCGGATGTAAACTATTGTAGCTGTCCTGAGGATTTCGAGCTATTCCCTAATACGGGAAGCGCTGTCAAGCTGCTAAATGAGCACGGCTTCAAAGTAATCGTCATTACTAATCAGTCGGGCATTGCCAGGGGTTATTTCACCGAGGAAACTCTAGCCGAAATTCATAAAAAAATGAAAACGGAGCTTATTAAAGAAGGTGCCCAGATAGACGGGATTTATTATTGTCCTCATCATCCTGATGATAACTGTGACTGCCGTAAGCCTAAACCCAAACTGGCTTTACAAGCGGCTAAAGATTTTGATATTGACCTTGAACACTCTTTTGTGGTTGGAGACCTTCAGATGGACATCGGTCTGGGAAAGGCCGTGGGTTGCAGGACAATCATGGTAGGTAATCATCCACTGCAGGATGGTGATGAAATTCCCGATGCTGCCGTTTCTGACATATTGGAGGCAGCGAAAATCATATTAGCCGGGCAGATGGAAAGGAGAGCCATATGATTGGCAGAAACCTCGACTTACCAAGACTGCTCAGGAAGCTCGGATATCGCGTGTTGCCCAGTTATATCAAAATCGCGGCTGCCCATGACTCCAAGTTATTCTGGCAATATATTAAGCAGATAGAGCCGTACATTGGTGATATCAAGAGTAAGAGAGCATTGGATCTCGGCTGCGGTGCTAGATTCCCCTTTTCACTGTTACTCCATAACAGCGGGGGTCGTGTCACTGGAATTGACCCAGATGTATCAAAGGGTGGCATCAGCTTGAAAAAGTACTGGCGCATCTTGCGAGACTCAGGAATAAAGAGTCTTGTGGTAAGACTGATAGATGATTTGTATGCTAACAAAATTTACTATCGGGAATTATCTAAATCATCTGGTATACCCCTACGGTTTCAGGGGGCTTGCTTTAAGAGAAATGGATGCCAGCCAGACGGCTTTTGCTGATGCTGAGTATGACTTGGTGGTATCAAACGCAGTTTTCGAACATATCAGAAATGTTGATGAAGTTCTTGTAGAAATGAAACGTATTATGAAAACAGGTGGCATAGCCTATGTAGCGATTCACCTTTTCCCCAGCTTATCCGGCGGGCATAATATTATATGGAGTAATCCGGATACTCAAGAGGTGATTACTGGAGTACCACCTTGGGATCATTTGAGGAAGCAGCAATATCCTATTGATCCGGGACTGAACCGGTGGCGGGAGGAAGATTATAGAAAGTCATTTGTAAAGCATTTTAAAATCCTCGAGTGGAATACTCAATACTGGGAACCGGATGATTACCTGACACCAGAAATAATCTTAGAATTGAAGGGCTACTCCAGGGAACAATTACTAAAAAGGGCAATTATCGTAGTCGCCCGTAAAGAGTGACCATTAGTGGAGCCTAGTTATGGTTCATAACATCAAAAAAGAATGGCTTCGGTTTAAGGAATTCTGTTACCGTGATTATCGGCAGAAGGCAGAATATACCTACAGACAATTCCAGACTATGATAGACTCTATAAGACTGCATACTGGGGATATAAAAGGAAGGAAAATCCTGGATATCGGCAGTGGCCGGTTTTATCCTTTTTCGCTTCTATTAAATAGCCTAGGTAACAATGTAACTGGCATAGATATAGACTACATAGGAGCTAATGACCCTTGTCTAATGAGGTTTTGGAGGATAATGAGACACAATGGCCTGCAAAAATTAGCCGAAGAGCTTTTATATAAAGTCCTGCTCAGGGATCAAGTTTACCACAAAGCACTTAGTGAAGTCTCTTCCTTGCCATTAACTGCCAAAGGTATTGTGTTTAAGCAAGAAGACGCGTCAAGCATGAGCTTTACTAATGAAACATTTGACCTGGTGATTTCGGTTGCTGTTTTCGAGCATATAGCCAATGTAGCACAGGCCGTATCTGAGTTAGCTAGGGTTATGCGAAAAGGAGCAGTGGCATACATAGACATTCACTTATTTACTTCCCTTTCAGGAGGCCATCACCTTTTAAGTCATAATCCTGGAAAGGTGCCACCTTGGGACCATCTGAGGCAGAGGAGACTCCCCTTGACCTGCTATCTCAATGAACTCAGGGAGAATGAATGCCTTCGGCTATTTCGGGACAGACTAGAAATATTGCAGGTAATTGATGTTGGTAAGGATGAAGGAAAGGAGTTTCTTACTGCACAAATCCGTGCTGAGCTTTCGGGCTATTCTGAGTAGGAGCTATTAAAGCGTGGTCTTATTATAGTTGCTAGAAAAGGGGTAGGAAGCGTAGAGTGACTAAGAAAAAGATATTAGCGATGCCAGAAGGGGACATCTTCCTAAAAAGGGACTTGGAAATACTTAACAAATACTTTGAGGTAAGGACTGCCCCCACTTTCAACCACAGAAAGCTGATTAAGAGCATCCCCAGTATCTTTAAGATTCTTAAAGGGACTTTGTGGGCGGATTTAACCCTCTCGCAGTTTGCTGATACCCATGCCTTTTTGGCGGTCTTGTTCTCTAAGATATTCAGGAAAAAAACGATAGTAATTGTCGGGGGATACGAAGTAGCCAAAGTGCCCGAAATAGGGTATGGGGCTATGTTAAATCCTGTTTATACTTTCGCAGTAAGATTTGTCCTGAAGTTTGCTGATAAGATTTTGACCACCGCCGACTCACTGAAAGATGACGCGGTGGCTAATGCTCGGGTAGGTGGAGAGAACATTAAGACTGTCCCAGAATGCTATGACTCAGAATTTTGGATACCATGTGGGAAAAAAGAGGATTTGGTGATGACCATAGCCCATCTGAGAGAGAGCGTTATTAAAAGGAAAGGCATTGAAACTTTCGTTTTGGCCGCCAAGTATCTACCAAAGGTAAAGTTTATCGTGGCTGGGCCACAGGTCGATGGCTCGGTAAATCATCTTAAATCCATAGCGCCACCAAATGTAGAATTTCCCGGTTTCATCCCTTCTGGAGAGTTGCCCTGGTGGTATAGTCGGGCAAAAGTATATTGTCAGCTTTCCCGATATGAAGGACTGCCTAATGCCCTGTGTGAGGCAATGCTTTGTGAGTGCGTGCCAATAGGAACTGAGTATTGCGGGATTCCAGTAGCAATAGGTGATACCGGGTTTTATGTTCCATATAGAGATGTAGAAGCTACTGTAGAGGCAATAAAAAAAGCCTTAAAGAGCAATAAGGGGAAAGAAGCAAGGGAAAGGATCAAGATAATGTTCCCTCTCGAAAGGCGGAAAGCAGAACTAGTAGCGGAAATAGATGATCTTTTAGGGACTTAAGCAATATATGTAAAATGCAAGGCGCAAAATTTATTAAAAGTGAGGAGTAGGATATATGAACAAGGAGCCTCTAAAAGTAGCAGTTATCGGTTGTGGGTATGTTTCACAGACCGGGCATATCCCAGCTGCACTCAGTACCAAAAACGTTAGATTGGTAGCCCTTTGTGACTTGAACGAGGAAGTAGTTAAAAATGTTGCCAAGAAATTCAAAATTAACAGATATTATGTTGACCCTAAACAAATGTTTGCTAACGAGAAGCTGGATGCAGTAGATATTTGTACCCCGATAGACACCCACATGCCTGTGGCGATTCAGGCAATGGAAGCTGGCTGCCATGTTTTTACAGAAAAACCATTGGCTCACAATCTAGAAGATGCCGATAAAATGATAGCGGCAGCAAAGAAATATAAAGTCAAACTAAGTGTAATGCAAAACCAACTTTTTTTACCCACAGTCATGAAGATGAAATCTATTGTGGACAGGGGAATCATAGGAGATGTAGTCAGGGTAGAGTCCAAGCAAGACTGTCCACCTCAGGATTATTTTATGGTCGCTGACCCAAATCACTGGTGGCATAAGTTACCGGGCGGCGTATTTGGCGATGGCTTACCCCATCCGATATATCTACTAAGACACTTCATAAGTGACCTGGAGCCTATGGCAGTATTCCCAAGAAAGCTTGGCAACCTGAAACACTTGAAGTATGATGAAGTCCAGATAATACTAGAAGGTAAGAGGGGTGTCGGTACAATCAGTGCCTCGTGCAATAGTACGAGTCTTAATGCTATCGACATATACGGTACAAAGGGAAACATCCACTGCGATATTTGTAACTCGTATGTAATTAGATATGAGGGAAAAACTAGGTCGGGAATGGGGATTGCACCACTTTATGCCAGGCAGAATCTAGATCGAAGTTGTCAAATAATCGGTAATACGTTTTCCACTGGTATAAAGCTACTTCAAGGGAAACACCGCGGACTTCCCAATGCAGTACATGCTTTTTACGAGAGCATCCAGAACGGTATTGAGCCCCCTGTCACCGCAGAAGAGGGAAGGGAGGTATTGAGGATATTAGAGATAATAACCAGCCAAATGGGATAAACCATCTTAAGGTTGAAAAGGAATTCTTTGATTCCGCAGCCGAAGCATACACTGACTTAGACTTATTGGCCAAGGCAGAATCTTGGGAGATACCACTGCAGAAATATCAAGAAAAAGTAATGGGTGATATTTCCGGTAAAAAAGTACTGGACTTGGGCTGTGGGCTCGGACAGGCATCAATTCGATTGGCAAGAAGCGGTGCTACGGTGACTGGAGTTGACGTCTCTGAAGCATCAATTCATAAAGCACAGAATCACGCCGGGAAGGCGGGGTTGAACATCACCTTTAAGGTTGGAAATGCAGACGAGCTAAATTATAACAACGAATATGACATCGTTTTTTGCAGAGGCTTTCTGCATCATCTTCCAGATGTTAGAAAAAGTTTATCTCGCTACCACCAATATCTTGGTGAGGGAGGGCTAATAATTGCTCAGGAGCCCAAAAGGGGGAACCCAATAGCTTCTATAGCAAGGAGATTCCCCTCTTTCCGCCCCACCACCCCAGATGAGCATCCTTTTGAAACCGGGGAACTGGAGAATTTATTCAAAGAGGTTTTTGGAGAGGCAAGGGTGCAATACTTTTATATACTGTCACCTCTTCATTTCGTATTTAGCAGAATCAAACGACTGCGGAGCAGCAAACTCAGTAAGGCAAGCTTTTGGGTTTTGAATACGGTTGACAGAGCGCTCACATTGTTGCCCGGGCTCACAAGATATACTTGGATAGAAGTTATATATGCTAGGAAAAATCCGTAAAGCTGATGCGTAGTGGGTAATATTGTAAGGAAGAGAGTGGCAAATCCAGGTTAAGGAAGTTGAGTGATGGACAGATGTACTAAGTGCATATTACCTGCCAGTTATCCAGCGATAGTATTTGATGAGAATGGAGTCTGTGACCAGTGCCTAAATCACAAGAAATTTACCATCGCTGGTGAGGATAGGTTAAAGGAAGTCCTATCCCATTACAGGGGCAAGGGAATTAGGGCTGATTGTCTAGTAACCTATAGTGGGGGTAGAGACAGTTCTTATGTCCTTTTACAGCTTGTCAAGAAATACAATATGAAAGTGATAGCGTTTACTTATGACTGGGGAATGATGACTCCAGATGCCAAAAGGAATTGGGCGAAAACCATAGGCATCTTGGGTATAGAGCACGTCGTAGTACCAGCTGATATTTCTAAAAATCTACGGCATGTTAAACAAAATCTTTTAGCCTGGGCACATAAACCAAACTTCAGCATGTGGCCGCTGCTTACCATGGGGGACAAAGACATTCATTACCGCATTGATAAGTTCGCACACAATCATAAAATCCCTCTAGTTGTTCATGGGGCAGGTTCGGGCTTTGAAGATGCCCGATTCAAATATGAAGTCTTTGTCGGCAGGATAACCGGAAAAATGAGCAAGAGCAAATTGCTGGCAAAAATATTTATGCAGTACCTTAAGAATCCGAGATATATCAACATGTCATTGGTTACTGCTATCCGAGGGTGGTATGGTTCTTATATCCATAAGCCTCCATCTGATGTTCGCTGGCTCCAGTTCTACAAATATATTATGTGGGATGAAACCGAGATTCTCAATACCATACGAAGAGAACTAGACTGGGAGACCCCGGATAACACTGTAGCCACTTGGAGAATAGGTGACTATACTGCCCCGCTGTATAACTATATTTGTTACTCCATGCAAGGTTATATTGAAAATGACACTCTGAGAAGTGTGCAGATTAGAGAGAAAATAATAACTAGAGAACAGGCTTTAAAGTTGGTGACCGAAGAGAATAGACCGCGCTGGAATGCAATGATGGATTATTTTAAATCACTTAACATGACCACTGAGGAAATTAAGTTCGTGCTTAACTCAATACCTAAGAATTTCCAATTTCCCGATGACTCAGATAATATACCAGACTTTCTACGAAAGTGAAGGGGGCAATTTGGGCAAAAAGATATGCTTTGTTTCTCCAAATTCCTACCCTTTGCTAGCCGAAATGAGCACGGGATTTATCGGTGGAGCCGAGGTTCAACAGGTTCTTCTAGCAAAGGAACTCATTAAGCATTGTTTTGAAATAAGCTTCATTACATATGGCAGTAGACGTATCACTATTGAATATTTAGAAAATATCAAGGTATTCACAGTATATCCTGCCGACGAAGCCAGCCGTCTTAGTCTACCATTAAAAATGTGGCGCTTTTTAAAGGCCATGCGGCATGCTGATGCCGATATCTATTTTCATGAGGCAGGGGCTTACGGTATTGTATCCCTGTTTTGCCGTCTAGCCAGAAAAATATTCGTTCGCTATGTAGCTTCCGACGCTGACGTTGATAAGAGGCAGCGTCTCAGTTTTAGGCAAAGGTTTGGCGATTGGCTCGACTTCAAACTAGCTAATATCGTAATTGTGCAGACGGAATATCAAAGGAAGATGTTGGCAGGTAGCTTTGGCAGAGAAGGCCTTGTAATCAAAAATGTCTTCCCGATAATTGAGCGGAAGATGGTACGGAGGAGTAATAACTCGACGGTACTCTGGGTAGCTATGATAAAAGATGTTAAGCAGCCGGAGTTATTTCTGAAATTGGCGCAGGATGTTCCAGAGGGAAATTTCCAAATGATAGGTGGAGTGGGCGATGATCCTCAACTATACAATAAAATAGCCGAAGCCTCAGCGGCGATACTAAATTTAGAGTTTGTCGGTTTTGTGCCGTTTAATGAGGTTGATCAGTATTTTGAACAAGCTTTAATCCTTGTCAACACCTCTGAATATGAGGGTTTTTCCAATACATTTATCCAAGCATGGCAACAATGTGTGCCTGTGGTAAGCCTGAATACTGACCCCGATGAAGTCATCTGTAATCACAGGCTGGGGTTCCACTCAAGGTCATTTGAGCAATTGGTTCACGATGTAAGAACATTGCTGGGAAATGATCACTTACGTGAAGAGATGGGTAGAAACGGCAGGCAATATGTTGAAATGGAGCATGATATCCATAGCGTTGTTAGGAAGTACATTCAGGTCTTTAATTAGATGGCTAAACTTTAATAAGAGATATATATTCAAAAGATACATTTTTAGAGAGATTTAGAGAGGTAATAATGAAGAAGGTACTAATAACAGGGGGAAGCGGCTTTCTAGGGAGACATTTGATTAAAAGGTTGCTCAGTAAATATGGTGAGATAAAAATTGGAACAATTTCAAGAAACGAGAATGGTATTGCAAGAATGCTGATGATGTGTCACAGCGAGAGACTGAAACCTGTCATAGGAGACATTAGAGATATGGATGTAGTGAAATACGCCTTGAGGGAAGTAGATACCGTGGTACACCTGGCTGCTATGAAGCACATTGATTTTTGCGAGGCACATCCTATGCAAGCCATTACTATAAACGTTACTGGAACAATAAACTTATTGAAATTCTTCAAAGGTGACACATTCATAGCTATGTCTACAGACAAAGCTGTAGAAGCTTCAAGTTGCTATGGTGCTACAAAACTTCTGCTAGAAAAAGAGGTTTTGACCAAAGCTAGAGAAGATACATCTCGAAGGTATATTGTTATCAGGTCCGGGAATATCTTCGGTTCTGATGGCAGTGTGTTGGAGAAATGGAGACAGCAGATAGAAAACAGCAATGAAATAGTGGTTACAAGCTTAGAAATGACTAGGTTTTTTATAAGCGTAGATACCCTTTCTGAGTTTATTGTCGAAGTAATGGAGAAAGGATTAAACGGGAACGTATATATACCTCTACAAAAAGCGATAATCTTAAAAGACCTGGCAACTGCAGCTATTGCGCTTTGGGGGAATAAAGATACTAGGGTGAGAGTAGTGGGGTTGCGAAAGGGTGAAAAGGAGCATGAAAAGCTATTTTTATTAGATGAAGAGATAGTTACTGAGCTGGAGGATAATTCATCACAAAGTGTTAAGAAAATGGATGTAGGGGAAATTACCAACTTGCTTAGAGCGAGTATGAAATAGCATTACTGAAGTGGAACTAGTATAGTTGAAATTAATTTAACAGTGTCCTGAAAGAGGAATGTTATAAAATGGGGGCTGTAAAAATGGGCAAAGGAAAAACGATCGAGGAGGTGGTCAAAAACAATCTTTGCACAGGATGCGCTACCTGCATAAGCCTTTGCCCTCTTTCAGCGATAGGATTAATTAAAGATGATTCTAAAGGAATCTATTTACCGCGGTTAGATACGGAGGAGTGTAATCAATGCGGAATTTGCTTTGATGTTTGCCCTGGACACTCCGTTGACTTTAAGGGCTTGAATATAGCCATCTTTGGACAAGAACCAGAGGATGTCCTATTGGGAAACTATCTCAATTGCTACATTGGTCACGCCACCGACTACGATATAAGGTATAATTCGGCCTCAGGTGGCTTGGTGACTGCCATCCTCATCTTCGCCTTGGAAGAAGGGATGATTGATGGTGCCTTGGTGACCACAATGAACAAGGAAAAACCGTTAGAACCCCAGCCCTTTATTGCCAGAACCAGAGAGGAGATAATCTGCGCGGCTAAATCTAAGTATTGTCCTGTGCCGGCTAACATCGCTCTAAGGGAGATTTTGGAGGAGGAGGGCAGATATGCTGTCGTTGGACTTCCCTGTCATCTTCACGGGATAAGAAAAGCGGAGATGGTCAGCAAAAAACTCAAGGATAGGATTGCTCTGCACTTGGGTATTTTCTGTAGTAATATGCCCAATTTTAAGCAAACAGAAATTTTGCTTCGCAGGCTAAAGTTGAGAACTACCGAAGTCAAAGCATTGAATTACCGCGGTGAGGGATGGCCGGGCAAGCTGTCAATAGAATTGAAAAGCGGTAAAACGGAACTTATTCCATATCCCGCATATTGGAGTGGATTTGACGGTTTATTCTTTCCATTTAGATGCACGATGTGTGTTGATTGGTTCTCAGGGCTGTCAGATATCTCGTGTGGAGATGCCTGGCTTCCTGAAGTAGCGGATGATAAAGTTGGCAAATCGGTCATTGTTTCCAGAAATAGGCAAGGTGAAGATATCCTGCAACAGATGTTACAGAAAGGCAAAGTAGAACTAATCGCCATAGGCAGTGACAAAGTAATAGAATCGCAAGGAGGTTTCTTGTGGAAGAAGAGAAACCTGAGAGCACGCCTTACTATATCAAAGCTGCTTGGCAAGAGAGTGCCGATTTATGATAATGATCTCTTGCGGCAGTCTCCGTTTGGGGCATACCTAAACAGCGGCTTACTTTATTTGGAAAGCTTTCTTGCTTCAAAGCGCAGCCTATGGTGGCTATTGGATATTTGGTGTTCAGTGTTAGCTTACGGCGGTCATATTAAATCAAGGCTAAGACTCTAATAACTGTAGTTGATATTACACGGCCTTCTACCTTCGAGAATCTAGGAGCTTCTTCAATAACTTGCCATTAAGCATCGCCCGTTCCTTTATAATTTCCGTCTGAGATTTTAACTCTTCCCTTATCTTATTCCTTTTCGCCCAAACATCATTTATCTTAGATACCAGAGCATCAGCATCCAAGGTTTCAACATAGCAAATGGCATTCTCTTGACCAAACATCTTGATTATATTCAGTCGCTGATCTGTAGAGAGAGACAAAGCAATAGACGGCACACACATTGACATAGCGTTAATGACGGAATGCAGTCGCTCTCCAATAAACAAATCAAGCTGGCCGATAAGTCCCTTCAATTCTCCTGCTCCATATTCTTTGGTGATTACCTTTACTCTGTCTTTGTTCCGGCACACCTGAAAAATGTCCCCCGCTACGATTCTATCATCAAGCTTTTCACCGAACCCGATACAATGGGGGATAAAGATTACTGTGGCATTAAGCATGTCGGTCAGTTTATCAATAACTTCCGCAAGCATCCTAACATGTTTAAGATAACTATCCTCACTGCTGGTAGTATCTGAAAACGCCATAGAGGCTATTTCACGAGTTACGGTCATCCCGATAAGTGGCTTAGAAGCTATATCAATGCCCTCTTGAATCATTATTTTCTTGATTTGCTCAAAGGGCGCTGGTTGAAGCAGAAACGCAGGGTCTCCTACTACGGATACCCTCTCATTTTGAAGTCTACTATGTTTCAGGTTTTGATAACCGGCTTCCTCCCGTAGAGTTATTAAGTCTACCCTGCTTAATGCAAGTTTCTCTAATTTATCTAAAAAATTGTACTGACTGAATCGGGGAACACTCCCACCATAAATCACCAGGGGTTTGCCTACTATCTTAGAGAGAAAAGGTATGAACAGAAAGCTGAAAAAATGTACAATACCCAGACCTGCCCCTATGCCAAATGTTCCATCGTGGCCTACCAGAATCGCATCGGATTCTACATATGCTTTCCAGATCTCCGATTTCATGAATTTCACAGCTCTTGGTCCAAATAACCTGTAAAGAATTAAAAAAAACATATGCTGAAGGGTAACGAAAATAGAGGCGAGTACTGCAATTACCTTATTATACCCTTTCGGATTACCAAACAGGTGTAAGGATTTTTTGGCATCTATTATCTTAACCTTTGTCCCGTAGCGAGGTTGATCAATCTCTGGAAGGGAGGAGAGCATGGTTACCTCTACCTCGCCTAAGATCTTGAAACTTTCCAGCATGCCCTCCAGTATTGTCATTTCCCCCTTATTAAGAGCTGGCACATTTTCAGCTATGAAAATCTTGATCATTCCCCCCCCCAGAGTTACATATTTCTTTGCTCTAATACTTGCACTACCACAAGCACAGTAGCGTGGTTTTTTTAATAGTTCCCTTTACAGAAACCTGCCTAATATCTTTTTTACAGGGGCGAGGTTTATCCCTAGCCTCTTTTCTATTGTCAGAAGCATCATTATATCCTGGTGGTCGAAGCTTTTGCTCAATAAAATCGCCAGGAAATATATCGCACAAAACAGGATGAAAAGCAAGGGAAGCATCCAGAAGGTAACAGTAAGGAAGTTCCTAACTATGAAATAGATAGCAAGCATTAGACCAATGGAAATAATCGCGGGTTTTAGCATGTTTTTGCTCAACGGGTTAACATGTAAGAGTGAGTGTACCCTTACATGTCTGATTATGCAGTGAAGGGTAAGGGAGGCTGCTGTAGCTATAGCTGCACCCACTATTCCTAGCGGTGGGATTAGGACGATATTCAAGATTACATTCATCCCTGCCGCAGCTAAGCTGGCCCATAACAGAAACTTTGTCCTACCTATAGCTGTGAGCGTTACACCATTAGGTCCTAGGAGATTAACAATAAGAAATCCTAGGCAGAGGATCTGCAAAGCCTGGCTTGCTGGAGTATAGTTGGCACCAAAGAAAAAATCTAACACAGTTTCAGGGAATAACAAGAGTACAATAAATATGGGTAAGCTAACCGTGAAAACCCACTTGGTTATAAGAGTATAAGTTCTCCTTATTTCAGGCACCTGATTCTGGGAATACAGTCCAGAGATAATGGGTAAATAGATCATCACCGTTGCTACCATAGGAGCATAGATGATGTGTGACAGAGGGTATGCCGCATTATAAAATCCTACCTCTATTGAGCTCTTAAGGACTCCTAGCATTAAGGTGTCTGTCCAGGCAACGATCATCTGAAGCATAGCTACTCCGCACAGGGGAAGCGAGAAGAGTAAAAGCTCCTTAGTCACAGGGTCGACCAGTACCCTGGTAGTAAATCGTATTGGGCAAGGCAAGCGCTTAATGGCGTATATTATGAGGGTAGTACAGGTTATCACTAGGGAAGCCACGAAAGAGTAAAATACGCTGACAAGAGGTAAATGGAGGAAAACGACAGTTAGAAGAGCTAGAGTGAAAAGTAAGTTTATCAGAACGTCTTGTAGGTAGACCCTCGGTTTTATATTATCGAACCCGCGGAAGAAGGATACAAAAATGCTTACTAAGGTAAAAAATGGTATCCCCAGAGCAAATATCTTAAGGGGAAGACCAAGAGCGGTATCATGGAAGATTGTGGTGGCAATGATATCCGAAGTGAAAAAAATAGTAACGCCTAATGAGACGCTTGCCAGAAGCCCGAGTTGGATGGAGGTGGAGACAAGCTCTTGAACCTTTTTAGTGTTGTTCACTCCTCTGGCATAGGCGAGGTTTCGGGTAACTCCTTCATCTAAACCTAAGGTGGCAACCATCGCACAAATGCTAATTATCACATAAGCCAGAGAAAAAACCCCATAATCAGCTTCTGTGCTATGTCTTGCCACCAAGAGCCTGCTGGCAAAGGAAAAAAGCATTCCTGCTGCGGAGCCAATAAGAGCTATACCGGCCCCTTTGGTGATTTTTACAAGGGATTTATCCAAGCTCGCCATCAGTCGTTAATCTTCAATCCGAAGTCTTAGAACGGGACCCAGTTACCAAAACCTTTTTGAATCATTCTATCACGAATCCTTACTTAAGTGTCAGCAATGGGCCTTCCTAGTTATTGGTCGAGGCTGACGGTCAGAACAAAGACACTGCTAAACGATCTTTTCTCAATTCTTTGCTTTGTATCATTGGGAGCTCAGGATGCTTGAATTGACGGAGCACCTTAGCTGATTCAGGGGGAAGCACCCTTCACCTTTTCAGGATATATATATGTTCAGCCACTTCTTCCAAATCAGGATTCTCTATTAGCTTCTGGCTATAAATGATGTCTATCTGCTTTTCTCTCAGCCACTCTGTATCAATGCCACCTTCAGAGAAAAATTCCTCAACTTCTAGCACCTTCCCTAGTATGATTTGAGTAGCGGTACTACTGGCATAAATGAACTTGCCGCTGAGAGGTGCAAAGGCTATGGCTATTGCCGGATCTACTACGGCGCGCTGGTAGCTATCGTCTAGGTTTTCACGTATCCAGACGAGATCAGAATATACACTATCACTAACTATATGGTAATAAGGTTCCTCAAGGCGATTCTTCACACCTATGAAAGCTGAAGCTGCCATCAAAGCCAGTACTAGAACTACAGCCAGGAGCGGCGCTTTTCGTATATACCGACTGATGTACTTGTGGACTCGTTGATAAATCTCCCTAGTGGCGAAAGCAGCGATTATCCCCATCAGGAGAAAGAGATACATCCATGCCCGGTCATACATTATTGATACCCCTATATAAGCCTGGGTAAAGAGTAGCAGGATACCTATGAAGGCAACACTAGACAGTACCAGGGACCAATCCCTAGCTTTCCACCTCATAGCCAAGAAAAAGATGCCCAATAGAAAGAGAGCTAAGGGAACGTAGCCGAATTTCTCAAAAGCACCATAGACCAAAGGCAAGTTATAGCTTCCGGCTTCACCTATTGTTACCATCCGTTGAGCGACATCGGGGTAATACCTCAACATAATGGTGAGTGACGATAATAACGCAGCAGCTAGAATCAAAGTTGGCGAGCGCCACCAACCCACTTCTTTCCTCTTGGCCAAGGCTAGCATAACTGCGTATATTACCGCTATCATAGAGGCAGCTGCTCCTGTAGGTGGGTGCATCAAGAAGAGAAAGGAAAGAAATAACAGGAACGGAAGTACCTTAACTACACCTATATCGAAATAGTGCAGGAGGAATAAGAGCAAAGGTAGTAAGGAAATACCCAGGGTAACAGGTACAAGGAAGGAGGGGCCAAGGATACGCAGGGTGGTTGGTATCAGGGCGACAAAAAAGGCAGCCTCCAGGCCAAAATTGCTGCGGCGGCCAAAAATGTAGGCAGTAAAGGCAGTGAAGACAAAGACAAAGGCAGGAAGGAAACGGAAAATGTCAAGCCAAGAAAGCCCAGTGAAGAGCCTAAATTGACTCAAAAAGAGATGATATCCCACCTCGTGGTGATCTTCAATAATCCTTTCGCCAAAAAAGGGGTCAACAAAACCTAACCCGTCTTTTTCTAGAAGGGCTTGGCTTATGCCATAGTGTTCCCACTCATCAATATGGATGGGGTATGGGTAGTCGAGATGGGGGATATAGGCTATGTAGAAGGCAAAGGCAAGGATAGCTACCAGTATCGTTAGCTCAATGATTTTCTGTTTCTGTATCATCTATTAAAGTGTATCAGATGTATTTATAGTGTCAAGGTTTGATGCCTGTTTTTAAGTAACGGAACTACTGAACGGAAGCAGATATGCTATAATGAACAGCAATGAAGGTCTTAGTTACTGGCGGATCTGGATTTATTGGTTCTCACATAGTCGATACATTGGTAGAGCAAGGATATGAAGTAGTAGTAGTAGATAACCTATCCACTACCTCTGGCAAGAACCTTAATCCTCGTGCTCGATTCTATGAGATGAGCATATGCGATGTCCGACTTGCGGATCTCTTTGAGCAAGAAAAACCCGAGGTGGTTAACCATCAAGCAGCCCAAGTGATTGTCATTAAGTCATTGGAAGATCCTATCCATGACGCTGAGCAAAACATCTTAGGAAGCTTAAATCTTATCCTGAACTCCATCCGTTTCGGGGTAAAAAAAATAATCTATGCTTCAACAGGGGGAGCAGTCTACGGTGATCCAGAATATCTACCCGTTGATGAAGAACACCCCGTAAATCCGATCTCACAGTACGGCGTTTCAAAGCACACCATCGAGCATTACCTTCATGTCTATAGTATTCAATGTGAGATAGATTACGTAGTATTGAGATATTCCAATGTCTACGGTCCTAGGCAAAAAATAACGGAGGGATCCGGGGTTGTGCCTGTATTTACTAGGCAGATATTGCAGGGGGTACAGCCTACTATCTTTGGCTCAGGAGATAAGACCCGTGATTATGTATATGTAGCTGATGTTGTCCATGCCAATCTTATCGCTATGCAAGCGAATGTACGAGGCATTTACAATATTGGTACCGGCATAGAGACCTCAGACAAGGAAATGTTCGATACTCTAGCTAAGATATTGGATTATCAGGGTACCCCGCATTACGCTCAAGCAAGGAAAGGGGAAATACATCGGTCTTGCCTCAACAATTCTAAGGCACTAAGAGATCTGGGATGGGAACCCCACATATCTCTTAGAGAAGGGTTATCACAAACAGTTGCTTACTATAAAGCTCACTTAGGCATTGTCTAAACTGTGTTGGATTCCCATCAAGAAGGGAAGTAGCTCTATGAATTGAGAGCAGCTAAAAGGAGTAAGAACTGTATGCTAGTCTGTGCTAATAACTCACCTCATACCCTGGACCTCTGCTATATGGGTCCCGTGTTGTAGCAGGGTATCACGGCAACTATCTTGGTTTTTTTATTAGTCATAGGCTTACCAGGGTTTCCCCCTAATTTTAATAAAGCGAGATTGTATCATTCATACTTGGCACTATATTAACTCAAACAGGGGGAATATACCAATGCCAGCTTTTAACTAATTTATAGAAACACTCTATATTGGTTAATTCCTGTAAAGCAAAATATGCATTTATCGAGCCTAATTAATGACTAAGGATGGAACAATACTCCAATATATGTTACGTGGTAACTACCCAACCCCCTTGCTACTGCATATAGTTTGTACTACCCTTTATGTGGCCGGGGTGAGCTTAGCTCGCATATGAGAATGGTAGGTATGCATTGCATTATAAACCAAACTGAAGAATGGGCAAGATGTCTGAGAGCAAAGGCCCGTAACAGCTTTGGTCATTAGTTGTAGACCATTTCGAATTTTGGTCTAGCTCAAAGCTATCACTCACCTCGGCACACTAATACAATGGGGGATAAAATGGAACAACAGAGAATTGGCAGGGTATATGTCGGGATAGACATTCATCGGTTAAAACATTTTGTCTCGATCCTGACCGAAAGTTTCCTCAAAGAATCAGAGTCTGACTGGAGAAAGGTAGGCTCCTTCTGCATAGAAAATGATATTAAAAGCTACAGGGAGCTTGAAAGCGCCATCATTAAGGAGGCGGCAGACGTTAATGATGTGCTGGTGGCAATAGATCATACTGGTGGGCACTACTGCGAACCACTGGTATTTTTCCTGACTGGTAAGGGATACCACGTCTACCATCTAGAGAGTAAAGCGGTTAAAGCAGCTAGAGAGCGGCTGCTTGATGAAGAATCAAAAAGCGACCACCTGGATGCCTCCTGTGCTGCCTATCTTCTCTATTTGAGTGATCTGCATAATATCTCCCTTCGAATACCAAGAATAGAGCCTGCACTGCGAAGAGATTCGGATATCCTAAACCACTTAATTCTACAAAGAGATATCTATAAAAAACTGATTACCCAATGCACCAATAGGCTTCATCAGCTGCTCCTGGCTACCTTCCCGGAGGGTGAGAGGCGGAACTTTGGTTCATTGTTAAGAGTAATTCCTCATTATCCGACTCCGTTTGACATCGTTCAAAGCGATAACCTAAAAGGTGTAAAGTATTTAAGACAAGGATATAGGGAGGAGCTTGTCCAACTGGCTAATAATACAGTCGGCTCTCCCTGCGCAATATACCGGGATCTGATCCTAGACCTTAGCCAGCAGCGATGCGAATACATTGAAAAGCGGACTGGAATAGAGCGGCTAATCGAAAGCCAGGTAGACAAACACCCTTATGGAGAAATCCTGCGTTCGTTTCCGTTTATAAGCCATATCACGGCGGCCACTATTATCAGCGTGATTAAAGACATAGAAAGATGGCCAAATAAAAAGAAACTGAAAAAAGCTATGGGCATATATGCCTTTACAAAACAGTCTGGCAGCAGTGTAGCGTCGAGGAGGCGGGGCAGGGAAGGGAACCGGCGGGCAAGATGTGCCTTATATCTGGTGGCTTTATGCATGATGGGATTCAAGGGTGGTGATAACGATTTTAAAAACTACTATACCCGCCGGGTTGCCAGCGGCAAACCAAAAAAGCAGGCTCTCTTTGCCACCGCCGGTAAGATAACTGAGATCATATACCACTGCCTGAAAAACGGCGAGAAATACAGTTATCAGGGTAAATAAGGTAACCCGGCCAGAGATTAACGCGTTCTCTGAGATGCTGTTTTCTGCCGATTAATCAACTTGCAGTGAACTGAGATAGTCGCTTTGGAGTGAGGGGTTAACTGGGAGCGGAGGCGTAGTGATTGGACCATGGCTCGACATAGTTATAAAAAATCATGATAAGTAGATGTCCGCTAGACAAGTAGTGTATAATTGGGCAAGTAAAGTGGAGCTACCAAAGCTAAGGAAACTTACAAGAAGTTGACCCCCTGCCTGTGCGTTTTAAAGGCCACTTTTAGACGGTTTCAGGGCTATTTTTATACGTGGTGGAGCTTAGGGACTTCGAACTTCAATAGACCAAAGCAAAGGTCTTTGAGAATGATTTAGTTCTACCTATTGACATGCACGGTCACCTTAGGGGACTCGAACCATGATATTTCGAACGTATTGACACGTTTTAGTTTGCTTCTGCCAAAAGTGGTTAGATAATGTCTTATATCGCCTCAAAATCACTATCGTGAATCGCTATTCGTATAACTAATGTTTGGCATTATACAGTTCTTCAGCATATCTCTCAATTCCTCTATTACCTCATCAAGTGATGGAAGGAGAGTTATTTGCTGCCCAAGATCTCTTTCCCAGTACTGTTTCAGCACCGCCGTATCCTGGGGAAGAAAATCAACTATGCTGGTGATAGCGAGACCTTTATGTGTAAGTTTTTTCATCAGCACCTCACCAAGCAGTTTTAAATCTAGATCGGAAGATTGCTCTTTGAGAAGCCTCCAAACATCGTAATAGTCCCGGGATTTGCCCCTCTCTAGTAGACTCCGTATTTTTTCGGCAAGCAGTTCCTCAAGAGGATATACCAGCACTTTTTGCCCCTCTGATGAGAAAGGTTCGGCTAGTACTTCTCTGTTGTCTGGGTCAAGACATAATGGCTCATCAAAACTCAAATCCATGAAAATCATACCAGGATAGTATAACGGACCGACAAATTGTGTCCTGACGCGAGCATACCCGTCCGGCTTGTGAAGCATCTTCGTGTTAAGCTGTATTTGAGATGTCACCTCTACTTGTTGGTACCACTTATCAAGTTCCTGCTGCAGTTCTTCTTTTTTCATATCGTGTTTCACGGTAAAATCCAGATCTTCGGAATAGCGCCAGTCTGCAAAATAGACTTTGCGTAGCGCGGTACCACCCTTGAATACCAGCGAATCCCTCAGTGAAGGTACTTGCGATAGGGTTTTTAGGGTCTCGGTAAGAACGTAATCTTTTTCCAGTACACCGAGAGCTACCTTTTCACGTTTGGCTAATCTCTGCAGTTCCGCCCTGGAGATCACAGGTGTTCCCTCCACTGCGAAATCTCATTTTCAGGAACATTTACGATTACTTTCCACCTCTCCATATATTTCCCCTTTTGCTTTGATAAGGTATCAAGCAGCGTATATCTGGTGCTTACACTTTGAAGCAAGATTTCAACTGCTTTTTCAGCCCTAAAGCCTAGCATTTCGATGAGATACCCCAACCGCTGGCTGGCCGCCTGGTTACCACTTCTACGGGAGTATTTAGCCATCTTGGTAAAAGCGAGTTCGTCTCGTCCATACCAGAGTGCTTTGGCTACTTCGGATATGCCCCCGCAATACCGCAGCCGGTCAAGGCAATCCACAATGGTTTTTTCAGGTTCCGAGATGTTCACTTGGTTTCCATTTACGAAGACTTGATTGGCACCGAAAAATTTACGCTCCGACATATAGACGAAGCGATAAGTCACCCCTGATATCTCCAAAGATGATTTTGATTTACGACTAGTAGACGCTATGAAGACCGTCCGACTGATTTGCTCCGTATAGCCATAGTAGTTCAACGCGCTGCGAAACCCTATGTAATACGGCTCGATGAGGTAAGAAGCAATGATAAACTCGTGTTCGGTCCACTCTCGTTCTCGCCCAGCTTCGAACGGCAGAATGAGATATTTACCTTTCTCTATACGCTGAAGCCATCCTCGCTTTACAAGGGTAGATAATAGTTCACGCAACCGACGATTACTACTACCATAAGCTTTAACAGCATCCTCGTAGGTACAAATTTGCTTCCCCTGGCGGGCTATTTCCGTCAGCAGGTCGCTTCCAGCCTTACCGAGTGTTCTAACGTTATTTGTCATGATTATCGCCTCTTAGCCGACTATTATAACATAAAACGTTATTCTACAACAGCGGTTATTAACCCCTGGTTCAATAAGAGTGGAATTATACCTGATTGATCAAGATTAGGTGAAATATTTCCGCTTCCATACAATATGAGAAAAAAGGGAGATATACTTATGCAACAAGAAAAAGACAATCGCAAGATGTCAGTGATGAATAGGGGATTAAATCAACGCCTAGCCGATACAGACGACTTTCACAACGGCCTTAGAATATTAGCCAGAATAATTGCTAAGGCTTACCTCAAAAACCTGGCTCTCAAACATCGGCAGCTTAAGAGAAAAGAAGCTACCGTAGAAACTGCATCAAGTAAGACTAATAAGACTACGATAAGAAAGCTTCCGAAAAAGCGTTTAGCCTTGACGACACCCAAGACTACCAAACTACTGTATTAATTCAACTTCCGATAAAAATAACTAGCCTTGTGCTCTAGTCGTTTGACGAATATGTCTGGGTATAATAGAATTATGTTGCTGGTCGTGGAGAGGATACGAGTAGTTCCTGTAGCATCGGAATAAGCTGCTTTTTCTCGAATGAAAGTTCGGGAACTGTCCAGAGTGGCCAGCCAGTTTCTTTTTTGTGTTCCACCGGGGGCCTGTTGATATCAGGAAAGCCTGATGGTAGCAGTCTAGCAGGAGAGTCATGCTGGCTAAAGTAGTAAGTTGCGCTGTAGTCGGTCTGGA
>Ga0265596_1000282_pt1 | contig 33829 bp, 45 predicted proteins | sample saktaG_FD_190143 | JGI IMG/M metagenome (GOLD analysis project Ga0265596, IMG submission 190143) | Saline water microbial communities from Sakinaw Lake, British Columbia, Canada - sak_2013_06_06_60m | ecosystem: Environmental > Aquatic > Non-marine Saline and Alkaline > Saline ...
TAAATAAAATAACCATTAAAGAAGATTTAAAATTTCTATATCTAAATAAAATAATTAGAGAAGCAGAAATCAATGCAATAAATCCTGCGATTAAAATAAATTTTACAAAATCTTTTCCTAATGTTGGGGAAATTGCATCTAATTTAACGATTTCTAATTTGTAAGGCAAACTTCCTGTAATTAAAATTGTTTGAAGATTGTGCATTGATTCTTGGGCAGCTTCATATGCATCTGCTTCTGTTTCACCTGAACCTGAACCTGAAATTGAAATTTGCGTTGTAACTTGGCCTTTTAGAGATTCTCCAATTGACAAACTATCAACAAGTTTATCGTCAACATATAAATCTAATTTTTCAGAAAGATAATTTCCTTCAGGAGTAGAATTAACTTCTAATTTATCTGTAATTGCTGCATGTTTTTTTGCAGCGTCTCCACTTAAGGTTACTGAAAAACTAAACCTGCATGAATACCCTTCACTTGATGCTCCACATGATTCTATTCTTGCATTTTGTGCATCTCTTCCAACAGAAGCAATATCTTTTTCTCCCCCGATAAAAACAGTTTCATTTGCTATTTTTGCTTCAAACTTTCCTTGCTCTGAAATAAGTTTTTCTAAATCATTTGGGGTTGCTCCTGCGATTTCAACTCTTATCCGATTATTTCCTTCTAAATCTAAAGAAGGGAGGACAGAAACATCTTCAATTCCATAAACATTTAATCTATTGCTTAAAACATCAACAAGTTCTCCAATTTCATCTGCAGAAAGTTTAATATCTTTTGCCTGAACCAAGGCTCTTGTTCCTCCTGCCAAATCTAATCCAGACTTTAAATTTGTTTTAGGAATTTCTGAAACAATTATTTGTGGTGCTTTATTAGAGTATAAAATGAATTCTCCTTGGTTTGTTTGGATTATTGTTTTAACATTTTCTTCTGAAATAAATTTTCCTTGAATATAATTTGTATAATCTTCTATTGTTTTTACTTTTTTTCCATCAACTGAAATAAGAATTTGCCCTGTTCTTAGTCCCTGTTCAAAAGAGGTAGAATTTTGTTCAACACTTTTAATTAAAATTCCATTTTCAAAAAAGCCTTGAAAGTTTACAATAGAAATTACTGAAAAAATTAAAAAGATTATTAAAAGCCAAATTCTCCAAGTAAATTTAATTTTCATTTTTAGATTTTACATACCATTTAAGTAAAGACACGTTTGTTATCCAAGTGTTTAAAATATCAAAACCAAGCCCAATAACAAGAATTGTAAAAATTTTTGTTAGAATTGCAGAGAAAGAACTTACAATAATTAATGCTATTAAAAATGCAACTAAAGACGTTAAAGTCATAGTCATTCCTGTTTTAAAAGAACTAAAAATTCTTTCGTTCAAAGTTCCTTCTTTTTTTAAAATTCTATTTGTTAAAAGAATATCTGTGTCAACAGAATACCCTATCAGCATTACAAAAGCAATAATTCCTACACTTGACATTTCAATTCCCAAAATATTCACAAGTGCTAAGGTCATCAAAATATCTGCAAAAGCAGAAATTATTACAGCTAAACTTGGAACATTATATTTAAGATAAATAATAAGATTTACAACGAGAACTAAAAGAGAAAAAATCAAAGCTTGTTGAATTGTTAAAACTTTAAAGATAAAAAATAAAATAGGCGAAAGAATTCCTAGTAAAGTTATTAGAACTTTTATTTTTTTTTGTTTCCCAAATAAAAAGAATACCACAATCCCCATAAATGTAAATGCATAAATTATTGCTAAAAGAAGTTGATTAAAAAAACTTTTTCCTAAACTTGAACTTGTATATTCAAAACTGCTATTTTCTTTTGTTAATTTATAACCAAGATAATTTTCAAGTATTTCTGTTGTTTCTTCTCCGTCAGAAGTTGTCTCGATAGTAATCCCTTTTTGTTCTCTTGTAATTAAATCATAAATTTCCCTTATATTTAAATCCATTAATTTTGAAGATAAATCATTTTCAATTTGGATTTTCTCTAAATTATCATAAAGAGTAATTGAGGTTCCTCCTGTTAAAGAAATGTCTCTGTGCATAATATCTCCATTTTGAGAATAAAAAATAAACAAATAAGAAAGAGAAAAAAGAAGTAAAAAAGCTGGAACTAAAAGTAACAACTTGTAATATTTATCGTGCCATTGCTTTTTTTGTTGTGTTTCTTGTTCCATTTTAAATGCGCGGGCCGGGATTCGTGGGTCACTTTGTTCCCCGTCGCCTGCTATTGATTGTTTGAATCAGACGAAACCCAAGGGTTCTCATCTAATTATGCGCGGGCCGGGATTCGAACCCAGGTCAACTGGTTGGAAGCCAGTTATACTACCACTATACTACCCACGCATATATTAAATATTCTGAAGGCAGTTTTAAAGTTTACGCACCTGGTAGGATTTGAACCTACGACTTCTTCCTTTCTGCGAAATCAAGTTCCTTGAATGTAAAACAACTTTTTCATAGGGGGGAAGCGCTCTAATCCAAACTGAGCTACAGGTGCATGTGGGTGGAAGGATTCTCATGCGAGACAACACAAGTTTTTCTCGCGCTCTTTCCTTAGCATTTAAACTTCTTTGTTCAAATCCCAAATGTGGGTGGAAGGATTCGAACCCTCGTAGGCATAAAGCCACTAGAGCCTTAATCTAGCCCGTTTGACCACTCCGGCACACCCACATAGTTTTAAGACAATTTTACAATATAAAAAGTTTTATAAACAGAAATCTTCTTGAATTTTTGGAGACAGTCATAATAGGTTGGAAACACCTGTTCCCTTTCCGAACACAGAAGTTAAGCTTCCTATGTTGGTGTCAGTAGTGGCCCACAAGCTGCCAAAACATCAAACTGTCTTTCACTATTTTTTTAAAGTTGTTTTAATTCTATAAAAGTAACAAACAAAAGATTTATAAATATCTCAAGACATAAAAGAAAAATGGAAGGAAAAAAGCAAAGAATTCAAGAGCTTAAAAAAGAATTAGAAAAGAGAATTGAAAGAAAGATAGCCCGCTTACGGAACTTTAACGAACTAACCTCAAAATTTGAAGAATGGGAAGGTGTTTGTTCTAAATACGGAAGAGAATATATTACTCACTTAATAAACAATAATAACTTAATACATTTTTTTCCAAACTGGGTGAAAGATTACTTAGAAGAAAGAACATGTACAGGTGGGTTCTCCATCTATACAGATGCAATAAGGAATCAAAGAGAAGACCCCCTTTTGTAAAAAAATAACAAATTGCATCCACAGGTATTTTAAAAACCTCAACCACACAAACAAAAAAGAATGCTCAACAATTTCAAATCCAGACGAGTTCTTTAGGAGATTAGCCCCCTTAATGATAAAAATAGCATTTAGGACTCTTAAAGAAAAAGAATATATAGAATACTCCTCTAAATATAAAAAATTATATTATCCCACACAAAAAGATAAGGGAAAAGCATTAAAGTAAATTTTTCTTTAGGAAATTATGAATTTTAAAATCTCAAAAACAGAAACTGAAAAACAAGTTAATGAATTTTTTTCTAATATAAAAAACAAAACACCTAAAGAAATTAAGAAAATTAAAAAACTTGCAATGAATAAAAAAATTCCATTAAAAGAAAAAAGAAAATTATTTTGTAAAAAATGTTTAACTGCTTTTTCTGGGAAGGAAAAAATTAGAATAAAAAAAGGAATTAAATCAATTGTTTGTGAAAAGTGTGGGATTATTAATAGGTGGAAAATTAGTTAAAGAATCCCTTCTATATTTTTATATAAAACATTTTCCAAATCTTTTTTAGGCAACTTTAAAAGAGATAATCTTGCTAAAGTTTTTTTCGGTGATTCTTCTGGGAAATCAGAACCAAACAAAAGTTTTTCACTTCCAACAAGGTTAAAAGCTTCTTTAAGAATTCCAATTTCATTTATCGTAGAAATGTCAAACCAAAGTTTTGGAAAATTTTTAAGTTCTTTAAGAGTTTTCAGGATTTGATTTTTATCTAAAGGATTGTAATCTGCTCCAAGATGTGCTAAAATTATTTTCAAATTTGGCGTGTCTTTGTAAATATCTTGTTGAATCCTCTCAATTCTGTTTGAGCCTGCATGTAAAATTAAAGGTAATCCTTGTTCTTCCATAAACTTGTAAGTCTCTTTAAAATCTTGTGCAAAAGTAGGTTGTCTTGTTATTTTATCTCTAAAAGTATATTGACCATAGTCATGTTCTTTAAATCCTTTTGCTCCTTTTGAAATCCAATATTCTGGTTTTGTGTCAATAACTGAAAAAGGGATTATTTCTGAATGCAATTTTGCTTGTTCTAAAATATAATTATTTGCTTTTTCCAAATCAACATATTTGCTTGGCATTGGGAAAACAATTGTTTTATATATCCCTGCTTCCTCCATATTTTTTAAAATATCTTGCTCTCCAAAATTCCGATGACAATAAGTATTCACGATAAAATCATTTTCCGGATAATCTTTAGCAAGCCATCTTTCAAAATGCAAATGGTTATGGCAATCAATAATTTTCATTTTAATTTAAATCCCCCCAACAAAATTTAATTAATCTTAATTCATTTTCTTCAAGAAAACCTTTTTGCCTTAAATCATTCATCCTTTCTTTAGAGACAAACTTAAAACCAGATTTTAATAAGAATTTTAATGAAGAACTATTTGATTTATCAAGTGTAGAAAATAAAATTTCAAGATTGTCTTTTTTTATTAACATTTTTGTTGCAGATTCTGCTAAGCCCTTACCCCTAAATTTTGGTTCAATTGCAAGTTGTATAAATCCAGAATGCTTAGGGAAAAAAGGAATAAAATAACCAACAACACCAATCTTAATCCCTTTCAAAATTATTGTATAATAAATAGTTCTATTGCTTGGTGGAAGAATTTTCTCATGCCCTTCTAAAGACTCAAAGTATTTTTGGTTGAATTGTCCTAATAGCATAAAAAATATAATGCAGAATAGTATAAAAATCCTTCTATTGTTGTAACTATTAAGTTATATTATTAACTCTTATTAAACCTTCCAACAAGTTCGATTGAATCTTCTTGACCTAAGAAAACTGCTCTGCAACAAAATCTTTCTAATCCAAGCTCATCTAAAACTTTTTTTGCGTTTTTTCCTTCTGCTATTCGCTTTTTGAATTCTTCCCATAGGTGACCAATTGGTTTTCCACATGAAAAGCATCTAACAGGGATTATCATAATATTAGTTCTTTCTTTTTGTTTTTAAAACTTGTGATTCATTAAATTTATATACACTTTAACGTTCTGAAAATAATGGTAAAAGAACAAATAATACGGCTCGAAAATGTGTATAAACATTATTTTATGGGAAAAAGTATTGTAAAAGCTCTTGATGGGGTAAGCGTAGAAATAACAAAAGGGGATTTTGTTGTAATTATCGGCCCAAGCGGGTCTGGAAAAAGCACATTAATGAATATGATTGGGGCTTTAGACTTTTCTTCTGAAGGGGAAATTTATCTTGATGGTCAAGACATAGAACATCTTGAAGAATCTGAACTTGCACAAATACGGGGCAGTAAAATTGGTTTTGTGTTTCAAACGTTTAATTTAATTCCAACTTTAACTGCATTAGAGAATATTGCTCTTCCCATAATGTTTCATAAAATTGAAAGAAACGAAAGAATAAAAAGAGCTGAAAAAATTTTAAAAGAGGTTCAATTAGAACACAGAAGAGATCACCTTCCAAATGAACTTTCTGGTGGAGAAAGACAAAGAGTAGCTATTGGGAGGGCACTTGCAAATAATCCAGAAGTGATACTTGCAGATGAACCCACAGGAAATCTTGATACGAAAACAGGAAAAGATATTATGCAACTTTTTGTTAATTTAAATAAAGAAGGGAAAACTATTATTCTTGTTACACATGATATAAACCTTATTGATTATGCCAAGAAAGTTTTAAAAATACAAGATGGGAAGATAGTTTATCAAAAAACAAGAAAATGACATCAAAAAACCTTTTATTCGTATTTTGTATTCTTTTGCTTAGTTTAAGCTCGGTTTCAGCTATTTCAATTAAAGATGTTTCTAGTTCTCCCCTTCAAGTTGAACCAGGGGGAACTGCAAGCATAACAATTGAAATCGAGAACACATTTGAAAAAGATGTTTTTAATTTAAATGTAAAATTAGATTTAAGTGAAAGCCCTTTTGCACCTTATCAATCCAGTTCTGAAAAATTTGTTGAAGAACTTCTTGAAGGAGACGATGAAAAGTTTACATACAGATTAATTGTTTTGCCTTCAACTTCTTCTGGGATTTACAAAGTGCCTGTTCAAATAAACTATGAAGATGAAGATGGGAATACTTCGATAAAAACAGAATTAATTAGTATTACTGTAAATGCAGAACCTGAATTAAAAATTTCTGTTGAAGAACCTTCTGCTTTAATAAGGGGGCGTGAAAATAGTTTTTCTTTGAAAATAATTAATTCTGGTTTAGCAGATGTTAAATTTGTTTATTTTTCTGTTGGGAATATGAATGGAATAAGTTTCCTTTCTGAAAAAGAACAATATATCGGAGATATTGATAGTGATGATTATGATTCTTTAGATTATCAAGTTTATCTTGATGAAAATGCTCAAAGCATAATTAATCTTCCTATAACTTTAAAATTTAGAGATGCCACAAATAAAGAATTTACACAAATAAAAACAGTTACTTTGAGAACATACTCTTTAAAAGAAGCCCAAACTTTGGGTCTTGCAAAAAAACCAAACTATATTCTGGGGATTATTATTGTAATAATTGTGGTAGGAATTTTCATTAGAAGTTTCCAAAAAAGAAGAAAAAAGAAGAAAAACACTAAATAAAATGAGAGATTATTTCTTTTTAGCATTTAATAATTTAAAGAGAAGAAAGCTTAGAGCTTGGCTTACTATGATTGGTATTTTCATTGGAATTGCTGCTGTTGTTGCTTTAATTTCTTTAGGCCAAGGATTACAGGGAGCTATTGAGGACCAGTTTGAAAAAATAGGAAGTGACAAAATAATGATTTATCCTGGTTCTTTATTTCAATTTGGTTCTTCAACAAGCGATTCTTTAAAATTAACTTCAAAAGATTTAGAATTTGTAAAAAATATGAAAGAGGTTGAAAATGTTGTTGGGTATGTAAGCAAAATAGGAAGAGTATCATATAAAGAAGAATTTAATGTTGGTTACATTGGAGGAATTGACCCTAAGGACATTGATTTTTGGCAAAGAGAATTTGATTATTTAAATGTTGCAGAAGGAAATGTTTTTGATAAAGGAGAAAAATACAAGGCAGTTGTGGGATCTAATTATTATTCTGGGAATATTTTTGAAAAAGAAATTAGTGTTGGGAGTAAAATTTACATTGAAGGACAGGAATTTAGAGTTATTGGGATTACAAAAAAAACAGGAGACCCAAATGACGATTCTACTATTTACATTCCAAAAGAAACCCTAAAAGAAATTATGAACCTTGGGGATGAAGAAAGTATTTTGGAAATAAAAATTGCAGAAGGGCTAAATCCTGAAAAAGTTGCTGAAAAAATTAAAAAAGATTTAAGAAAATTTAGAGGTGAAAAAGAAGGACAAGAAACTTTTACTGTTCAAACCTTTGAGCAACTTTTAGAAAGTTTTTCAAGTATTTTTGGGATTGTTCAAGCAGTTCTTATTGGGATAGCTGCAATATCTCTCTTTGTTGGAGGAATCGGAATTATGAATACAATGTATACAGCTGTTTTAGAAAGAACAAAAGAAATTGGAACTATGAAAGCTGTTGGTGCAAAAAATTCAGATGTTTTACAAATCTTTTTATTTGAATCTGGTTTACTTGGATTGACTGGGGGGGCATTAGGAATTGCTCTGGGAGTGGGGTTAGGAAAATTAACAGAATATATTGCAAAAATTGGACTTGGAACAAACCTGTTACAAGCAAGATTCCCTTGGTATTTGATTGTTGGTGCTTTAACTTTTTCTTTTTTAATTGGAACTCTTTCAGGTGTTTTTCCAGCAATGCAAGCTTCAAAATTGAAACCTGCTGATGCTTTGAGATATGAGTGAAATTAAAAGAAAAAAATTATGATTTTAATCTTCGAGTAAAAGAAATTGCTGAAACGAAGTACTTCTATAATTTTTGATAAATTCTTAGAAGTTATAGAACATGAACTTCTTGATGAAAACTTTGTTTAAATATCTGGAAATAAGTTTTGGTATAAAAAGAGGATGTTAATCCAAAAAAAACCTCTTTGGTGGGCAAATTAATTATTAAAAGTTATGCAGACTATTTCTTCTATTCTGATAAACTCTTAACAACCAATAATGCAGATAGTTCTGCAGATAAAATTTTGCCTGATGGAATTAAAATATATTTCCAAAAAACCACACAAATATTTAAAAACTGGTTTTGGTTTTTTTGTTTTTCAAAAGAGAAAAATGGCGAAAAAATGTATTTATTGCGGTTCTGAAATTTCACAAGAAAGTGTAATCGATTTTTGTGAGAGATGTGGAATTCGTTCTTTTGGAAAAAAACTTTTTGATACAATAAAAACAAACATGGAAAACGCAAGAGAAAACGGGGATTTGTGCCATTCACGAACAAATCTTGACAATTCTACAAATAAGTTTTCTTGATGATAAAAGATAGTTTTTTAAATAGAATGTTTTTTGGTAAGTTATGGTTAGGCGTAAAAAAATTCGCACGCGTGGTAAACTTCAGCTTAGTCGATACTTTCAAAAATTAGAACAAGGCGATGCTGTTTCTATTGTATTAGAACGAGCACTTCAACCTAGTTTTCCAAAAAGTTTAAATGGAAGAACAGGGGTTGTGGAATCAAAAAAAGGAAGAGCATATATTGTAAAAGTTAAAGATAAAAAAAAGGAAAAGGAATACCTTCTTCAGCCAATACATTTAAAAAAAATAAAGCAGATTAAAATTGAAAAAGATGATAAAAAATAATAAACCTTTAAGCATGACTGAAACAAGTGCATACCTCAGAAAAGATAATGAAAGTGAAACAGAAATAGTTGGATTTATTAAAAAATTTATAACATTAAAACTTGAAAAAGCTGTTGAATTAAGAAAAAAAATAAGTGATTTGAATCTTGTGAAAGTGGATCAAAAACACATAAGTAAAATAATTGATTTAATGCCAGAAGATAAAGAAGATCTTGGAAAAATTTTTGTGGATATTGGATTAAATGAAGATGAAACAAATAAACTACTTGAAACTATTAAAAAAAATAGATAAAGAACATGATAAAAGAAGAATATGCTATCGTCCTAGAATATTTGCCAAACGGGTATCCCTTGGAAGGAAAAATGATGCCGTTAGCACAAGCTATAGGGGAAATAAACTTGACTCTTTTAGAATTGGTTCCTAGAAGGGGGATTGATTTAGAGATTGGAGAAAGGGTCTATATTGGCGAGGGAAAAAGAGATAAAATCTATTATGTTCTTGGCAGACTCAACCGGGAAAAAATAACAGAATCTGCTAAAGAAAGATTACAAGACTTTTTAAAAAAAATTGTCAAAGAAAAAGAAGAAAAATTCGTGAGCTTCTTTAACACTGCAGAAGCAATAAATAAAAGAATTCACCAAATTGAATTAATTCCTGGTTTAGGAAAAAAACATATGCAAGAAATATTAAGACAGAGAAAAGAAACCTTTTTTAAATCTTTTGAAGATTTAAAGAAGCGGGTTCAAAATCTTCCAGATCCTGAAAAAGCGATTGAGAAAAGGATTTTTAAGGAGTTGATAAATCTTGAAAGATATAATTTATTTGTGCATTAAAATGGATGAAAAAGAAAAAAAACAATACGAAGAAAGAATTGTAAGAATTTTGTCAAAAGATATAGAAGGAAAAATGACAATTTATGCTGGTTTAACAAAGATAAAGGGAATTTCTTGGAGTGTTTCAAATGCTATTTGCAAAATCTTAAAAATTGATAAAAAAAGAACAATTGGTTCTCTAACAAGTCAAGAAATTGAAAAGATTTCCAAATTTGTGAAAAATCCAGAACTTCCAAAATTTTTATTCAATCGTCTTAAAGATTTTGAAACGTGTGAAAACCAATATTTAGTAGGAAGTGATTTAGAATTAAAAAAGGAATTTGATATTAAACGTTTAAAAAAAATAAAATCTTATCGGGGGATACGTCATACTGCGGGATTGCCTGTAAGAGGGCAAAAAACAAGAAGCAACTTTAGAAAGAATAGAAAAAAAGCAGGGGGAATTAAAAAGAAAAATAAAATTCCTGCAACTAAAATCAGCCAAATGGGAAACAGAAAACAAATAAAATGAAAAGAAAACACAAAATGTATTCAAGACCGAAAACGCCTTTTGATAAAGGAAGGATTGAAGAAGAAGCAAAACTTAAAAAAAAGTTTGGTTTAAAAAATAAAAAAGAAATTTGGAGGGCACAGGCAAAAATTAATTCTATTCGGGAAAAAGCAAAAAAATCAATTTCCGCAAATCAAATAAAGAAAAGGGAATTTTTTGAGCAGTTAGGAAAAATAGGGATAAAAGTAATGTCTCTTGCAGAAGTTTTATCTTTAAATGTTGAAGATTATCTAAAAAGACGTCTTCAAACAGTTTTAATTGATAAAAATCTTGTTAAAACCCCTAGACAAGCAAGACAATTAATAACCCATAAAAAAGTTTTGGTTGATGGTCAATTAATTGATAGTCCTTCCTATATTGTTCCTGTTTTTCTTGAAAATAAAATATTAATAAAAGAAAAAAAGAAAATAGAAGATAAAAAAGTTGAAAGGAGAAAAGGAGTTGTTGAAGAAAATCAAAAAGTCGCTAAATAAAATAAACCTAAACTAAAAAAATGCTTAAAAAGAAAATAGAAGATAAAAAAGTTGTTGCAAAGGTTGAAGAGAATGTTGTTGAAAAAAGATTAGAATTGCCCCAAAAAGAAAAACAAAAAAAAGAATCTGAAGCTGTTATGCATATCTATGCATCTTTTAATAATACAATTGTCCATGTTACAGATATGTCTGGAAGAACCTTGACAAAAGTTACGGGGGGGATGGTCACAAAGCATGATCGCCTTAGAGCAAATCCAACAATTGCTATGTTTATTGCAAAGAGAATTGCTGAAAATTTAAAAGAAATAAATGTAAAGTCTTTATATGTTCAAATTCGTGCAAAAACAAGAAATCCTGCTCCCGGTCCAGGAGCACATGCAATAATTAAAAGTTTAACGCGGGAAGGGTTTAAAATTTTAAATATACTTGATACAACAAGACTTCCGAGAGGGGGACCAAAAAAGAAAGGTGGAAGGCGTGGAAGAAGACCATAAATTTAAAAGTAAATAAAATATCTTAGAAAATGGAACAAATAGAAAAAAAAGAAAATTCGCTTGTTTTTAGAGTAGAAATAAATGAAAGTTTGGCAAATGCTATTCGAAGATACATAAATGAAATTCCTGTTTTTGCCATCGAAGATATTGAAATTTCAAAAAATGATTCTCCCCTATATGATGAAACTATTGCACATAGAATTGGTTTAGTTCCAATTAAAATGGAAAACCATTTAGATGAGAAAAAAACAAAAATCATTCTTGCTTCAAAAAAGGAGGGGGTTATTTATTCAGGAGAACTAACAGGTGCTGGAATTGTTTATGATAAAATTCCTTTAACTACATTAAGTAAAGGCCAAGAACTTAAGTTAACAGCAACGGGAAAATTTGGAAAAGGGAAGGATCATGCAAAATTTTCTCCAGGGTTAATGTTTTACAGAGAAGTCTTAGAATTAAGCATTTTTAAAAGCTTATCTGAAGAAATAAAAAAGGCATGTCAAAATAATGAAATAAAAGAAAAAGCAAATAAAATTATTGTTTTAGATAATCAAAAAAAAGAAGTTGCTGACAGATGTGAATTTATTTGTGAAAAAAATAACAAACCACCTGAAATCATCAAAACAAATGAACTTATAATCTCTTTAGAATCATTTGGGCAAATTGATTCTGAAAATATTTTCAAAAAAGCTGTTAATGTTTTAAAAAAAGATTTAACTGAACTTGAAAAAAAATTAAAATAGTTTTCTAAAGTTTTTTATATGATCAAATTCTGGTATTCTCATTATTACGCGGGTGTGCCGGAGCGGTCAAACGGGACAGACTCAAGATCTGTTAGCTTCATGCTTACGAAGGTTCGAATCCTTTCACCCGCATAAAAAGATTTATAAACCATTCTAATCTTCAATTTTTAACTGCGAGTCAAAAGCGTTAGCAGGAAGTAATATTTCTTGCAAAAACAAAATGAAAACAAAAACAAAAATTTCAAAACAAGTAAAGAAAAAAACAAACCCAATTTTAGTTGAAACTATTTTGCTTGCAAAAAAATCAAAAGGATGGTTGAAAGTGGCAGGAATTTTATCTTATCCGAGAAGAAAAAGAAAAAATATTAATTTAAAAGATTTAAATGAAAAAGTAAAAGAAAATGGGAAATACCTTTTTGTTGGGAAAATTTTGTCTTTAGGAGAAGTTAACAAAAAATTTGAAATCTCTGCCTTGAATTATTCTGAAATTGCAAAAGAAAAATTAAATAAAGCTGGTTGTAAAATTTTGAATATGATTGAAGAAATTAAAAAAAATCCAGACGCAAAAGGATTGGAGATTATAGAATGAAGATAATAGACGGAAAAAACGCTGTTTTGGGAAGACTTGCAAGTTATATTGCAAAACAAACTTTGCAAGGAGAAGAATTTGCTATTGTAAATTGTGACCAAGTTATTATAACTGGAAGTAAAAAAAATATTCAAGAAAATTTTAAAATAAAAAGGGGAAGAGTTGGAAGTGGACAAAAAGGGCCCAAAATTTCTCGTTCAAGTTTTGAGATTGTTAAAAGATGTATTCGGGGAATGTTGCCCGATCATCAAGAAGGAAGAGGAATGGTGGCTTGGAAAAAAATAAAATGTTATAATGGAATTCCTAAAGAATTTAATGGAAAAGAAAAAATAAGTTTTGGAAAAGAAAAAACAGGAAAATTTATTTGTGTAAAGGAGGCATATAATGAGAATAATTAAATCAGGTAAAAGAAAACGTGCTGTTGCAAAAGCTATTTTAAAAGAAGGTTCTGGAAAAGTTAATATAAATAAAAAACCTTTTGAAAAATTGCAGTTATTTGATAGACTAAAAATTGCAGAACCATTAGAACTTGCAAAAAGTGTTTTAGGTGATTTAAACTTTGATGGTGAAATTTCTGTGCGTGGCGGTGGAGAAAAAAGCCAAGTTGAAGCTGCACGAGTTGCATTATCAAGAGCAATTATTAAATTTACTGGTTCAAAAGAACTTAATGATATTTTTGTTGCATATGATAGAAATCTTTTGGTTGCAGATGTTCGAAGAAAAGAAGCTTACAAACCTGGCGATTCTAAGGCTCGAAAAAAGAGACAGAGTTCAAAGAGATAAATTTGTTGAAGTATTTATTACACAAAAGAATTATGCTCTTCTAAGAAAACAATTTAAAAAGGGTGCACTTATTTTTCAATCGTTCGTCGGGGCCGTCCCACCTTTCTACTTCTTTATCCCCAACCTCTCTAACTTATCTTGAACGTGATTGAAGAGGGTTGAAGAAATCAGTGGTTGATGTTCTCCTTGATGTGTTTGGTGGTCGAACTTTATTTTTCCAAGATATGTTTGGTTTGTGAGAACTTTTTTTAAACCATTTACAGAAAAGTTGTATTTTTTTGCAAGTTTTGTTAAGCTTATTTCATTATTTAAAAATTCTTGGAAAAGTTCTTGAACTTGAAGTGAGTTTTCAGCTTGAATCATTTTTTTGTTTTCAAGTTTGTAACCAAAAGGTGCACGCGAAACAACTTTTCCATCTCTTGCTTGTTTATCCATTGAAAACTTTGTTCGTTCACTTGTAACATTTCGTTCAAATTCTGCAAAAGCCGAAATAACATGAAACATTAACTTTCCGCTTGCAGAAGTTGTCTCAATCTTGTCTTGCAATGAAACAAAATCAATATTCCATTGTTTAAGTTTTTCAATTGTTTCAATTAAATCGATCAAACTTCTGGAAAACCGGTCTAATTTGTAAATAAAAATTGCCTGAAACTTTCGAACTTCTGCATCTTTAAGCAATTGCACCATCTCAGGCCGACCCTTAATGTCTTTTCCAGACCTTCCCTCATCTTTGTAAATTTTAAACAAGTCATAACCCAATGCTTTTGCATAATTCTGCAAAGCTTCTTCTTGAGCAGCTAAAGAAACACCTTGTCTTACTTGTTCTTCTGTTGAAACACGCACATAAATTGCTGCTAATGGTTTTTGGGTTTGAGAGGTCATTTTAAATTTTTAAGTATAAGTGTTACCACCTGTTTTTTGTTTAATTTATCAGTATCTACCAAAATTCCCTTAGGGTCTGCTATCTTATCATGCAAATCATGCATTTGTTTTATCCGTTTTTTTCCCATTTTAGGGTGCCATTTTTCTTTTGCCCTTTGGATGTCTCTTTTATATGCTGTTTTTGTAGAAACAAAAAATTGGAAAGTGATTATTTTATAATTATATCTTTCCAAATAATATTTTATATATTTTTTTAGAGTTTTTTCATACATTTCTTCGATCAAGATATTTTCTTTTTTTTTCATTGCAGTTTTTAGCTCTTCCATAAGGGCTAACTTTCCTTCTTCTTTTCCTAATTTATTTTTCAAAGAAACATGATCTATAAACCTCCATTTTTTGAGGGACTTATTTTTTTTCAAAGTGTGCCAAGCAGTTGATTTTCCACTTGTTGGTCTTCCACGTAAAATTACTAACTTTGGTTTTAACATTCAATTCCCCATTTGGACAGCTGTCCAAACAATTGTTTATTGTTCTTGTAAAGAATTGTATTAATTCCAAGTTTTTTTGCAGGTTCTATATTCCATTTTTGGTTATCAATGAAAATTGCTTCAGAAACTTTTATTTTTAACCTCCTTAACACAAGCTTGTAAATTTTTGGATTTGGTTTTCGCATTCCAACTTCACATGAGATAACAACTGTGTTGAATTTTTTCATGCGCTTTTTTGGTGCAAAAACATCAGCAGATAAATGCCATTGATCTGAAAGAATCGCAATCTGATACCCTTTTTTCCTTAATTTAAATACAAATTTGTAAAGTTCTTTGTTTGTTTTGAATTTTTTTTTGTACGCTTTGTGAAAAAGCTTTTCAATTTCTTTTTGAGATTTTTTTAAATTTTGAGAAAGAACTTTCAAAAGCATTGGTTTTAAAACCTGACCTTGCATTGATTCTGCAAAAACAGTATCAATTGAATCAAAATATTGGTCTAAAGAAATCTTAAGCTTAGATGCAACATATTCATGAACACCTTTTGTATGATAGCAACCTTTTATTTTTTTTTGTGCTTCACCCAACTCTAAAACACCGCCAATATCAAATATTATAGATTTTATTCTGGAACACCTCTTCTTGCCTGCCTCTTTCATTCATATATTCGTGCACTAAGGTTTATAAATTTATTGTGCACGGGAAGTTAGGGTGCCCTTAGTGAATGATTTTGTGTGTGAATTTTAATTTTGTTGATTTTTGTAGGAATTTTTATAAATCTTGAAGGGGTTTAGAGTTATAAAAAAGAAAGATTTGGAAAGCTATTTTTAGGGGAATTAAAAAAATAAGTAAAAATGCAGACCATCCTTTTTTGTTTTTGTGTGAAGAAATACAAAAGAAATTGATTCAGATATTGATTTATGTGTTTAGAAGAAGGCCAAAAAGCAAAAACTAAAGATATCAAGGAAACTAAATTGGGTTCTTTTTATGATTCTGGTCTTTTTTGGATTGGCTATCATAAAGGTTATAGAAATGCTCTTGAAAAAGAGGATCATAAAATTCCTTTCTAATTTTTGAAATTTGTTTTTCGTGCACTAAGGCTAGCTTAGTTAAGGGGTTACAGAATTGTTTTTTAGAAGGTTAGATATAAGAAGGATCAATAAAATTGAAAAAAACTGTTATAAATATTGGTGTTAAGATGTTAATTGCTAAAATGTTTTGGACTTTTGTAAGCCAAATCACAAGCGATTGGGAAAGATCAAAAATTATTTACCTCTATGTTAATGCGATTGTGAAACCAAGAGTTGCCACAATCAGCATTCAATTTTGCTTCTAAACTCGTGCTTGTAATTTTTTCCAATAATAAAAACTCCTTTCAACTCTTTTTCATTTTCTTTAAGGAGTTTTGAATTTATTAATTTTTGTAAAAACCCAAATTTTTGCATATTTGGCTGTTTGTGGGTGTTTAAACGGCTGTTTGTGGGTGTTTTTTAAACAAAAGAAGCCAAAACTCTTCTTTTTTACAAAATTTCTGAAAAAAACTTTTTTAATTTTTTGATGGTAAAAAAAATTTTCGGCGACGGAAACAAAACATATTTAAACTTTGTTTTGTAAAAAAAGATATGTTCTTCGGTTTTTTTGGAAAAAAAGAAATAAAACGTGTCGAAGAAGACACGAAAAAAAGTTTTGAATCTGTAAAAAAAGATATAAATTCTATTGGGGAATGGATTAAACACCTTAATTCTGAAAAAAGTTCTCAAGAAAGAGATCTTTCAAATATAAAAGAAGTTTTATCGTCGGTACAAGAGGAACTTGAGGGGTTAAAAAATATTGTTTCGATTATGAACGAATTAAAACCAAACAGGGTTTTCTTAAAAAACAAACAGCTGTCCAAACACCAAACAGCTGTTTATGCTGTCCAAACAGCTGTCCAAACAGCTGTCCAAACACCAAATTTTGATGGTTTTTCAATAACTGAAAGAGCGATAATATGGATTCTTTTAAATAGTGAGATGAAACTGAGTTACAATGATTTGGCAGCAATTCTCGGAAAAGAGAGATCCACCATAAGAGGTCAAATAAACTCTATTAAACAAAAAAGTGAGGGTTTGATTGAAGAAATAGTTGAAGTAAATGGCACAAAAAGGGTGTTTATCCCTGAAGGTGCAAAAGAAAAAATGCTGAGAAAGACCAAAGTGAGGATTAAACCAAAACAAGAAGTTAAAGAAACTCAAAAAAATAAAGAAAAACGTGTGGTATATTTGTGAAAAAAAAGTAACAGTTACTTAAGGTTAATAATTATTCGGTGAGAAGGATAAGTTTTTATTTTTATAATCCCCTTAGCTGAAGAATTGTTGAAAGGGAGGCTATCTTTTTGAAATTATAAGATATTTTAAGATTAATTGTTTTATTATTTATTCTTGTTTTCTCTATAGGAATCCCTTTTTTTATAATACGAGTAATGTAATCTCGAATAGAGCTTTCTGTTAAATTTAGCTGTTTTGAAAGTATTTTGTAATTAGAACTTCCAAGCTCTTCATCTAATTGGTATATTGTGGAAAAAACAAGAAATTCTTGATTTGTTAATTGTTTAAATTTTAACCTTATTTCTTTTTTTATATTATCTAATGAGTTTATAATTTCAGACGCTGTTTCTATTGAATTTTTAGCAAAAAAGTTGTGTCTGTCTGTCTGTCGAAGTGTCTGTCTGTCTGTCGAAACCCCTTCATTTCCTATGGAAAAAGGCTTATTTTGGTCTTTTAAGGACTTAAAAGGAAGATTGGCTGTTAGATTTGCTGAAGTATCTGCTGAAGTTGTCTTATTTTCAAACATATGTGTTGGACTTGATTTTTGTGCCCTTTTTAACAAAATTTCACATATTTCTCCCATTTGATCTCTTGTTTTTCCAATCTCTTTTTTTAAATCAAACATTTCTTTCTTTAGAATCTCTATTTCAATCTTTACTTTTTGAAAAGCATTTTGTATGGAATTCATATAAAAAAGTGCTTTTTAGAGTATAAAAATTTTAGTGTGATAGAGTGTTAAAATTATTTTCTGCTATTTAAAATTTTGAATACTTCATCACTCAACCCCCAACGTGATCTTTGAATGTATTGTTTGCCTTTTGTGTTTTTTGTTATTTGAAGAACTAATTTTTTTGATTTTAATTCTAAAAGTAATTTTTTTGTGTACTCTTCATCTCTCGCAATTTCCATTGCCAAATGTGCAGTAAAAATAGGTTTTGGTGAAATTGAATAAAGAAATGTTAAAATTTGTTCAAATATTTTATTTTTCTTTTTTTCAGATATTTTCATAGAAGAAATATGTTTTTTTAAGGTTATAGGTTATTTGGTGGGGTTTTTATTGATTCTTGTTTTTCTTGTGGTTTTAAAGAAGGCATTGGCATATGAAGAGGTAAGTTCATTTCATCTTCAAGTTGAATTGCTTTAAGATTTGTTTTTCTTAAAATAGCATTAAATAAAACGATTCTAAATTCTTCTGGTGTTTTTTTATCTTTCCATTGTTTAAGAACTTCCCTTGTAAGTTTTGGTTCAATACCCAAAACAACATTGCCTTCCATTTCTATTTTAGCAAATTTTGGTTCATAATAAATAGAATAAGCAAATTTAACAACAATAATATCTTCTTTAATTTTGAATGGGGCTACTTTGATTTCTTTAAGATCTTCTATATTTATATTTGTAGTTACTTTTAAATTTTCTACTTTATCCAAGAATTTTTCGATGTTAATTTTAGTAAAATTAAAACCCATTATTTTCATTTTATTATATAATATTAGATTATTTTGGGTTTTTAAATATTTGGTTAATTAAATTAAATCTTCTTCAGAAACAATCACAAAATCACCTACAGCAATGATTGCATTGAAAGGGATTAATAATTCTTTTGAGGGTGTTCTTTCTAAATTTAAGTTTCTTGTGTAAGGTGTTGAATCTTTTACCACCAAATTGATTAATTCTCCTGATTTTGTTTCAAAAGTAATATCTTTTACAAAACCTAATCGTTTTCCTTCTTTTGTTACAATCATCTTCCCTGAAAGTGAATTAAATGGGGTTTTGTTTCCTTGCATGGTTTAGACAGCTCTTTTAATTTTATAAACTTTTCTGTGAAATTATATAGATGTAAAAGAATATAGGTTTGTTTATTTTTTAAATTTTTTGAGAAGTTTACTTATAAAAAATATAAAAAAAGGTGTGAATTTTTATAATAGGGATTTGGTGTATTAAATGACTGACAAATAAAAAGAATTAGTCTGCTTATATTCTTTATTTTTGAAAAAAGCGTTAAAATTAAATTAATACTCCCTCCCTTTGATTTCCTATGGAAATGTTTTTAAAGAAAATTTTATAATTTTTTATTTTATTTACATTTATATTTATTTATATATTATAGAATAATAATAATAATAATAATAATTTATTGTATTTTAATAAACATAAAAATAGCTTTAATAAAAAATTATATTGATGCACCTTTTTAATATAGTTATTTAAATATATATTTTACAAAGTATATAATAAATCATATACTTCTTTTAGATATAATTTCTTGTATAAGCCTTTTTCCATAGGAAATTAAGGTGTTCTTCTTTTTTAGTGGTTCTAATCATTTATATAATAAAATAAATTTTTATTGTTGAAACAAGAGCATTTTATGTTCATTTCCACACGAAACTAAGCTGTGTGTGGTTATTGTTTTAATTTAATATTAATAAAATGGAACAAAGTAAAAATGGTTGTTGAACTTGATAATATTTTTGATTCTTTTGATAAAAAGAGCATTTTTAGAGATAAATCTCTTTTACAAACAAATTATCAGCCGGAAGATATTTTGCATAGGGAAGAACAAATTAAACAAATTGCATCAATTCTTGCACCAGTTCTTAGAGGAGAAAGAGCAAGTAATTTATTTTTATATGGTAAAACAGGGACAGGAAAAACACTCTCTATTAAATTTGTTAGTGATAAACTTTTGAAAAGAGTAAAAAAGGAATCTGGCTTTAAATTAAATATAGCTTATCTTAATTGTAAATTAAAAAAAGTTTCAGATACAGAATATAGGATATTAGCCGAATTAATTAAAAAATTTGGAGGGACAATTCCTCAAACAGGGTTGCCAACACAATCAGTTTATAATAAATTTATAGAAATTATTGATTCTGAAAAACAACTTCTTGTTTTAATTTTAGATGAAATAGATCAAACAGTTAAAAAAATTTCAGATGATTTTCTTTATAATCTTACAAGATTAAATTCTGAATTAACACAATCACAAATTTGCCTTGTGGGAGTTAGCAATGATTTAACTTTTTTAGATGGTTTAGACCCAAGAGTTAGGAGTTCTTTATCAGAAGAAGAAATTGTTTTTGCACCTTATAACGCTTTACAATTAAGGGAAATTTTAAATAAAAGAGCTGAATTAGCTTTTAAAGAAAATATTCTTGTGGAAGGAGTCATTGCCAAATGTGCTGCTTTTGCTGCTCGTGAGCATGGGGATGCAAGACGTGCCTTGGACTTATTAAGAATTGCTGGTGAATTAGCAGAAAGAGATGGTTCTTTAAAAATTAAATTAGAACACATCGATCAAGCAAATAATAAAATTGAAAGGGACAAAATTTTAGATGTTATTAAATCAGAACCAAAACAATTTCAATTTGTTCTTTATTCTATAATTAAATTAACTGAAAACCAGAGCAATGAACCTATTTTTACAGGAGATATTTACAATTTTTATCAAGATCTTTGTTTAAAAAATAAATCAGAAGTTTTAACCCAAAGAAGAGTTAGTGATATTGTTCAAGAATTTGATATGCTTGGAATTATAAATGTAAGGGTTATTTCAAAAGGTCGTGGAGGCAGAATGCGTGAAATAAAACTGGCAATTACAAATAATATTGCTAAAAAAGCAAAAGAAATTATTGAAAATTCATTAGACTATCAAATATAATTTTAAAATGAAATATACTGAAAATTGTCCTTTTTGTAATATTTTAAAAGATGAAAGAGAAATTTTAAGTGAAACCAAGGATAGTTTTATTATTTTAAGTAATCCTACACTTGTTTCTGGGCATTGTTTAGTTATTCCAAAAAAGCATGTAAAAAAGCCATTCCGTTTAAAACAAATTAATTTACTTGAGCAGACCACTTTACTCAAAAAAGAATTGCCAACAAAATTTCAATTAAATAAATTAAAAGATTTTATTTTGAAATAATGGAACCAAAAGAAGTTCTGAAATTTTTTATAGAAAAAGGGCTTTTGGTTGATAAAGAAGTTTTAGATCTTTTTAGTGAAACAACTGACGAAGAATCCACAAAACTGATTATAGAAAAATTAAAAAATCATACACAACAGAAAATAATTACAAAAGAAATTTTTTTAAAGAATAAAGAAAAGGTTTGTGGGTTTTTTTCAAATTTTCCAAAAGAAAATCAAAAAAATTTTGAAAAGTTAAAAATAAAGTTAGGTTTAAGCATAGAAATTTCAAAAGAAATTTCAAAACCTTTTCATGAAAAAACTGCCTCCTCACAGCCCATAATAGTTAAAAATGTTGAAGTGCAAAACTCAAAACCTTTTTTAAATAAAAAAATAGAAATTTCAGATTTTAATAAATATTTTAGAAATCGTTATAATGAATTAAAGAGCATTTTGCAAGAGCATTCTGAATTAAAAAATTTAATTTCAATTAATAAACTTTCTGGAAACGCTTCTTCTATTTCTGTTATTGGAATGATTTTAGATAAAAGAGTCACAAAAAATTTAAATTTAATTTTTGAAATAGAAGATTTTACAGGAACAATAAAAGTAATTGTAAATCAAAATAAAAAAGAAGTTTATGAAAAAGCGAGAGATATTTGTTTAGATTCTGTAATTGGGTTTAAATGTTCTGGAAACAATAAGGTTCTTTTTGCAAATGAGGTAGTTTTTCCAGAAGCTATTTTATTTGAAAGAAAAACTTCTCCTATTGAGGAATCTATTGCATTTTTAGGAGACTTACATTTTGGGAGCAAATTATTTTTTGAAAAAAGTTTTTTGAAATTTATAGATTATTTAAATGGAAAACTCCAAAATCCAGAAGAAGCAAAAAAAATAAAGTATTTATTTATTGTTGGAGATTTGATTACTGGTGTTGGAAATTATCCAAACCAAGAAAGAGATTTGAAAATAAAAGATGTCGAAGAGCAGTATATTCAAATTGCAGAACTTTTGAGTAGGATAAGAAAGGATATTATAATAATAATTTCTCCGGGAAATCATGATGGTGTTAGGTTGATGGAACCCCAACCTATTTTTGAAAAAAAATTTGCATGGCCATTGTATAATTTAGATAATGTAATTATAACAGAAAATCCAAGTAGAATAAATATTGGAAAAAAATATGGTTTTTCTGGTTTTAATGTTTTAACATATCATGGTTTTAGTTTTCCGTATTATGCAGATAATGTGCCTTCTTTAGTTCAAGCAAAAGCAATAAATTTCCAAGATAAAATTATGGCATATTTGTTAAAAAATAGACATCTTTCTCCTACCCATAGCACAAGAACCCAACATTTCCCCCTTGAAAAAGATCCCCTATTAATTAGAAAAATTCCCGATATTTTTTTTTCAGGTCATTTGCATAAATCTGCTATCTCTTATTATAATAATATTTTATTAGTTGTATCTTCTTGTTGGGAAGACCTTACTTCTTATCAAATTAAAAGAGGAAACAAACCTGATTTTTGTAAAGTTCCTTTATTTAATTTAAAGACAAGAAAAATTAAAATTTTGGATTTTGAAGAAAAATGAAAACAGAACAATATTTTAAAAAATTAGATGCAGATGTTAAAAAAGTTTATGCAATGGCAGAAGTTGCAAGAGCAAAAGGTTTAGATCCTGTTTCTAAAGTTGAAGTTCCTTTAGCAAAAACAATGGCTGAAAAAGTTGTAAAGTTAATTGCAACTGTTTACCCTCAAATAGATAACCCCTTAATTTCAAAAAGAATTTTAGAATTAGAAAAAGAGCATGGCAAATTAGATAATGCTGTTGCATTCAAAATTGCAGAAGAAATTGCAAAACAAAAGTATTGCAAATTTTCAAATATACTTGAATCTATTGAAGCTGGGATAAGAATTGGTTTTGCATATATTACTCTAGGGGTTGTATCTTCTCCCATCGAAGGATTTACAAAACTTAAACTTGCTAAAACAAAAGATGGAAAAGATTATTTTGTTGCATATTTTTCAGGTCCTATCCGTAGTGCAGGGACAACTGCCTCATGTATGGTGTTAATTTTAATTAATCATTTGAGGGAACTTTTTGGTTATGCTAAATATGATCCAACAGAAAAAGAAATTAAAAGAGTGGCAATAGAGTTGGAAGATTTTCATAGTAGAATAACCAATTTGCAATATATGCCTACTGAAGAAGAAGCTTTGTTTTTAGCAAAAAATATGCCAATTCAGGTGAGTGGTGAACCTTCTGAAAAACTTGAAGTTTCAAATTATAAAAATTTAGAGCGAGTTGAAACAAATTATTTGAGAAGCGGTTTTTGTTTAATTATGGCAGAAGGTTTGGCGCAAAAAGCAAAAAAAGGTTTGCGGCTTTTAGATAAATTAAAATCAAAAGGAATTATTTCAAAAGATTTTGATTTTTTAAAAGATTATGTTAAACTTCATGAGAAAAGAGATATTGGTAAAGTAGATGCTTCTCCAACGTACATTAATGATTTGGTTGCTGGAAGACCAGTTTTTGGGCATCCTTCAAAATCAGGTGGTTTTAGGTTTAGATATGGTCGAGGAAGAGTTTCTGGTTTTAGTGCTGTTTCATTACATCCTGCAACAATGGGAATTACAGATAATTTTATTGCAATAGGAACTCAATTGAAAATAGAAAAACCAACAAAAGGTTGTGTTACAACTGTTTGTGATTCTATTGATGGTCCAATTGTAAAACTTGTTAATGGAAGCGTGAAAAAACTACAAACCCTCGAAGAAGCAAGAAAACTTTATCCAGATGTTGAAGAAATAGTTTACCTTGGTGATATTTTATTTCCTTTTTCAGATCTCGCAAATAGAAATTCTAATTTAATCAAACCAGGTTATGTTGAAGAATGGTGGAATTTGGAATTAGAACAAAAGGGAGGAGAAGTTAAAGATTGTTTTAATGTGGATTTTGAAAAAGCTGTCGAATTAAGTGAACAGTATAAAATTCCTTTTTATCCAAAATATATTTTTTATTGGACCCAAATTTCTATAGAACAATTTTCAAATTTAATTAAGTGGTTGAAAAATTCTCGTTTCGAAGAAAAAATAATTCTTCCATATAATAAGGAATCTCGAGAAAAATTTGAACAAGGAAAAAGGGCTTTGGAACTTTTGGGTGTTGAACACGAAGTAACAATTGAAAATGTTATTTTGAACCCTGAAAATAGTCTTGCTTTTCTTTTTAATTTTGGAATTTTTGTTAAAGAAGGTTTTTCTTTAAAAGATAAATTTTTAGAAATTGAAAATAAAATTAATTTTGAAAAAAATGTTTTGGAAAATATTAATTCTTTTTCTAAAATTAAAATTAAAGATAAAGCAGGAGAATTTATTGGTGCAAGAATGGGACGTCCAGAAAAGGCAAAATTAAGAAAATTAGTTGGGAGTCCAAATGTTTTGTTTCCTGTTGGTAATGAGGGGGGGAGGTTAAGAAGTGTGCAGGCTGCTTGTGGCGTGGGTTATGTTCGAAGTAGTTTTCCTATTTATTTTTGTGAAAAATGTCAAAAAGAAACAATCTATCTTGTTTGTGAAAATTGCCAAGAAAAAACAAAACAAATGTTTTATTTTCCCGAAACAAAACAAAAAACTTTTTCAAGATTTCAGCAAGGGTCAGAACAACAAGGGTCTGCGTGTTATACACGGGATATTGACATGAAACATTATTTTGAAAAAGCTATTGAAAAGCTTGGGGTTTTAAGAGAAAAAATTCCTGCTTTGATAAAAGGGGTTCGTGGAACTGTTTCTTCTGAACATAAAATGGAACATCTTTGTAAAGGGATTTTAAGAGCAAGCTTTAATTTGCAAGTAAATAAAGATGGGACAATTCGTTTTGATGCAACAGAACTTCCAATAGTTTCATTTAAACCAAAAGAGATTTCAGTTAATGTAGAAAAGCTAAAAGAAATGGGATATGATAAGGATATTTTTGGAAAAGAGCTTGTTAATGAGAATCAAATTTTAGACTTAATGCCCCATGATATTTTGTTGCCAAGTGCCGACGAAACTCTTGACGAAAAAGCAGATGATGTTTTTTTTAGGGTTTGCAATTATGTTGATGAATTACTTGTTAAATTTTATGGATTAAAACCTTTTTATAATATTAAAAAAAGAGAAGACCTTGTTGGTCAACTTGGTGTTTGTATGGCACCGCATAATTGTGCAGGCGTTATATGTAGGTTTATAGGTTTTTCAAATTCTCTTGGCTTGTATGCAAGTCCATATATGCATGCTGCTGTTCGTAGAGATTGTGATGGTGATGAAGCTGCGATAATGTTGTTAGGAGATGTTCTTTTAAATTTTTCAAAAGAGTTTTTGCCAAGCCATCGTGGAGGAACACAGGATGCACCTCTTGTTTTAAATTCAAAAATAAATGCAGGAGAAGTTGATGATCAAATTTTAGACTTTGAAATTTCAAATGGGTATCCCCTTGAACTTTATGAATTAGCAGAACAAAGAAAACATTCTTCTGAAGTAAAAATAAAAGATGTTGCTTGTGCACTTCGTTTAGGTGAAGATCCCTTTGTTGGGTTAGGGTTTACACACGATACAACTAATTTTAATTCTGGTGTTATTTGTTCAAGTTATAAGAGTTTAGGAACTATGCCGGAAAAGGTGAAACACCAAATGGAACTTGTTGAAAGATTAAGGTCTGCCGATACCTCTGATACTGCACGACTTATCATTGATAAACATTTTTTAAAAGATATGAAAGGAAATCTCAGAAAATTTTCAACGCAAACTTTTAGATGTGTTGGTTGTAATGAAATAATGAGGCGTCTTCCTTTGTCGGGCGTTTGTCCCAGATGTTCTGGAAAAGTTATTTTTACGGTAACAGAAGGAGGAGTAAAAAAATACTTAGAAGCTGCGTTAAGTTTAGCAAAGAAATACAATCTTTCAAACTATATGCAACAAAATCTTGAATTAACAAAAAGATATATTGAAAGTGTTTTTGGAAAAGAAGTTGAAAAGCAAAAAACTATGCAAGATTATTTTTAGTTTTTTTCATTCATTTGTTCAAGCGGGGTCAAATGAAAGCAGGAAAAGTTGGGGGGGTGGATTTGATTAAAATTGCTTTCTAAGATAAAGCGTTAAGGTGGTTGTTGATTTTTCTTTAACAGGAAAGTGCAATATTTTTTCATAGTATGTGTTTCCAATGTTTTTTTGTGCCCAAACAAAATGGTCGTCTGAAGGTTCAATGTCTTTAAATTCAAAATAACCTTGGCTATTTGAAGTTGTTTCTGGCTTTCCGTCTGGTAATCCAGGCATGCTATTTAATTTTATTTTTGCATTAGGGGCAATTTCATAATTTCCATCATTATCAGGGTCGTAAAAAACAGTGCCCTGAATTTCTCCATTATTATATCCTGGTGGTGCTTCTAATATAGGTTCGCAATTTATTATAAGACAACTTGTTAAAATTAACAAAAGCTTATTTAGGGATTTCATATAATTAAATCTTTTTTCTATTTATAATTTTATATGCTTTTTAGTATAATAGTTTTTATAAACCAAGTTTTGTTTTAATTGAATATGGTTAATTTAATGAAGAAACTTAAACTTTTGGCTTTGCCTGTTTCGCTTTCAGTTGCTTTAGCACTTCCTTGTTTTGCAAGAGACAAAAATCTTAAAGAGAAAGACAATGATTTTGTTAGCATAGGGGTTTCTAAATTCGGCGATGAATCTATGAATGAAGAATGGGGGAATGCCTTTCCTTTGAGTATTGGTTATAATACTTATCTTGCAAAGAATCTTCGTTATGAAGGGAGTGGTTCTTTTGGATTTAATAGAAACACCTATAGTTTGGATAATAATGTTGTAAGTTATTCTCAATATTACAATTTTATAATAACTGCTTCTCTACAGCTTGTAATGCCACAAGAGGGTTTTGATTTATTTTTAGGAGGGGGATTAGAATGGTCTACTTTAAAATTCAAAGAAAATTCTATAGATGATGATAAGCCGTATAAAGAAAAAGTTGAAGGTGCAGGAATGGTTTTTATTGGTGGAGCAGAAATACCTATTAGCGAAAAGTTGAATGCAATGTTATCTGTTAAATATAGTTCTATAAATCCTTACAAAGATGAATATGGTGGTTTTGAGATGGGAGCTATAACTTTTTCAGCTGGCTTAAGCACTAAATAAATATAAAATAATTGTTGGTAATAATAAACAGCCCATCATATTTGTTCTTCGAACTTTTAATGAAATGCAATAAATCCCTGTTAAGGTTGAAACAATTAAAATTAAAAATCCGAAAAATCCTGAAATTAAGAAAACAATTATTGCTAAAAAAATTAAAGTCAATAAAGAAAGTTTTGTGTAATTTATTTTTTCTATTTTTTGTGAAAATATTTTTGCTAATTTTTTTGTTATGAAAAAAGAGAAAACCCCGCTTATTAAAGTTGTAAAAAGAATTAGAACTAGAATCTTCCATGATAAATTTCCAATAATTTCTAAAATAGCAATTGCTGCACCTGTTCTTGCTTTTGAAATCACATAAAGAGAAATAAAAGAAAAACCCATTACTAAAGTATTTGTTGCTCCGAGAAGAATTAGAAAACCTTTTTTATTTGTTTGTGTTTGATTTTTATCAAATACACTGAAAATTTTTAATTTGCTGTTTGAAATCGAGTTTCCAATTATTGCTGCTTGCCCACTTCCTAAACCTGGAAGAAAACTGCAAAGTGGAGAAGCAATTAAAGCACCTAAAAGAGGTTTGAAATATTTTGTTTTAGGTTTTGTTATTTTTTGTTTTGGAATTTTAAATTTATTTTTTATACTTAAGATTAACATTGAACTTCCAAATAAACCTGTTAAAAGTGGGAAAAGAGGTTGATTTATTGAAGACAAATTTAAAACACAAAAACCTAAAAAACCAGATAGAAAAAAAACAAGCAGAGCATTAAATTTATTTTTTTCAGAAAAAACCAAAAAAGTTGAAGCGAAAATTAAAATATAAGGAATTAAAATTTGAATTAAATTATTTGTTTTTGAAATTAAAAATATAGAGGGAAAGGCGATTAATAATAAAATAAAAATTGCTGCTAAACTTCCTTGGTTTGTTAAAAGAATTGCCTCATATCCTAAACCTTTTTTTAAAAGTTCGTGACCTGGTAAAATAGAAAGTTCGGTATCTGTGTCTGGGCAGCCCAAAAAAATAGAAGGAATAAAGTCGACAAAAGTGTGTGTAATTGCCATAGAAGTTATAAAAACTGCAAGATAAATTGCAGGAATTTTAAACAGTAAAGAAGTTGAAAGAGAAATTAAAAAAGTTCCTATAAGATTTATATGAATTCCTGGAACCAAGCCTGTGAAAATTCCGAACAAGATTCCTAGTAAGATAGCCAATAAAATTTCAATTAGCATTTTTTAAGAAACATTTAATAATTAATATTTGTTTTGTATTTTATGAATGTAAAAGAAAAGCTGGAATTGATTACAAGAAATTTGCAAGAACTTATTGGGGAAGAATTATTAGAAAAGAAATTAAATGCAAAAAAAAATTTTGTAATTTATTGGGGGACTATGCCCACAGGAAGTGTTTCTCTTGCATATTTTTTTCCAATGTTAAAAATCGCAGATTTTTTGAAAGCAGGATGTAAAGTCAAAATTCTTTTAGCAGATTTACACGCGTTGTTAGATGGCGTTCCTTTTGATTTAGTTGAAAAAAGATATAATTATTATAAGGAAGCAATTTTGTTGATTTTGAAAACAATTGGTGTGGATGTTCAGAAATTGGAATTTGTTAGGGGAAGTGACTTGCAATTAAATAAAAATTATTTTAATGATTTGTTAAAATTGAGCACGTTTACTACTATAAAAAACTCAACAAAAGCAGCTTCAGAAGCTGTAAAGACTGCGCAGGGAGACAATGTTCTTCTTTCTGGAATGATTTATCCTTTGATGCAAGCATTGGACGAAGAATATCTTGGTGTTGATGCGCAATTTGCAGGTGTTGATCAAAGAAAGATTATGGTTTATGCTCGAGAATATTTACCAAAAATAGGTTACGAATCTCGGATTGAATTAATGAATCCAATGATTCGCGGGTTAGTTGGAAAGCAAATGAGTTCAAGTATCGAAGGAACCAAAATAGATTTGCTTGAAACAGAAGAAAAAATAAAATCTAAAATCAAAAAGGCAGAGTGTGTTGAAGGAAATTCTGATAATGGCTTAATGGCCCTAATGAGGTATTTATTTTTTATTTTAAAAGAAGACCAAAAAGAAAAGTTTGTTGTTCAACGTCTGGAAAAATTTGGAGGAAATTTGGTTTACAAAACTTATGAAGATTTAGAAAAAGATTTTGTTAAGAAAACTTTACATCCACTTGATTTAAAAAACGCAGTTGCCAATGAGATTGTTAATTTATTGAAACCTTTTAGAGAATCAAAAAAATTAAATCAACTTTACAAAGAAGCATATAAAAATGAGTAATCTAAGCATAATCTCAGAAGTTGGAGGAAGGAAACCTTGGTTAATCTGGCTTTTTATTTTGATTTTAATTTTGTTAATTTTTGTAGGAGTTTTTATTTGGAATTTTCTCTCTGGGGGGGCTGGGCAATCTGCTGCTAATTTAAGTCAACAGATGTTTGGGAATACAAGTTTGCCAATTTAATTTTAAGAAATTATTTTTTCTTTGTAAGAAATTAAGAACAATACAAGACCAATTATAAAAAATAAAATCGAAAAGGGTAAAGTTTTAAGTCCAATTTTCCCTAAGGGAATTATCATATGAGTACTCCTATTATAAATTAAAAAAATAACACTTAAAACTAAAAAAAGCAAGCAAAATATTTTCTTCTTTAAATTTTTTATTGGTTTGAAAGTTAGTTTTTCTTGGGGTTCTTTTTTCTTTATTTTTTCTTTAACCTCTTTAGAATTATTTTTTTTGTCTGCTAAAAAATACTTTTTTATTTCTTTATCTTCATCAAAAAAACTTTCAATTAACTTTTTTTTCTCCAGTTTCTGAACTTCTTTTTTAATTTCCCCGTAAGTTAAATCGGTTTTTTCAAATTTTTCAAGATTGTCCTGCAATTCTTCAACAGTTAAACTATCTTTTTTTATTTTAGGCAATTGATTTAAAATGTTTTGCCTATTTTCTTTTTCTTCTTTTTTCATTTTAATTTGAAGTAAAACTATTTTTTAAAATTATCGTGTTCTGAATTCCACAACATCTAAGTCCTTTAGCTTGTGTTTTAAGCCAACTTTTTGTCCAGAGAATTTTGAAGAAGGTCCCCAGATTTTTGTTTCTTTTACATTTTTTGAAAAACCTTTAAGAATTTTTTCAGCGACATCTCCAATTGTGGAATTCTCTTTTAGAATAATTGGACGAGGGGATTTTTCTTTTCCTGGTTCTTTTGTGTAAATTCTAATTTTATCAAATTTTTCAAAAATCTTTTCTTTTAATTCTTCAATTCCCAAATTGTCTTTTGTCGAAACAAAAATAAAATTGTATTTTTTAGTCTGAAGTTTTGAAGAAAGTTTTCTTTTTTCATTTTTAGATAATTTTTCGAATTCATTGATTACGAGAATTTGATTTTTGTTTTGTATTTGCAATTTTTCAATTTCTTCAAAATTTTTTATTAAAACTAAAATAACATCTGCACTATTTGTTAAACCCCTATCATAATTTTCAGATTCAATTGAAGGATTTTCTATTAATTGTATTTGTATTGATTCGTGTTTTGAAATCCCTACTACAGGTTCTCTTGTGCAAAATTCTGAACTTGAAATTTTTGGTTTTGCATTTGTTAATGCAGAAATTAAACTGGACTTTCCAGTATTTGTATGTCCTACTATGACTACTTGCAAATCTCCTTTTTTAATTCCTTCTCCATGATGTTTTGATTGTTTGATTTCTTTTTCTTTTGCGTATTTTAATTTTTTCAATCTTGTTTTTAATTGTGCTAATAAATTTTCAGAACCTTTGTGTTTTGGAGCAAGAACTATCATTTTCTTTAGACAACTAATTTTTTCTTCAGTTGTTTTTGCTTGGAGATATTCTCCTTGTGCCTTGTCAAAATGTGGCGATGCATTAATTGGCATGTTAAAATTAAGTTTTTCTTACTTAAAAAATTATGGAGTAAAATTTATAAGAGTAGGTTTCTTTATTTTTAAAAGAAAATGGTAGGACAAATACAACAGCAACCACAAACAAGACCAATTGTTCAAAAATCGGTTAGCGTTCAACAACCGGTTCAACCAGTAATCCAACAACCTGTTGACCCAAAATCTATTGTAACTGATTTAAGTCAAATACCAAAGAAGAAATCGAATTGGTGGATTTGGGTATTGGTTATTTTAATTTCTATTAGTTTAGGAATTCTGATTGGAAAATTTTTGTGGGCAGGACTTTAAATTTATTAATTTTTAAAATGGAAAAAAAGTTTCATAAAAAAGTTTTGAAAAATGGAATGACAATTCTCTTTGAAAAAAGGGATTTGCCAGTTGTTAGTGTGGCTTTTGCTGTGCGTCATGGGGGAATTCACGAAGAGATTTCTGAAAAAGGGATTTCACATTTTATAGAACATATGCTTTACAAAGGAACAAAAACCAGAACACCAAAACAAATTTCAGAAGAACTTGAAAAAAACGGTGGTGAAATGAATGGCTTTACGGAAAATGTAATTACTGCTTATTGGTGTAAAATGCCGTCAGATAAATTAAAAATTGCCTTGGACGTTTTATCTGATCTTGTAAAAAATCCTTTATTTGAGGAAAAAGAATTAGAAAAAGAAAGGCAGGTTATTTTTGAAGAAATAAAAATGTATCATGATAATCCTTTAAGATATGTTTTTGAAGAAATCCAGAAATGTTTGTATGACGGAACTTTGAGTATTGATTTAATTGGGACAAAGAAAACAATGAATTCTATTGATAGGGAAAAAATGGTTGAAAAATTTAAATCTGTTTATACGCCGAACAATATGATTTTGTGTGTTGTTGGAAATGCTGACTTTGACGAACTTGTGGATTTTGCTGAAAAGAATTTTGGAAATACCTTAAAGGGCACGAGTGAAAAATCTGAAATTTCTGTTAAAGAGTTTGGTTTGAAAAATGAAGTTAAGGTTGAAGAAAGAAAAGGCATTGACCAAGCTAATTTGGTTTTTGCATATCATGTTCCTTTAGTAGAGGACAAAAAATCAGATGCTGCAAGGATTTTAACTTGTTTAATGGCGGGTGGTTTGTCTTCAAGGCTGTTTGAAGAAATTCGTGAAAAAAGAAATCTTGCATATGCTATTAAAGGAGGTTCGCAAATTTCAAAATATTTTGCCTACAATTTTATTTATGTTGGGACAATGAAAGAAAATGTTGAGAAAGTTAAGGAATTAATTTTAAAAGAATTTGAAAAAGTTGCAAAAAGTTTAGATGAAAAAGAACTTAATTCTGTTAAAGAGCAATTAATTGGTAATTATAAAATTTCTCAAGAAGATTCTGTGTTACAAATGCAAAGTTTACTTTTTGCAGAAATGGACGGTCAAGCAGAAGAATTTTATGAGTTTGAAAAAAATATAAAAGAAGTTAAATTGGAAGATGTTAAAAATTTAGCGAAGATAAAAGATTATAGTTTTTTTGCACTTGTGCCAAAGGATTAGAAAGTATTAAATAGTTTTTTGGATTTTGTTTTTTATGAAGCGTGAAGTAAAGGATAAAACTATTTTAGATAAATTTGCAGAAGACTTTTGTAAGGTTGTAGAAAGGCATGTTAAATATATTATTTGTTCTGGGTTTGTTGCAATTGCTCATGGTAGAAGTCGTGGAACAGAAGATATAGACATGATAATTGAAAAAATTTCAAAAGAAAAATTTTTGAAGTTACATAAAGATTTGGATAAAGCAAGTTTTGAATGCATGCAATCTTCTAATCCTGAAGAAATTTATGATTCTTATTTAATTAATGGAGATAGTGTTAGATACACTCTTAAAGGAGAATTTCTCCCTGAAATGGAAATTAAGTTTGTTAAAGATGAATTGGATTTAGAACAAATTAAAACAAGGCAAAAAATTTCTTTTACAGGGCTAAATGTTTATTTTTCTTCTATTGAATCAAATATTGCATTTAAAGAAGAATTTTTAGGTGCTGAAAAAGATTTAGAAGATGCAAAACATTTGAGAATTATTTATCAAGGAAAACTTAATGAGGGAAGGATAAATGAAATTAAAAAGAAAATAAGGAAATTTAGATATGGTAAGAGATAAAACACATTCTGAACAAATTAAAAGGTGGGCAATTTTTGTTAGAGAAAATCCAAATTGGAAGTCTAAATTAAAACCTTTTTTAGATTCTCAAATAATTATTGCCAGAAGAGTTTATTGCAAGTTACTTAAAACAAAAAAGGGAAGAGAGAAAATAAAATTGTTAAAACAAAGAAAAGTTTAGGAACTATTTTTTTATAGGTTTGTGTGGAGGGGGATTTCTAAAAAAGGAATTTGTTGAAAAAAATTTAATTAAGGAAGTTCCTCGTTGGAATCTTTTTGATTTGGAGATTAAGAATAGAGAAAGGTAGATAATTTATTAAATTAAAAAGTAGGAATTGTTGTTTTTGTTCTTGAAATTGGGAATAGGAAAAATATTTATTGATTTGAAAATATTTTTTAGAATAATAATATTTATAAACAACAAACCTTTAAGCTTACTATGAAAAAAAAGAGTGTGAAAATTATTTTTTGTTTAAGTTTAGTTTTAATTTTATCTTTGTCTTTGGTTTCTGCTGGTTGGTTTGATTGGGTTGGAAAAATTACAGGAAGAGCTGCAGGGGGAGGAGCTTGGGATACTGATTATGGAATAAATT
>Ga0265596_1000292_pt1 | contig 32926 bp, 25 predicted proteins | sample saktaG_FD_190143 | JGI IMG/M metagenome (GOLD analysis project Ga0265596, IMG submission 190143) | Saline water microbial communities from Sakinaw Lake, British Columbia, Canada - sak_2013_06_06_60m | ecosystem: Environmental > Aquatic > Non-marine Saline and Alkaline > Saline ...
CCAGTAAGTTGTCCCGGATGTGATGGTGACGGGTGAGTCAAGCGGAATAGAGTTAAGGCCTGCTGTTACCGCGCCGGACCCCGTGCCTCCCGCTATTAGCGTGCCTACCGCATTGTAAGAATCGCTGTAAATAGCCACCTTCATGTTGCCTGTGCCGTAGCTTCTGACATTGATGTGGTTGATGGTGGCGCTGCTGGTGGCGGTGTAACGGCTGGCATATACCCATTTTGACGTGACGTAAGTATAAGGCGTGCCAACCGTGCAACCCACCGGGTCGCTCCCGCAGGTACCGGGGCTGTGAACGTAGGTTACATCGGAGCCGTACACAGTTGAACTGGAGGGGCTGCCGACAGCCTTGGCCCTCATGTGGTAGGTTGTGCCGGACGTCAGGCCTGTTGCGGTGATGGCGTAGCCGCCGATGGATGACACAGAGGATGTTGAAGTGGCGCTGCCGTACGCGGTGCTTGTGCCATACTCAAATGATACTGTGGCCGCTGTGTCCGTGCCGAGGCCGGTGAGGCTACCGGCAAAGGTCGCTGTAGTTACGGTAGCATAGGTCCCGCCCGTGGTGCTCACCGCCAGCGTCCCACCCGAAGAGTGCACATAGGTCACATCCGAGCCGTAGGCGGTCGCGCCCGAAGGGCTGCCCACCACCCGGCCCCTGATATGGTATGTCTGGCCTGCGACCAAGGCCGAAGCCGTGGCGCTGTAGCCGCCCGTTGAAGTAAGCGTGGTGCCTGATGTGCTGGAGCCATAGCCGGTAGTCAGGCCGTAGTCGATGTAGCAGGTGGCCGAGATATCGGATGCCAGGCCGGCCAGGGTGCTGCTGAGCGTGGCCGTGGTCGAGCTGGCGTAGCTGCCGCTGCCGGTGGTCACGCTGAGCGTGCCTCCGGCGTTGTGTACGTAGGTGGCCGCGCTGCCGTAGACTATGGCGCCGGACGGGCTGCCCACGCCCTTGGCCCGGAAGTAATACGTTGTCCCTGCTGTCAGCCCGCTGGCTCCTCCGGTAAAGGCGCCTGTGGATGTCATTGAGGTTGTGGTCGTCGTGCTGCCGTAGGCGGTAGATGTGCCGTATTCGAGGCTGACTGTGGCCGATGAATCGGAACCCAGGCTGCCCAAACTGCCGCTGAGAATAGCGGTGGTGGCCGTGGCATAAGTGCTGCTGCCGGTGCTTACCGACACTGTGCCGGTGGTGGCGTATAAATTATAGCTGCCGTTATAGCCCATGCACTGGCCGGTCACGGATTGCGTCGCGGTGGCGCCGCCCACTGTGAAGGTGACAGTCGCGCCCGATGTTACCGGCACGTAGAAATTGTAACCGCCGCTGCTGGTGGTAGTGGTGGTGGCAGCCTGGCTGCCATTGACCAGCGCGATAACCGTGCCGGTATTCAGCGCCGTGCCGTTGAGGTAAGCCGTCCCCCAGAACCAGTGGCAGCAGTTCGAACTGCAGCCGCTGGGCGCACTGCCGGTGGTGAAGGTAAGGGTAGACCCGTAGACGGTCTGGGCGGACTGTACACCGCTGGCATTAGCCCGGTAATAATAAATGGTGCCGGGGGTCAGTCCGGCCAGCGAAGCGGAGAAAGATCCGGTGGCCGTTTTGCCCTGCGGGGTTGTAGAAGTGCCTAGGCTGGTGGTCAGCCCGTAGTTGAAAGAAACATTGGCCGTAGTATCGGAGCCCAGATCCAGCAGGTTGCCATTCATGGTAGCCGACGTGGTCGACACGGCAGATGCTGCCACGGTCGAAACCGAAAGTTGCGGGGTCGTTGTCGTAAACGTGCCGTCCGATCCCGGGGTGGCCGCGCCCGTAGCGTTGGCCCTGAAATGATAGGTGGTGCTGGGCGAAAGCCCCGCGATATCGGCCGTGAAGGTGCCTACGGCCGCCATGGATTGCGTTGGAGTTGTACTGCCGTAGGCTGTGGTCAGGCCGTATTGAAAGTAAACCAGCGCTGATGGATTGGCCCCCAGGCCCGTCAGGGTACCGTTGAGCGTGGCTGTCGTCGATGAAGTGGCCGCGCCGGTACCGGTGGTTACGCCCAGCACGCTGTTATAGGCATGCAGGTTGAAATTTGAACTGGTGCCCATGCACGATCCCGTAGCCGTTTCGCTGGCGGCATTCCCGCTGACAGCGAAGGTGACTGTAGCGCCGCTGGTCACAGGCACATAGATGCTGTAAGCGCCCTGGTAATCGGTTTGCGCCGTTGCCGCCTGTGTGCCATTGGCATAGGCGGTGATCGTGGCGTAATAAGCCGGGGAATTATTCAGGTAGGCCGTTCCCCATGCCCAGTAGCAGCACGAGGTGCTGCAGCCGCCGCTGGAAGCGGCGCTGGTGGTAAAAGAGCCCTGGCTGCCATAAACCGTGCCGCTGGCGCAGGTGAGCTTGGCGCGGTAATAGTAAGTCGTCGAGGCAGAGAGCCCGCTGATAGTGGCGCAATAGTTGCCGGCCGTAGTTACGGTCTGGCACGAAGATACAGAGCCGTAAGCCGTGGTTGGGCCGTAATCGAAGCAAAGGGTGGTCGAGCCGCTGGTGCAAAGGCAGGCCACCGTCGCGCAGACGCTGGCCGAAGCGCTGGTTACGCTTGATGACGCGCCGGTAGTTACCAGCGGGGCAGTACAGGAACTGAGCGTTGTGAAGCTCCCCTGGCTTCCGTAAACGGTGCCGCCCAGAGAGCCTACCGCCTTGGCGCGGAAGTAATAAAGCGTGCTCGCCGCCAGGCCCGAGATGCTGGCGCTGTAAGCGCCGGTAGCGGTTACGGTGACCGGCGATGTCGTAGTGCCGTAGCTGGTGGTGGCGCCGTATTCAAAAGAAACGTTGACCGAGCTGTCCGAACCCTTGCTGGTCAGGTTGCCGCCCAAAACAGCGGTGGCCGCTGTTATGCTGGAGGCAGTCCCTGTAGTGACAGCGAGGGTGGGGGTGGCGCCGGTATGCAGGTTCAGCACTGTTGCCGCCGCGCCGCTGGAGAAGGTGGCGGTTTCGGTAGCCTGAACACCGTTGATATAAAAGGTAATCGCGGGATTGGTGGGTGTGGTTGCAGGCCCGCAGATAAGGCTATAGGTCCAGGTAGTACCGGTAACCACGGTTGTAGTGCCCACCTGGACACCGTCGATGTTTGCCGTAACGGTTGCGCCGACCGGCGCCAGGGAACCGCTGATATAAGCGAACCCGTAGAATTGTTGCGGGATGGGGGGTGGCGCGCCGTTAGCCAGCGCAGGAGTGGCTGACACCCCTGCCAGCATGACCAGGGCAGACAACAGGCTCAAAGCCGCTAACCCTATCTGCTTCCCAGTTAATTTATTTTTCATTTTTCCTCCTCATGGCGGTTATTGGCCGTGCTTTAGTCCACGCCGCCGCTGATGGTGCAGGCGTTGTTGAAGTTTATCCAATAACCGGAGCCGGGGGTCATATTATCAGTGGCGTTTACCGTGTAATACTCCTGGGGATAAGTCGTGGCATCAAATCCATAGATCGGGTAGGCAACGCTGCCGGTGGGTGAACTGGGCAGATAGTTGGCTGCAAGCTTATTAATACCTGACTTGAACCCTGTCATCCACCAGCCTGCACCCGTGATAGAGTATGTTGGTGACGGTATATTGGGCGGGCACAAGCTCTTGCGTCCCTGGAATGTCAGGGTTACCGGAGAGCTGCCGCTGATATAAACCCAATATGCCTTGCCGTCGGTCATGGTGGTAAGGGAACCCGGTGCGCCGGGCGCGAAGGATTGCCAGACACCGCTGGCGCCGCCGGTGAAGTACCATGCCGACGTTACGTTAGACATCACCGTGGCCAGTACACTGTTAATGTCAGTGTTGGAAGGTATAAGATTGAGCGACATTAAGTTCCACCCCGGGTATAGAGTAATAGTGTCGGTCCATAACGGGCAACCGGTTGTGGGCGTAATGGTAAAAGGATAGGCGCTCTGGGAGGTCGCCGTATTTCCACAGGTATTGGTCGCCGTGACGCGGATGACGCAATTAGTTAATGAAGTTGCAGACAACCCCGGCACCGCCCACGGGAAAGAACCGCTGCAACTGGTGGCCTGCGGCTGGTTCGATAAGTTGGCAACAGCAGGGGTTAACCAGCTGCCGCCGCCATTGGTTGATAGCTCGATAAGGATAGATACCCGTGAAGTCGTGCTCTGCGTGTCGCTGACCGTCCAGGTGATATTTTGCACCGTGCCGGCCTCCCAGGATATACCTGATGCCATGGGCGTGCACAGGGTTATCACGGGGACGCCGGTGCACACAGGGAGGATGGTAAAAGCGTTGCTGATGGTTGTGGTACAGTTGGGCGCCGTCAGCCAGCCGGCAGTCGCTGTTTCAGTATCGCAGACAATTACCTTGATCCTGGCTCCCGTGCTACTTAAACCGGAGGGGATCGTCCAAGGCACTGTCACTACTCCCTGCGCCGCAGTCCCTGAGGTAATCAGGAAGTAATTGCTTCCGTCAACAGAGTAATAAAGCTCGTAATTCAAACTTCCTGCCACGTTGTCTGTTTGTGTCCAGGTTATGTTATCCGTTGAGCCGGCATACCACGAGGTATTAGATGTCGGCGCGGTTATGGCAACAGTCGGGGCGACTACATCGACTATCCTGAAATTGGCGGTACTGTTATTTGATACAACATTGCTTGCGCAGTCGCGGGCCTGCACTTGTATCCTGCACGTGGAGCTCTTGACGTTGCTCGGTACCGTCCACGAATATGTCCTGTCACCCACCGTTTGGGCGGTCAACCAAGATGATGTTATAGCGGTAGGATATAGAATACCTCCGTCTGTGGAAAGCAAAATATTGTAATCAAGCGTAGAGCCTATGGAGCTTGAAGTAGTATATGTGATAGTTTGCGCGCTGCCTCCGTTCCAGATCTCCGTCCCGGCGTTGGGTGAAGTAATCGTGACCCCTATGCTACTGCCACTGGTAACGGTGAAGTTACTCGCGCTCTGAGCGGGGGTTGCCGGATTGGTAGCATTATCAGTCACCAGCAGCTTGACTTTCCAGGTGGAACTGTCGGCTCCTGCTGGTATGGCCCAGTCAGTGCTATAGGTGCCTGGAATTTTGGCCTCCGAGAATATATTGGTCCAGGCCCCACCGCCGTTAGTGGAATATTGTGCAGTGACGTTGCAGGTAACAGCATATGGGCAGTTATCGCTGAAAGAATACTGCAGAGGATAGGTAGGCGTAGTAGGTTTGTAGCAGCTGCCTCCAGTGAATGTGATTAATGAAGCAACGGGAGCTGCGTTGTCTACATATATGGCTCCTGTAATGATCGGGCTCGTGACCCCGCTGGCCACGACGTAAACATTATAGAGGCCAGCCGATGCACCGACCGGCACATTAATAATTTGAGTGAGGGTAGTTCCAGTGGCGTTTTCAGTAGCACCTACTGATGCGTAGCTGGTTGATCCCTGGTACATGAAAGCCTGGCAGGCATGATTTGCTGAATCACTGCCGATAGTATACGAAATAGTAACTGAGCTTAACGGTTTAACGATGGCAGGGGCTAAAGTGGTGGGATTCGTTACAACCGGATCGGCTACAGCCTCAACAGCCGCCGGCGGCATGATGACCGCCAGTGTCGAGAAAACGAGGGCAATTATTAGAAGTAAACTGATGCCATAGTGTTTTGTGATCTTCATTTTAGTTTTGTATAACCTCCATAATATTATTGCTGCTATTATTTTGTACATTATACCATTAGGCACGGCACATGCGCATTTGCTTATGCCTGCCAGCCCTTTTGTTGAGAAAAATGTATTTCACCATGATTATAACGTAAAAACCTGCCCGAAAGATTAGGCCTCACTTCTGCGCAGATTTGCCTTTACCACCTCCCGCGCCGTTTTTAATATGCGTTATCAATATCTCGTTGATAAGCTCCTTGAGGTGCTTGCCGCTGCGCGCCGCCTCCTCCTTCAGCTTACGGTGCACCTCCACCGTAACGCTCGCTCTGATTTCAGGCATATTTTTTACCTCCGTTTTCCATTAAAACACAAGATATGGTGGTGGCATCCATGCCATCCACTATATCCACGGTTTCCTGTATTTCCATACTTTCCTGTTTATCCTGTATATACCGCACATCCCGCACGTGCGTGCTGTGCTCTATAGAAGGATTATATCATTGTTGTCAAGGGGGGGGCTCCGCGAGACGCAGGGGCGTTCCTTCAGGTGCGCCCGAAAAGCCCGCAAAATCGGACGCCTATACAACCACGTTCGGACGGGCCTGAAGGCCCATCCTTACATGAGATTGCCGTGCCCTTCGGGTTCGCAATGACATTTTTGGGGGCGCCGACGGATAAGTTGCCGCACCCTTCGGGCTATTGCAGTTTTCGGGGAAGAGTGTAAAATATCGTTTAAGAATGGCATAAGGTGGTGCTTGAAATGAAGATGTTTGGTCCCCCCCCGATTACAGGGCATAGATCATATTTGACCGCGTCCGGATTTTTGAAACGCAGCTTTATCCCCAGGTTTATGCGTTTGGCGTCATCTTTTATCGTGGCTACATTACTCTTTCTCGCAGCATCACCCATCGTGCATGCAGAGGCGCCTCCTCCTTTACCACATCAGTTTTATGGCATTGTAACCAGTGGTGGGTCATTAGTTGCGGCAGGCGCTACGGTTGTGGCTAAAATAGCCGGTAGCCAGGTTGCGTCCACTGTAACGGATTCACAGGGGAGATATGGTTACAGCCCGCCGTTTTTAGTGATAGACACTGGCGGACAGGCAATTACATTTTATGTAAACGGGTCCCCCGCATCGCCAACTGCGGTTTGCAATCCGGGCACTATAACAAGGTTGGACCTGGTAGTATCAGTGTGTTCGAGGATTGATATTAATCTCGAACGCGGGTGGAATCTCATATCTATACCGTGCTCCAGTCAACCGCTCCCGCCTGCTTCGCTATTTTCCGCTTGTACGGGTAATATTGCCTCAGTATGGGCATACCTGCCTGGAGGCGCTTGGCAATCATGGGCGCCCGGCGCGCCCAGCAGTATTAATACTATTACCCCTTGCAGGGCATACTGGGTCAATGCATTGAATCCCTGCACAGTTAGCGTCTGCTGCTTTCCGGAGATATTAATTATGCGGTCATATCTAAGCAGCTGCGTCTGTTCCACGGGATGGGTTGCTATGGGTCTGCCATCACAATTTAGCCAAGTAGCGGGTGAATATCTAAGAGGGGTGAATTACAGCATACTTTACGCATTCCTCCAGGGCGCCTGGGTGATAGTGCAGCCAACCGATAGCCTTCTGCCAGGCCAGGGTTATTTCATCTATATTAATTCATGCGCAACAGTCCCGCCGCCACCTGCTCCTGTTGAAATACCGACTTCATACGAATCCGCACGCTATACCAATGATGCATATGGTTTTTCGATAAGGTATCCGAAGGCATGGACTTCAATATCAGGAACTATCTACGGGACTATGTTTTATGCAAAGGGAACTGGCAAAGATATGGTTTATGTAGCCGTCCGCCCGGCGGCCAACTTTAAGGACGCCGCAGTTATTTTTTTATCTGACCTGATTGCCGCGAGTGGCGCTGCATTGAGTCCGAGCATTGATTCCGAGACAATAGTGACCCTGTCAGACGGCACCCAGGCCAATCAAATCCTTTTGTCCGCTGCTTTTGGATCGGTTAAAGCAGCCATCACCGGTGTTATTAAGGACGGCAATGCCATCATGATCTGCGGCGCCAGCGATCCAATGAATATAGACCTGTATAAAGAAATAGGCGGAACACTAACCTTACGGCCCGGTTCATCCGTCGGCGACACGGCGCCTGACTTCACCCTGGCCTGCGCCGACGGCAGCCAGGTGACCCTAAGCGCTCTACGGGGCAAAAAGGTCATCATTAATTTCTGGAACCTGCAGTGTCATTATAGTATGGAGGAGATGCCATATTTTGTAAGCGTCCGGGAGAAGTACCCGGAAAGCAGTGTGGCTATGCTCATCATCAACAGCGCGGCGGGCGGGTTCAGCGCCAACAGGCCTGAGGTTGTAAGAGCTCAAATTACCGGCGGCGGCTATACTTTCACTGTCCCATTGGACGAAGCCGGCTCGGTCGCCCAGGCCTATAATGTAACCAGCGGCATACCGGTGACCTTTTTTGTCGATTCAACCGGGACAATCAAGAGCAAGCAGGACGGGGCTTTCCCCAGCGCCACCGCCATCGAAAGCAGGCTGAACTCCTACTGACCGTTATATACCTCATTATGCATGACAGGATGCTACCCCGTTATAAGTGGCGCCTCCCCCTGCAACACCATTTTTGAGGCAACCATATTACTTTGGATAGCAACTACTATGATTCAACCCGAGCATAACACTTTACATATTAATCGAAAATGATATAATACGCCTGTCATAAGCGCAGTAATGATGAGAATTGCTCTGCTGCTATGCCGGGAGGTAGATATGTTAAGGGATTTGGACCGGAAGTTGCGCTGGTATATGCACGCAATAACACGTGTCAGGTTACCTGAAGTTATCTGGAGGGTATCCAGGAAATCAGTCTGCCTCTTCCTTATTGTGGTTGTTACAGCCTCTTTTGGCGCTGGCCTACCGTTATGTATGCGCTCCGCTGTTTCCGCCGATGCCGGCGCCTGGTCCGTTGTCGGCACACCGGGAAGCCAGTCTGCCCGTAACGACATCCTCAACCCCGTGGTTAGCGGCCTGCCGACCGGCAGTGAGATACACGATATGGCCTCCGGCAACGATGGCCAGACTATTGCAGCGGTTGTAACTGTGAATGCGAAGGCCATCGACCCCGCTGCGGCCTCAACGCCACTGAGCGTTATCTATAGCACCAATACAGCCGGGATTTCCTGGAGCACTGACGCTTATACGCGGCTGATACATGCCTATGGTTGGCAACCTGGCAGGCAGGTTTTTAATATCGCCATAGCCTGCGATAGTTCAAATGTATGGCTTATCTCGGTTGGCGCCAGCGGGCCAAAGGAGCTGTGGATTACTATGGATGCCGGCCAGAGCTGGGGCCCTGCCTTTAACGGTATAGGGCTGGATACTAATGAGACCATCCGCTGCATGGATATTTCCAGGGATTGGGGTGGTAAAAGGGATTTTGCCTTCGCTACCGTGGGTGGCACAAATGGTGGCAGGTGGGTTGCCCTGCCTTCCTCAGGTTTTATACCGTGGGCGCCGCAGCTCAACCCTAACGGCGTGCCACCTGTACCTCTGGGCCAGCTGGCTAATTCCGGTCTGAATTTCTATGCCATAAAGTTTTCACCCACCTATAACGGAAACTATCCGTCGCCTGACCATGAGCCTTCTGTTGCCATAATCTACAGTGATGCCACTGCGACCTACTACAATATTGCTCTACGCGACTCTACGGCGGACGTGAACCAAACCCTGGGCTATACCTTCGGTTTTGTCGGCATAGAAGTCAAGAACGGCCAATCCGCCGCCGGCGCATCCCCGGGTTGGAGCCAGCTTAACAGGGCCTGTCTGCGGCTGCCCTCGGACTTCCGTGGGGTGTCGGCATCCCTGCGGCGAGCCTATATCAGCCTGGACGCATACTCTTTCAAGTCCGCTGGTTCCTGCGAGGATGGTATCTTACGCATTGACGATACAACGGTTTATAGCCTGATGGATACAACTATAACAACTGACAAATCCATCTACAGCATTGCCTATTTCGGCACCTATTCCTCAGGCAAGCTGCTGGTGGGTGAACGCATGGGCTACCCCTGTACGGCTACCGTGCAAACCTGGTTCACCGATTCGCCTACAAGCTGCCCCATACCGTGCTGGTACCCGGCCCTCAAGCCGGCTACCGGCGCGGCTAACCAGGGTACCTGCGCACTCAGCACCAAAAATGGAGTGGGGGCGGCGCTGGTCGGCTGGAACGTTGAAGGTTCGATGGGCCTTTGCGCCACCGGGTCCAACGCCGAGGTGGCGGGCGTTACATGGTACAGCCCGCTGGTCAGCAGGACCCTGCCCAACGACGAATCGGCCTTCAGCATCAGCAGGAACAACGCTGAAACATGGAACCAGATTGGCCTGATCGATACTACAATTGACTGGTTTAATGATGTAGCGCCAGCTTCCGATGGCACAACGGTTTACATAGCTTCGGTAAACAGGGCGGACGGCAGCGGCTGCGACGAGTTCGACAGCATCTGGCGCTCTACCACCAGTAATGCGGTGGCTGCGCCGCTTGCGGTGATAAACCCCGTTGGGACATATTGGGAGCGAGTTTTTTGCCGGGCGACTGCCGGGAATTGCGCCGTAACACAAAGCGACCTGCCACTGCTGCGCGTGATAAACAACGGCTATGAAAAAATGGATGGCGAAATTGTTGCCTGGGCAGCGCAGGGCGCCGCTGCCACAACGGGTGGCGCTAACGGCGTGATGGCCTGGTCGCCTGACTTCGGCGACTACTGGGGTTTCGTAACCCCGCGCGAGCCTGTCCAGGATTTTGCCTTTGAATCCAGCACCACCCTGTACGTGCTGCTCGCTTCGGGTGGGGTACAGCGAATGCCGTACACCGGCACGTCCTGGTCAACCAACCTGCCGACATATTCCACAGGGCTGCAGGGCGCGCATACCATCACGGCCATGCCTGACGGTAAGGTGCTGGTGGGCGCCAGCGCTGCTGCCAACGCCGCGGGTTACGCGGCAGCTGTGTCACTTAACCGCGGTGAAACCTGGTCTGTTGTGCAGCAGAAATTGCCCACCAACGGCAATGTTCACGTGGCTTTCGACCGCAACTTCGCCAGCAACTCTGTCATCTATGCCGCTGACGACAACGGTCCGGTATTGAATCCCTGCTCTCCCCACGTGGCGGGCAGCCTGCCGGGAGCGGTTTATAGGAATACTGCCCCGGCTTCCGGCGCCTGGGTGAATATAATGTCGCGGATGGGCGGGGCGCGCGGGACAAGCTGGTGGCCTTCTACTACGGCCGGCGACCCTCCGCACAGCGTCGGGCAGTTCGGCATCCTATCGGGTGGGGCAACATCGGTTCTTTTTTCAGCCCATGATAAGATTAGTTTACAGTCGGCCCCGGGGCCCACTTCACCACCGGTGGCCAGCGCAGTATGCAATACGTGGGCTGCCAGTGCTGCCATGCCGCAACCGGGCATCGACTGGCAATGCCTCAACGCTTACTCAAGTTCCGGAGTGGGCAGCACCGCCGCCGACACGGTGCGCTTTACGCTTGAGCCGAGTTCGCTCAAGTCAGGCGGCAATTTGGTGCTCTACGCACTTGACGATGAAGCCTTCGGCCAGTACCTGGGCGCCACTGCCGGGTATTCCCCCAACGTAAGCCCGCCCGTACGGGGTTGCCTGTGGTCATACTACGTCCAGGGTACAACACCCGCGCCAACCCCTGTACCTCCTGCCGTGCCGCAAACTTTCTGGGGTACTGCATATCTCAACGGCGTGCCCGCGCCCTATGGCTCTACGGTGACCGCCAAGGTGGGCGCCGCTACCTGCGGCTCGGCTTCTGTGGGCAGCCAAGCGGATTACAGCCTGAGCGCCACCGCCAATAGCGGTGACTCCATTGATTTTTGCGTAAATGGCACGAGGGCTGTGGAGAGCGCGCTATTCTCGTCCGGGGTGGTGACGCGCCTGGATCTCCACACACAGGTGAGCTATACGATTCCGCTTATAGCCGGCTGGAACCTGATATCCCTGCCATTGGGGCCGGCTAACACCAATATTCAGACAGTCCTGGCGAGTCTGCCTGCCGCTTCATTGCAGTCTGTTTGGTATTATAGCGGAGGGTCGTGGCAATCTTATGCCCCCGGCGCTCCTTCTTTGCTTAATACCATGGAGGACGGTAAATCCTACTGGCTTATGATGGCATCGCCCGCCACGTTGACGGTAACGGGCGCTGTACCTGCTTCCTACAGTTATAGTCTTAATGGAAGCTGGAACATGACAGGCTTTACATCCTTAAGCGCCAGCACAGTGGAAGCATATTGCGCCTCTATCTATGGCTTAATAAACTTTCCTGTCTATGCATTCAGAAATGGGTCATGGGCCGTTATAAATGCCGGCGGACTGCTCCAGCCGGGTGAGGGCTACTGGGTTAATTTAAGCCAGCCGGGGGTGCTGACACAGGTATATTGAGGGGTGATACTACAGGGAGATTGCCGCGCCCTTCGGGCTCGCAATGACGAGGGTTGGGGAAGGATTGCCGCGGCGGCTGTGTAATGATAGACAGGAAATGCAATGAAAGTGTTTGAATAGGGCCCGCAATAACAGCCTTTATTGAAAGCGCGGTTTATTTGAGGTCGGCAATAATTCGTTGAATCTGCTTCATTAAGACCGGCAGGTCATTTTTCACAGTTCCCCGGATAATTTCGAGATCCACAGTCCCATATTCATGAGCTATTACGTTTCTTGTACAAATTCATCGAAAGACAAACCGGCTGCAAATCGTTCAGCGTGCTCAATATTAGAAAGAATGTCATGTAGATAAATGGAGTAGTCTATCACAGGTAAATCAGGTCCTTGAGTACGTATTTGCGCAACTCGGGATGCAGGCTATTAAATGGATTCACATCCACTTTTCTGCCCAATTGCTCCTGTAAGTAAATATACAATCCTGAGAGCGTAAAAAGGCTGATGGATTCATCAAATGAAACCAGGAAATCTACGTCGCTTCTCTTCTTTTGTGTTCCGCGCGCATAGGACCCGAACACGCCGATCTTATCAACGTGGAACTCGCGCTTCAATTCCGGCTTGTGCTACTGGATGACCTCTTTAATTTCTTCAAGGCTCGTGACCTTTGTTTTCTTCTGTGTGGCCATGTGTTAATTATACCATCCTTAATAGCCGAGGGAAGAAAATTCCAAGTTCCAAAAGCCAAATTCCAAACAATAAATAAATGCTAAACCCTAAATAAATTCAAAATACGACTTAATTTTGAAAAATGGCCATTGTTGATATACACTTGCTTACGGATAATGGTTTGATTATGGGTCAAGATTCAGGTTGCTGAGTTTATGCAGGAGATGAGTTGTGAGAAGGGAATTTACGGTTATTATTGAAAAAGATGAAGATGGCTATTTTGTTGGCTCAGTCCCGCAACTGAAAGGCTGCCATACCCAGGCTAAGTCTCTGGATGAGCTCATGGAGCGGATCAGGGAGGCCACCCTGGTATGCCTTGAAACGGAGGACGGCGTAAATGCAAATGACCTCCAATTTATCGGCATACAGAAAATAGCAGTATGACCAGCCTGCCGGCATTAACCGGTGATGAAATTGGTGGGTTATTTATAGCGAAAATAGGCTTACTTGAGGTCATAGTGCGCTTTTACCGGCATGTTAAGGTCAATACTTCCCAGGGGCGTAATGTGGTGACCAAGTTTTAGTCCTAAAAGCAGCCAGTCTTCAATCAGGGATTGCAGTTCCTGCTGGCACAAGCTTAAACTATCACCGTTAGACCATACGCCTGGCAGATCTTCAATCCATCCAAAATACTTGCTGTCCTCCAGGATTTTGTATTTTGCCCGCCGCATCGCATCAGCTATGTATTCTGTAATCATCGGGATTTATATGCCCCTCTATATACCGAGGCATAATTCAATCACTTCTTTCAGGTTATGCCTGAGCTCGTCAAGCGTCGCGCCCTGGCTATGGGCTCCCGGCATGCCCGGCACTATCCCCACATAGAGAGAGGTATCAAGATCGAATTCAACGTAGGCCGTAAAAGTCTTTATTTCATCTTCCTTCTATCACAGGATAATTGGCATAGTCTCTCACAAGTGAATGACATCCTTTAATATATATTTTCGCAATTCCGGACGCAGATTGTCATGCGGTATGACATCCACCTTGCGCCCCATAAGTTCCTTGAGATATAGATTTAAATCGACATGGTCGAAAAGGCTGATATCTTTATCGAATGTCACCAGTAAATCTACGTCGCTTCTCTTCTTCTGATCGCCGCGCGCGTAGGAGCCGAACACGCCGATCTTGTCAACGTGAAACTGCCTTTTTAATTCAGGTCTATGCTGATCGATGATCTCCCTGATCTCTTCGAGGCTCGTGACCTTTAATTTCCGCTGCGTTGCCATGAGTGTATTATATCATCTTTCACTATCGCTCATGATATTATGCCTGCTTCCGCCGTTAGTGTTAAAATATTGTCCACGTGAAAACGGGCGCACCTGAAGGTACGCCCCTGCGAACAAAAAATTATGAATATTGAAAAAGAACTGGCCAGGTATAAACCTTCCCTTCCCACCCTGCTGACCATCGGGGTCTTCGACGGCGTGCACCGCGGTCACCTGAGCCTGCTGGGCCACCTGGTGGCGCGCGCCCGCGAGAAAGGCTGCCCGTCAGGGGTGGTCACTTTCCGCACACACCCGGAGAAGGTGCTGGGCCGCAGGGATACTATACCGTGGATATGCACACTGCAGGAGCGCGCGCGTCTGCTCAGGGCGGCCGGCGTCGATGTGGTAGTGCCTGTAACATTTACCCGGGACGTAGCCGGCCTGTCCGCCCGGGAATTCGTCCTGCTGCTGCAGAAACACCTGAAAATGAGCGGTCTGGTACTGGGGCCGGATTTCGCACTGGGACGTCACCGGCAGGGCGACCCCGGCTACCTGCAGAGCATAGGCGAGGAGCTGGATTTCCGCGTGGAGGTGGTCAGGCCGGCCAGGCTGGAAGGCGAGGTCATCAGCAGCAGCGCCATCCGCAAACTGCTGGCGGAGGGGGATATAAATAAGGTAGAGGAGATGCTGGGACGGCGCTTCAGCATCGAGGGAAGGGTGGCGGAGGGCGACCGGCGCGGACGAACACTGGGTTTCCCCACGGCCAATTTAAGTCTGCAGCCGGAGCAGGCCATACCCGGGGACGGCATCTACGCCACCATCGCCCGCCTGGGACGGCGGAGGCTGAACTCGGTGACCAATATCGGTGTGCGCCCTACCTTCGACGGGCTCAAACGCCTGGTAGAGACGTATATAATGGACTTCGACGGCGACCTCTATGGCAAACGACTATCTATTGATCTGGTGGCCAGGTTGAGGGACGAGATGAGGTTCCAAAGCGCCGAAGAGTTGAAAGTGCAGATGGCAAAGGATGTGGAAATGGCCAAAAACATCCTTAATAAATTCCAAATTCCAAATTCCAAAATCCAAACAAATTCCAATTTATAATGGCTGAAAACATTAATTCAAAACCATATGACTTGGCTGATAGGACTTTCTTGTTTGCCAGGGACGTTATATCTTTTATTAAATCATTACCGCGCAATATATCCAATATAGAGGTGGCCAGGCAACTGGTACGCTCTGCCGGTTCGGTTGGAGCTAACTATATCGAAGCAAATGAATCCCTGAGCAAGAAAGATTTTCTTATGCGTATAAAAATTTGCCGCAAAGAATGTAAGGAGAGCAATTACTGGTTGCGCCTGGTTGAAACAAAGGACGACTCATCCGGCAAGGTCCGTAGTGATCTTGCCGCTGAAGCCACAGAACTTATGAAAATATTCAATTCCATTATTGAAAAAGGTAAGTAGTTTTCTTTATTTGTTATTTGTTTATTGTTTGGAATTTGTATTTTGGAATTTGGAATTTAATTAATTATTGTTTGGAATTTGGAATTTGGAATTTGGAATTTCCATAGTGGGGTGCTATTGATATGAAAAGACTATTGGATCACGATCTCAAAAAGCTTTTTAAAAGGGGCGTAAGCCAGATCATTAACGAGGACGAGCTGCTGAAAATGATGCAGTCCGGCCGGCCGCTGCGCCTCAAGCAGGGCTTCGATCCCAGCTTCACCGATATCCACATGGGCCATGTGGTCGGGCTGCGCAAGCTGCGCCAGTTCCAGCAGCTCGGCCACCAGGTGGTGCTCATCGTGGGGGACTGGACGGCCCGTATCGGAGACCCCACGGGACGCTCGGCCACCCGCCCTATGCTCACGGCTGAGCAGGTCAAGGCCAATGCCCAGACCTACATGGAACAGTTCTTCAAGATCGTGGATAAGGACAAGACCGAGGTGCGCTGGCAGAGCCCCTGGTTCGAGAAAGGTATCTTCGGCCTGGAGGATATCATCCGACTATCCAGTAGGTTCACCGTAGCCCAGTTTCTGGCGCGCGAGGATTTCGCCCGCCGCTACGCCGAAGGACATCCCATCGCCATTACCGAGCTCCTTTACCCGCTCATGCAGGGCTATGACTCGGTTATGATCGAGTCGGACGTCGAGTTCGGCGGCACCGACCAGGTCTTCAACTGCATGGTGGGCCGCCAGCTCCAGGAGATGGTGGGGCAGAAACCACAGCAGGTCTTCCTCATGCCCCTGCTGGTCGGAACCGACGGCGTGCAGAAGATGAGCAAGAGCCTGGGCAACTATATCGGCGTGACCGATCCGCCGGCGGAGATGTACGGCAAGACCATGTCCATCAACGATAGCATGATAATACCGTACCTGGAGCTGCTGACCGATGTGCCGGATGACGAGATCGAGCATTTCAATGCCGGGATGGCCGCCGGGCGTCTTAATCCCATGACGGTCAAGAAGCGCCTGGCCCACGAGCTGGTAAAAGATTTCTGGAGCGTTAAGGACGCCGGAGAGGCGGCCGAAGAGTTCGCCCGCACGGTCCAGCAGAGGGAAGTCCCGGACGATATACCGGAACTCAGGGTTGCCGCCGGATCAACCGCCCTTTTGTCCGCCGAGATATCGCGCGCCGGGCTGGCCAAAAGCCGCTCGGAGGCGCGCCGCCTGCTTGAGCAGAAGGCTATTGAAATCAACGGCAAAACGGTCAATGAAGACCTGGAGATGGGCAAGATCGATGACGGCAGCATCATTAAGGTGGGGAAGCGGCGCTTCATTAAGGTAATCAAATCGTAGGGGCGGGTTTTCAAACCCGCCCGAGTCGAGCGGAGGAGGTCACGAGCGCATCTGAATTCCCATCACTGCCCAAATAATCTATAATTTACGGACTATTCTTCATGGAGGCTCTAACATGCAGTTGAGAATTCCAGGCCCGACACCCTGCCCGGACGAGGTGCTGAAAGCCGGCGGACGCCAGATGATCAATCACCGCGGCAAGGAGTTCGCCGAGATGCAGAACCGGATAACTCCAAAACTACAACAGTGCTTTCAGACCAGGAACGACCTGTTGATCCTCACCACCTCGGGTACCGGCGGCCTTGAATCAGCTGTTGTAAATACGCTGTCACCCGGTGACAAGGTCCTGGGTGTCTCCATCGGTATCTTCGGAGACCGATTCGCCGAGTGCGCAAAGGTCTATGGCGCTGAAGTTATTCCGCTCAAGTATGAATGGGGCCAGGCCGTTAACCCGGACGATGTCAAAAAGGCACTGAAGGACAATCCCGGCGTCAAGGCCGTCATGGTTACGCATAATGAGACGTCAACCGGCGCCACCAACCCGCTCAAGGAAATTGCCAAAGTGGTGAAAGAGGCCGGCAAGCTGATACTGGTGGACGCCGTCAGCAGCATGAGTTCCATCGATGTGCAGGTGGACGCCTGGAACCTGGACGTCGTGGTCACCGGTTCACAGAAAGGCTGGATGGTCCCGCCCGGACTGGCCTTCGTCAGTATCAGTGAGGAAGGCTGGAAGGCGCACTCCCAGGCGAAAATGCCCAGGTTCTATTTCGATTACACGCGCGCCAGGAAGTTTATCCCGGACGGCCAGACCCCGTGGACCCCGGCTGTTTCGATCTACTTCGGCCTGGACGTTGCCCTGGACATGATGCTGAAAGAGGGGCTGCAGAACATCTTCACTCGCCATGCGCGGGTTGCGGACAAGGCCAGGAAATGGGTCAAGTCCAGAGGGCTGGAGTTGCTCGCGGCAGATGAGAAGTATGCGTCGAATACAGTGACGGCAGTCAAAGCCCCGGCGGATATGGAAGTATCCAAATTCACGGGCACGTTGCGCGATGAATACAAGGTTGTCATCGCCGGCGGGCAGGGTGGCATGAAAGGCAAGGTCTTCCGCATCGGTCACCTGGGATTAGTTAGCGAGAAGGATATGGACGAAGTGCTCAGCGCAATGGATAAGGCGCTTTTAAAGGCGAAGAAATAAAATCCAAGCTCCAAATTCCAAAATCCAAACAATAATAAAAGTAAAAGGTATTAATTAGAGTTTGGAGCTTGTTTGGAATTTGGTTTTTGGAATTTGGTTTTTGGAATTTGGAATTTTTCTTATTAGAGGTGGTTTGAAATGAAGGTACTTGTAGCTGATCCGCTGGCGCCCGAGGGCATGGAAAGCCTGAAGGCCATGACCGAGGTGGACGTCAGGCTCGGCCTCAAGCCGGACGAGCTGAAAGCTATTATAGGCAACTATGACGCGATTATCGTGCGCAGCGAGACGCAGGTAACGGCAGATGTGATAAAGGCCGGAAGCAGGCTGCAGATCATCGCCCGCGCGGGCGTGGGCCTGGACAACGTGGACATCAACGCCGCCACCCAGCAGGGTATCATGGTGGTCAACGCGCCTACCGGCAACACGGTGGCCGCCGCCGAGCACACCATAGCCCTCATGCTGGCGCTGGCGCGCAACATCCCGCAGGCACACTGCCAGCTCAAGGCCGGCAAGTGGAACCGCAAGGAATACACGGGCGTGGAGCTGCGCAACAAGACACTGGGCATCATTGGCCTGGGCAACGTCGGCTCCGGCGTGGCCGCCCGCGCCAAAGGCTTCGAGATGAGGCTGGTGGGCTACGACCCCTTCGCCTCACAGGAATACGCCCAGTCGCTGGGCGTAACGCTGATGCCGCTCGACCAGCTTTACAGGGAATCGGACTTTATCACGCTGCACCTGCCGCTTACGCAGCAGACCAAGGGCATGATCGGCCCTGAAGAGATTGCCACACTCAAGAAAGGGGTGCGCATCGTCAACTGCGCGCGCGGCGGCCTCATAGACGACGAGGCTCTGCTCAAGGCCATCGAGGAGGGCAGGGTGGCCGGCGCGGCCATCGATGTCTACGCCGTTGAGCCCTGCACCGACAGTATCCTGTTTAAAAGCGATAAGGTCATTGTCACGCCCCACCTGGGGGCCTCGACCAAAGAAGCCCAGACCAACGTCTGTATAGATGTGGTGGACCAGATCATCGACGTCCTCAACGGCAAGCCGGCCAGGTTCGCCGTCAATGTACCCCAGATACCCACTGAATTGCTCGAGATACTTAAACCCTACATGGATGTGGCCGGGGTAGTGGGCAAAATGGCGGGACAGCTCATGGGCGGGCAGCTCAAGGGACTCAAGATCAGGTACTCCGGCGAGATCGCGCAGTACGACACATCCGCCCTCAAGGCCTCAATCCTCAGCGGCCTGCTCGACACGGTCAGTGAGGAGCACGTCACGCTGGTCAACGCCGGAGTCATCGCGCAGCAGCGCGGGCTCAAGATATCGGAGCAGAAGGAGACCGAGGTGGCCAACTACGCCAGCCTCATCTCCCTGGAGATCGTGGCTACCGGCGGGACGGTGGACGTGGCCGGCACTGTGCTGAGGGACGAGACTCATATAGTCAGGATCAACCAGTTCTGGCTGGACATCGTTCCCTCGGGGGGCTACTTCATGCTCTGCTACCACACGGACAAGCCCGGCCTCATCGGCGCGGTGGGCACCATCACCGGCAAGAACAATGTCAATATCTCCGCTATGCAGGTGGCGCGCATTCAGCCCAGGGGCGAGGCGCTCATGATCCTCTCCCTGGACGAGCCGGCGGACGACCCCATCATCAAGAAAATCCTCGGGGTGCCGTATATTACGGGGGTCAAATTAGTTAAATTGTAGGAAAGGATTTCTAATACAAAATTCCAAATTCCAAGCTCCAAACTCCAAAATACAAACAAGGGAAGAAAATCCTAAACTCTAATATCTAAACTCTAAACAATATCAAATGACCCAAATTCAAACGTTTCTGGTATTTGAATATTTGAATTTATAATTTGTTTAGGACTTCGAATTTAGCTATTAGAGTTTAATTATTGTTTGGTATTTGGAGCTTGGAATTTGGAATTTTCCCCTATTTGGCTTTTGGTTCTTGGTATTTAAGAAAAATGAGCATAGTATAATTACCCACATGGATACTAACAGCCTCTCGATGCTGGAATTCCCGCGCGTGCGGGAAAGGCTGGCGGGCTACACTTCTTTCCCGGCGGGCCGCGAGCTGGCGCTGGCCCTTGAGCCGACATCCGATGCAGGTCACGTTCAGCTCCTGCTCAAGCAGTCGGCCGAGGCCAGGCGGCTGCTGTCCGTCAGGCCGGACTTCCATGTCGGCGAGGCGCACGACGTCCGGGAGGAGGTTGCACGCGCCGGCAAAGGGGTTTCCCTCGACCCGCTGACCTTGATCCGTGTACAGAAAACACTGGCCGCCTGCCGCATAGCCCGCAACGGGCTGCAAAGGCTATCTGGTGATCTGCCGGCCCTCTGGGGCATCGCACAGGATATCACTGCGCTGCCGGACCTTGAAGGAGAGATCGGCAAGTGCTTTTCGCCCGCCGGGGAGGTGCTGGACTCGGCCTCGGCCCACCTGGCGGATGTCAGGTGGCGGCTGAAGGAGAAGCGCAGGCAACTCCAAGATAGTCTATTATTAATCGTCAAGTCGAAGAGGGGGCAGGAGATGCTGCAGGAGCAGCTTGTCACCGAGCGCAACGGCCGCTATGTCCTGCCCGTTAAGATCGAGGCAAAGCGGGAGCTCAAGGGTATAGTGCACGACGTTTCAAATACGGGCGCCACGGTCTTTATCGAGCCGCTCGAGACCATCGAATCCGGCAACGAACTGCGGCAGTTCGAGGTGGAGGAGAGGCAGGAGATCGAGCGCATTTTGGCCGCACTCAGCGCTGCCGTGGGCGCCGCGGAAGAAGATATCAGGCTGAATACCGGGATACTGGCCCGCCTGGACCTGGCGCTGGCCAAGGCGCTCTACGCGGAAAAGATCAGGGCTATCGAACCTGAGATCATCACCGCTCCCGGCAACCGTATTTTAGGGCTGGTCAACGCCCGGCACCCGCTGCTCAGGGGCGAAGCGGTGCCGCTCAGTGTCGAGATAGGCAGGGAATTCTCTGTGCTGGTCGTCAGCGGCCCTAACGCCGGCGGAAAGACGGTCGCGCTCAAGACCATCGGGTTGCTGGTGTTGATGGCGCAGGCGGGGATGCCCATACCCTGCTCGGACGGCACCCGGATACCGGTTTATGACGAGGTCTTCGCCGATATAGGCGATGAGCAGAGCATCGAGCAGACGCTCTCCACTTTCAGCGCCCATATCGGCAACATCGCCCGCATAGTGAAAGTATCCACGCCCGCCAGCCTGGTGCTGCTGGACGAGCTGGGCATCAGCACCGACCCGGGCGAAGGCGCAGCCCTGGCGCAGGCCGTTCTCATGCATTTCGTGGAAAAGCAAACATCCGTGGTGGTGACCACCCATTACTCGGAGCTCAAGGCCTTCGCCCACCTTAACAAGGGGCTGCGCAACGCCTCGCTGGATTTCGACCCGGTCACCCTGATGCCGACCTACCGGCTCAACGTGGGCATACCGGGCGGCAGCAATGCCCTGAATATAGCCGCCCGCTTCGGCCTGCCAAATGAAATAGTCAGCCACGCCCGCAGCATCATGTCGAAGGGCTCTCAGGAGGTCGAGGCCATGATGGTCGACCTGGCAGCCGAGCGCAAGAGGCTGGCAGAGGCGCAGCAGCATATCGAACAGGAAGAGGGGCGGGCCTCGGAGCTGTCTGCAGCCCTGGAGGCTGAGATATCACGCATCCGGGACAAAGAGCGGGAGATGGTGCGCGAGATACAGGACAACCTGAACAGCGAGATCGCCGGCCTCTACCGCGCCATACGCGAGGCCGAGAACGAACTGAAGAAGCAGAGGAAAAAAGAGAGCGTGGAGCGTGCCCGCAAGGCGCTGGAAAATATCACCGGGCAGGCCGACCGGCATTCAGCGCAACTGAATGAGAGGTTGACGGCTATCAACGGCGACCAGGCCGGCGCCGAAAAGGTCGTTGTGGGCGACAGCGTCCGCCTGAAGGGCATGGACACCGTTGCCACCGTGGTCTCTGTGGATGAGGGACAGGGCAGGCTGGAAGCACAGGTCGGCGATATCAGACTATTGATTCGCCTGGATGGCGTGGAAAAGCTGGATGAGCCCGGCGCCGGCGTCCTGGAGGAGAGGGCGCAGGCCAGGCCGAGGACGATCCGCCCGGCCCCGCCGGAGCTGGACCTGAGGGGGCAGCGGGCCGAGATGGTGGAATCTGCGCTGGACGCCTATCTCAACGATGCCTTCATGTCGCAACTGCCGGAGGTACGCATCATCCACGGCCACGGCACCGGCGCGGTAAGGGTCGCCGTGCGAGAGACGCTGGCCGCACACACACTGGTCAAATCGTTCAGGCCGGGTGGGCAGGGCGAAGGAGGGGACGGGGTGACCATCGCAGTATTGACGTAGATGCTACGTCAATAAATTCCAAGCTCCAAATTCCAAAATCCAAACAAAGGAAGAAAATAAGAAATTCTAATATCTAAACTCTAAACAATATCAAATGATCTAAACAGGAGTAAATTCCAAACAAGGGAAGAAAATTCGAAATCCAAAATACTCATATTTGAGTTTAGAATTTTTGAATTTGTTCAGGATTTAGAGTTTAGGATTTAGAGTTTATCTTTTGTTTAGAATTTAGAATTTATTTATTGTTTGGAATTTGGTTTTTGGAATTTGGAGTTTAACAAGAAGATGGCAGCAACTGACCGCTTTACTCTGGACCGCCAGCATGCCCTGCGCTGGCTGGATGAATTGTCCGGCCCGGACGTCGCTTTCACACTTTACGTTAAGCCAGGTATGGCCAGGGGTGAGATCGAGAAAATGCTGTTGCAGTCGCTGGACCGCGGCGAGACGCTCGATGCGCTGACGGAAAAGGCGGAAGGATCGCCGACGGGCGCCGCCGTATTTTACCTGATGGGTAAAGGTTTCGTGATATGGCCTCCTTTTCCTCTGAACGAAACGGTTGTGCGCCGCGGCTTTGAACCCGGGCCGCTGAGGTCGATGCTGGAAAGGGACTGGAAGCTGGGTTTGGTACTGGTGCGGCTGGGACGCTACTCTATCGGCGTTTTCGAGGGAAGCAGGCTGCTGGCGGGCACGGCGGGAACAGGACTGGTGCATGCCAGGCACCATCAGGGAGGATCGTCAGCCAACCGCTTTGCCAGGCACCGGGATAAACAGATGGAGTACTTCTTCACGCGCATCGAAGGTCATGCGCGGGAGATCCTCGGGCCGCACCTCGGCGGTATCGACTACATTATCTATGGGGGCACACGCGACACGCTGCTCAAGATGTGGAAGCAGTGCGCGTTTTTCCAGACGCTGCGCTCTAAAATGATAAACAGGCTGATCCCCCTGCGCGAACCCCGCCGCGCAACCTTCGAGGATGCGCTGAATCAGGCCTACATGTGCGCGGTTTACGAGGTAACCGAATAGGGGCGGGTTTTCAGACCCGCCCGTTAAAAATTCCAGAAGCCAAATTCCAAATTCCAAACAATAAATAAACTCTAATTTCTAAATTCTAAATCCTGAACAAATCTAAAATTCAAATGTTCAAATACCAAAGCCTTCTGAATTTTGATCATTTGATATTGTTTAGAGTTTAGATATCGTGATTCAGGATTTTCATCCATTGTTTGGAATTTGGCTTTTGGAATTTGGAGCTTGGAGCCTGGAGCTTGGAGCTTGGAGCTTGGATTTTATATTTCCCCGTCGGTGCGGAACATGACCAGCCCTGAGGGGAGTTTGGGATAGAAGAAGGTCGATTTGCGTGGCATGCGGTCGTTGGCATCGGCCACCGCCTTGATGGCACTGGTGGATACGGGGTTGAGCAGTATGGCGAACTGGAACTGGCCGCTGTCAACCATGCGGCAGGCGGATTCACCGCTGGGCGTATAGGCCAGGTTATCGGAATCCCCCGGCGGCAATCCCAGAAGTTTCTCACAGATGACATGCTGTACTACGCTGACGTCCAGTTTGCCGTAAGCTTCCGAGTGCTTCTGTTTGAGGAAATCGTTGACCCTGACGGAGGGCAGCAGGGTCAGGCCCAGCACCTGCCCCGGCGCCAACCCGTATATGCGGATGCTGCCGGCGGCTGCGGAAAGCGACATGTCGCCGGCTGAAGCTTCACTCACATCAAAATAACCGGTCAGTTCTTTCCTGAATTTATCGATGGTGTCCGCCCGTATACCGCGTACCAGCCGATGGATGGGCAGTATAACGATACCGGGGTCGGAGAATGAGACCAGCGCCATCATAACGTAGTTGTAGGCCTCGTTGCCGCTGCAGCCCGGGTCGAGCTCACGGCGGTATTCGCGGTAGGCCAGGGCCGTTTCGTAACGGTGGTGGCCGTCGGCGATGTAGATCGGTTTGGGGATAAGGAAGTGGCTGACCCTCTGCACGAACTCCGGCTCGTTTACCGCCCAGAGACGGTGGGATTCTGTACCGCTCTGGAAGTTGTAGGTGGGGTTTGACTTGACACGGTTGACGATCAACTGGTTGATCTTGCCGCCCGGGTCTTCGTACAGTCCGAAGATGGGGCTGAAATCGGCCGAGCAGGCTTTCATCAGGTCCAGCCGGTCGGCTTTGGCTTTGGCCATGGTAAACTCGTGGGGGACGACTATTTTATTTTCCCAGGGCTCCAGCCGCACGCAGGCATGAAGCTCCAGCCTCTTTTTCTTGGCCTCGCCTATCTCGAAGCTGTGCTCGTGCACGTAGTAGTTGGGCACCTGGTCCTGTATGAGAACACCCTCTTTCAGCCAGCGGTTGAACTCCGCGCGGGCGCGGGTGTATCTGTTATTGCGCTCGCTGTCGCCCTCCTGCTCGAGGCCTAACTCGAGGCGCACCATGTTGTACTTGTTCCTCTCGTAAAGCTCCTGCTGCGCCTGAGGTGAGATGACATCATAGGGCGGGCAGATCACGTTCTGCATGTACTGCACCGTCGCCGTGTTGTAGCGTACGCCCCTGAATTCAGATATCTCAGCCAATTCGATTACTCCGAAATCTATATTAATTGCACTACGGGATACTCTATTATAAAACTGTAGGGACGGGTTTTTAAACCCGCCGGTGATAAAATCCAAATTCCAAAAACCAAATTCCAAACAATATTTAAACTCTAATATCTAAATTCTAAATCCTAAACAAATTATAAATTCAAATGTTCAAATACCAGAACCTTTTGAATTTGGGTCATTTGATATTGTTTAGAGTTTAGTATTTAGGATTTTATATTTTCTCCTCTTGTTTGGATTTTGGAATTTGGTTTTTGGAATTTACCTCTATTTGTTTAGAGCCCGCTATTCCAGGCATGCTCAAGTTCAGTGACCGGAAGATCGGCCAGCCCCTTGAGGATGAATCGGCTGCCGCCCACCGTGCCCAGCCTGGTCACTGGAACGCCGTGTTTGAAGGCCATCTCCTCCAGACTGCGCACCGCGCGCGGGCTGATAGAGACGACCGCCCGGGACTGCGCCTCTCCGAAGAGGGCGGCATCCAGGCGGCTGTGAGCCGGCAGCGTACCCCTGAATCCCATATCAGCGATTATGCAGCTTTCGGCCAGGGCCACAGCCAGGCCGCCATCGGAGCAATCGTGCGCTGACTTCAGCAGTCCCCGCCCGATGGCCTTGATCAGCAGGTCATGCAGGCTTTTCTCAGCGCGAAGGTCGATCGATTGACTGCCCCTGACCTCCCCGTGAGCCAGCTCAAGGTATTCGCTGCTGCCCAGTGACTGGTCTGCCCCGGGGTCGCCCAGCAGGAAGACCGCATCTCCCTCGCCCTTGAATCCGGCCGCGCAGCGGCGGTTTATGCCTTTGATAAGCCCGACCATGCCCACCACCGGAGTGGGGAAGATGGCCACGCCGCGCGTCTCGTTATACAGGCTGACGTTGCCGCTGACCACAGGCGTCTTGAGCTTCCTGCAGGCCTGCGACATGCCCCGGATGCACTGGTGCATCTGGTACATCACGTCGTTCCTCTCGGGATTACCGAAGTTGAGGCAATTGGTGATGGCCATCGGCCGGGCGCCCATGCACGCGGTATTGCGGGCGGCCTCGGCCACCGCTATCACCCCGCCGATCAATGGGTTTACATAACAATATCGGCCGTTGCCGTCGGTCACCAGTGTGTAGGCCTTGTCTGTCTGCTGTATGCGCAGGACGGCCGCATCGCCCTCTCCCGGCAGCACCACCGAGTTGTTGCCCACCTGGTGGTCGTACTGGCGGAAAACAGGCCTCTTGCTGCATATATTGGGGGAGGCCAGCAGGCGCAGCAGCGCCCTGCCTGCGTCTTTGGGCGAGATATCTTTTATTTTGTTGAGATCGAGCGCCTGAAGTTCGTCCAGCCAGGCAGGACGCTTCGGGCGGAAACGGTAGGCAGGCGGAGTATTGAGATATTTTACCGGCGCATGCGCGACCACCTGTTCGCCGTCGCGGATGGTGGCCATGCCGTCGACCGTTACTTTACCTATGATATCCGAGTGCAGGCCCCACCGGTCGAAAAGGCCTCTGACATTGTCTTCGTACCCTTTCTTCACGATAACGACCATGCGCTCCTGCGATTCGGAGAGCATGACCTCATAGGGCGTCATGCCCTTCTCCCGCCGGGGCACCCTGGCCACATCGATATCAAGGCCCGAATCACCCTTGTCGGCGGCCTCGATGGCAGCGCTGGTCAGCCCGGCGGCGCCGCAGTCCTGCAGCCCGACGATCCAGCCGGTGCGCGTAAGCTCCAGGCAGGCCTCGATGAGCAGCTTCTCCATGAAGGGGTTTCCCACCTGCACAGCCGAGCGCAGCTCGCGCTGTTCCTCGAAGGTGCGGGAGGCGAGCCCCGAGGCCCCGTGCAGACCGTCGCGCCCGGTATCGGCGCCCACCAGCATGATCGGGTTTCCCTCGCCCGAGGCGCGCGCCCGGGTCAGGTCTTCCGCGCGCCCGATGCCCAGGCAGAGCGCATTGACCAGCGGGTTGCCGCTGTAGCATTTGTCGAAATAGATCTCGCCGCACACGTCGGCGATGCCCAGGCAGTTGCCGTAGCCTGCGATTCCTCCCACTATGCCGCCCATGAGATAGCGATTGTGGGGGTCGGAAAGGGGGCCGAAGCGCAGGGAGTTGGCCAGCGCGATGGGGCGCAGCCCCATGGTGAAGATGTCGCGGACGATGCCGCCAACGCCGGTGGCGGCGCCCTGGTACGGTTCGATGTAGGATGGGTGGTTGTGAGACTCGATCTTGAACCCGATGACCTGGCCGTCGCCGATGTCGATGACACCGGCGTTCTCCTCGCCCGGCTTGATAAGCACGTATTTGCCGGATGTGGGGAAGATCTTGAGCAGGGCCTTGGAATGCTTGTAGCCGCAGTGCTCGCTCCAGAGCGAGCCGAACAGGCCGAGCTCGACCTCGGTCGGCTCGCGACCCAGCTTGCTCACGATGAGGTTGTATTCCCTGCGGCTGAGCGCTATCTCCGCTAACTGTTCTTTAGATGCCGGCAATGATAGACTCCCAGATGATATTTCCATCGCTGCTCCCCAGGATATCTTCGCAGGACCGCTCGGGGTGGGGCATCATGCCCAGCACGTTTCCCTGTTTATTAACGATGCCGGCTATGTTGTTGAGAGCCCCGTTGGGATTGGCCTCCGCGGTGATCTCTCCGCCGGGTGTGCTGTAGCGGAAGGCCACGCGGCCGCCGTCCTCCAGACTCTTGATCACGTCATCACCGGCGTAATAGCGGCCCTCGTAATGCGAGATGGGTATCTTGAGCACCTGCCCTTTGTTACATTTATTGGTGAAAGGTGTGGTGTTGTTTTCTGTCTTCAGGTAGGTCCACTGGCAGCGGTACTGCAGGTGCTCGTTCTGCCGCAGCACGCCGGGCAGCAGGTTGGCTTCGCACAGCACCTGGAACCCGTTGCAGATGCCGATGACCGGGCGTCCCTGTTTCGAGTAAGCGGCTACAGAATCCATGACCGGTGAGAAGCGGGCGATGGCCCCGGTGCGCAGGTAGTCGCCGTAGGAGAATCCACCGGGAAGTATGACGCAATCGCAGCCGGAGAGGTCGGTCTCCTTGTGCCAGATGTAAACGGCGTCCTGGCCGCAGATATTGTGCACCGAATAATAGCAGTCGCGGTCGCTCCAGGTGCCGGGAAAGACCACAATGCCGAATTTCATGTCTTATCTCATTGTTGGGATGTGTCTTTAGCTGCGCCCTGCCTCCTGCAGGTCATTGCGAGGAGCGTCCTTTATCATGTCATTGCGAGGAGCGCAGCGACGAAGCAATCTCAGCGCATGACGTCTTCGAATCCAGGGATTGCTTCGCTTCGCTCGCAATGACAAAACAAGCGGTAAAACTTGGTTACATCTTGCCCAGCAGGTCGGTGACGATGCTATTGACCTCGTTGCCGTCCGCCTTGCCCTTGACCTGCGGCATGAGCTTCTGCATGACCTTGCCCTTGTCGCCGGGGCCCTTGGCCCCCACCTCGGCTATCACGGCCTGGACAATGGCGACTATCTCGTCGCGTCCCATCTGGGCGGGCATATACTCCAGGAGAACGGCCATCTCGGCTTTCTCCTTGTCCGCCAGGTCCTTGCGGTTGCCTTTCTCGTAGGCCTCGATACTTTCTTTGCGCTGCTTGATCTCTTTGCCGATAACTTCGATCACCCCGCCGTCGTCCAGCTTTTTCTGTTTGGCTATCTCGGCGTAGTTCATGGATGATAGCAGAGAACGCAGCACCAGCATGCGCAGCTCGTCCCGGGCGCGCATGGCTGTCTTAAGGTCTGTATTGAGCTTTTCCTGTAATGACATGGGGGTTACGCTGTCTTATTGCTTTTGCGGCGCTTGGTTGCCTCTTTGCGCTTGCGCTTGATGCTGGGTTTCTCGAAGAAGCCCCTGCGGCGTACCTCACTGATTATTCCTTCCTGTTGTACTTTCCTGGTGAAACGCCTCAACAGGCTCTCGAAACTTTCCCCTTCTCCTAATCTGACTTCGGGCACAAGCAATCAACTCCTTTTTTATTTACGGCCGCCTTGATGATATGCAAGAAGGCAACTGACAAAGGGAAATTCTAAACTCTTTGGCCTATCGTGTCAATAATGGTCTTGTATTACAGGTTGAAATTGTAGGGGCGGGTTTTTAAACCCGCCCAAATCCGGGCGCACCTGTGGGTACGCCCCTGCATCACTTCCCTTTGAAATTGGGCGGCCTCTTCTCAAGGAAGCCCATCACGCCCTCCCTGACATCCTCCGACTCGCGGCAGACCTGCTGCATGAAGTCCTCCACTGCCATCTGCGTGATCACCGAGTCCGCCTTGAGGCCTGCATAGGCCATGCGCTTTATCATCTCGATGGCCAGCGAAGGCCCCTTTGCCAGGACCTGGGCGAATTCGTTTGCCGATTTCATGAGATGTTCATGCGGCGCCACTTTATTGACCATGCCGATGCGCTCGGCCTCCCCGGCGTCGATCTTCTCGCCGGTCCACATCAGCTCCAGCGCTTTGCTCACACCTACCAGGCGCGGCAAATAGTATGAAATCCCGCAGTCGGGCACCAGTCCGCGCTTGATGAAGATGGCCGAGAAAGCCGCGTTTTCCGATGCAATGCGCACGTCGGCTGCCAGCGCCAGTGACAGTCCGCCTCCGGCCGCGATGCCGTTGACCGCTGCTATGACGGGCTTGGTGAAATCCTCGATATGTTTGACCACCCAGCCGAAGCTGACGAAAGGCGTGATATGCTCGGCGCGGCTGATGCCCGGCTGGTTTTTGTCCGTGCCGTAGGGCTGCGCGGCCAGGTCGGCGCCGGAACAGAAAGCGCGGCCTTCGCCGGTTAAGATCAGGGCCTTGACGCCGTCATCGGAGTTGAGCTCACCGATGGCCCTGGACATCTCGTGCAGTATGCCCGCGTTGAGGCAGTTGAGCTTGTCCGGCCGGTTGAGCGTAAGGGTAGCCACCTCGTCTTCGATATCAACCTTAATCAGTTTATAGGGCATCTTTGTCCTCCGGGGTGATTATTTCAAAATGTGGCTATAATGATAACATTACCTTGTGCGTCATTGCACGTATAGGCGGGCGGGTTTAAAAACCCGCCCCTACAGAGCCTAAATGTGGCGGTAGTTAGTAAATGTAGGGGCGGACCTTTAGGTCCTTTGGTGAATGAAATATGAACGGAGGTGCGAAATGGACGACCTGGAACGCGAGAAGAAGCAGGGGTTCGACTGGGACTACATGGCCGATGTACTGGAAAAGAAGGCCGCGGCGGCTAAATACCAGGTGTCGGGCTTCGGGCTGGGCGCGGCGCTTTTCGGCTTCGTGGCCAGGGCTGTTATAAAGGAGCTCGGCCAGGAAAAGGGCGAGGCGCTGCTGAAGGGCGCTGTGGAGGATTTCGGCAGGGCCAGGGGAAGGCGCATCGCCACGATAGTAAAAGATCTGGGCCAGCCTCTTACTCTCAAGAACTGGCTGATCTACAGCGACATAGATTCATCCAACTTCGACCCGCATCCGGACCTGGAAAATGATGACCTGGTCGTCAAGGCAGGTGAATGCACATTTTGGAACGGCTCGCGTGAGCTCGGTGTCGGCGAATACAGCAAGATCTACTGCAAGTACGCTGACTACGCCATACTGGACGGCTATAATCCCGACGTCAAGCTGGTTCTGCACGACCGCCACCACGTGGGGCAATCCGAGCACTGCACTTTCAGGTACATCATGAAGGAAGAAAATAAATAGTGTATGTTAATGACGTGTAACAAAGCCCGCAAGAGCTGTATTTTTCATGATGGTATGCTATGCGGCTGAGATTACGAGGTCTGAATGAGGAGGTTGAAAAACATGGGATACCTGGAGGAGATGGCGAAATATCAAAAATCTGCCAAGCAGAAGGGATTCGGGGCCGATTTCCTGGTGAAGGAGGATATCGACCGGTACGAGTTCTGGGACGAGATCGAGATAGGGAAAGAGAGCGTGTTGCCGGATAAGTTCGAGGTTAAAGCCGAGGACCTTATCGCTTATGCCGAGGGAGTGCCGGACAGCAATCCGATTTTTTACGATGACGCCTATGCCAGGAAATGTGGCCATGACGGCATCGTAGCGCATCGAATCAAAACTGGTCAGGCCGGTCCCGGTAGATACAACCTGCGTTTACGGGGCTTCAGTTACTGAGAAACATCCGGTAGGAAAGGGCCAGGATTTCGTCACCCTGGATATCTGGGCCAGGGATGAGCAGGGCAACACCGTGGGTGTGGCCGAGGCCGATGTCTATTTGCCCTTAAAATAGACCTGCGATGCAAATACGGGATGTGTTGCCCGCAATCGTCCCTGCGCGGTATACTATGCTCCGTGCCAGCGTAGCTCAGTGGTAGAGCAGCTGTTTCGTAATTATACGATACTCGTATAAAATGGTTATATTAGCTACAAAATAGTACGAACGTGCTATTATTACATAATTTCCCAATGAAGCTAAAATCAGTCAAATTATAACGGGTGCTAAAACATTCGGCGCTAAAATGGCGCTAAAATAGTCAGCAGTGGTTTGAAGCTAAATGGGTCGGTCTGGTCACTGGGTAATAGTATATACCAGGTCCTTCGGCTTTCAGGATAGCGTGAAGTTTTATAGGTCGCCGCTGCATTCATAATAAACTAATTGGCTGTTATTGTGCCTATGGAATTCGTAAGGTAGTTTTGATATTATACGTCTGAACAGCAGCTGAATCTGCTTATTGCTGTGACATAGAAGGAGGTGAATTGATGACCAGAGGCAGAATTGATAGGCAGAACGGAGGAGAAGATGGGACGATGCAACAAAGATTGCTGACGTGGACAAGGTGGCTTTTTGCCATAACTGCGATGTTGCTTATTGCCACGGGAGCATTGGTATGGATCACATATGTGTATTCACACGCAGCTTACAAGGCAAACCAAGAAGTGATCAACGCGGAGACCAGCATAAGCATTGCCATTCAAGATTTGCCTCAGATAAAGACCGTGCTGAACGATGTGGGCGCAAATTCCAAATCAACCAAAGACAATCTGGAGAGCGTCAATAGCAAACTGGATAAACTTCAGACCACCTATGATGAGTATCTAAGTTACGTGCGCTTGACCCACAAACTCGACACGATTCGCCACAAGATTGACTACTTTGAAAACAGTGCGATTCCGGAATTGGAACGGTTTAACCAACTAAGAGACTCGAGGAACGTACGAGCTGATTCAACAAGGCAGAATCTGAACAGTGTGCTTTACTGGTATTACCAAGCTGAAGACGGTCTATACAAGAAGAATTACCCCGAGACGGAAAGGTGGATCACAGTAGCGGAAACACAATACCAGATCCTTGTTGACGATTACAAGAACAAAATCAAGGATTACCTATCGTATCCCATAGTTGAGTAACCTCGATCTTGGGAATCAGTCTCAGCGGTCTGCCATATACAATGCGCTGAGACGAGTGCAACATCTGTTCGCAAATTCGCGCATACCATATTGACACTGACACTTCCCGATCGCAGGCATAACATAGTAGTCAGGCTGCCATTTCTGATATTGCTGACGATTTTAGAAGTGATGAAAAGATAGTGTTATATCAATATTAAAAGCCTCTTTTCTCGAGCTTAAATTATTGATGAACAAAGGATTATTACGAAATTATTAACAACTCTGTATCTAGGAAAACACGTGATAGGTAGGCCGCAAAATAGGCTTTATCCATAATAGACCTACCTTTTTTAGGTAAAGACTCTTGAAATTGTTTAAGACGCATTGTTTCAATCTTCTGTTCTTGTACAGATTTAATAATTTGATCGGATATCCGATCAAAGAATTGTTCATCGAGTTTTGTTTTGTGTGTAATGCACCCCGTTTATCAAGTCGAAACTAACTGAGTAATCTGGCTATTTCGATATTCGTTCTCGTATTGTATGGGTGCCTTGTACCCCAGTGCTGAATGCAGGTAACTGCTGTTGTATTTAGC
>Ga0265596_1000293_pt1 | contig 32907 bp, 40 predicted proteins | sample saktaG_FD_190143 | JGI IMG/M metagenome (GOLD analysis project Ga0265596, IMG submission 190143) | Saline water microbial communities from Sakinaw Lake, British Columbia, Canada - sak_2013_06_06_60m | ecosystem: Environmental > Aquatic > Non-marine Saline and Alkaline > Saline ...
AGTCTAATTTAATTAAATAAATGAAAATATGTTTGAAGAAAATATAAAAAAAGAAGAATTTAAGATTTCAGGGAATGACGTTCTTGAGAAAATTAAAGAAATAGTAAAGGCTGGTAATGTTCGAAGAATTATTGTCAAAAATGAAGAAGGTAAATCTCTGATTGAAATTCCCGTCACCTTAGGGGTGGTTGGTGCTGCGCTTTTACCAGTTTGGGCAGCTATTGGTGCTATTACTGCTTTAGTAACTAAATGCACTATTGTAGTTGAAAAAAGAGAAAATAAAAGAAATTGATAGTATAATTACTAGTTATATAGTTATTAACAGATTCGAACTTTATTATAGCCTGCAGCTAATAAAAGTCGCCTTTTAGGCGGTTTTTTAGTAAATGATTTTTTAATTTGACAGATTATTTGTTTAATGCATAATTATGGTTAGCAAGGTTAGATAAATCTAACCTGTAAACGAAAAAGGAGGTTTTGATGATAAATCCTATTGTGTTGACTTCTTTTGGAGAAACGATTACTGGGTACCCTGGAAGTGAGGAGACAGACGATAGTAAATTGGGCGGTTGTTGCAGTTGCATTGGCGTTCATGATGTTTGTGAAGGATTTGTTGATATCAAGGAAATATCAACTACCCACAAAGCCATCATCTGCAGAGAGTGCCATTTACGAGTTGTCGTCCCTGCTTCCATCCAAACATACGGTCAACTTAGAGAATATTTAGTTAGAAAAAAGTGAACAAAAGACTGAGCAGTCTAGCTGCTCCCGCCAACATACTATTTAATTAGTTGAGGCGGTTTTTTATACAAAACAAATTCGAACTTTATCTCATAGTCTTAGCTATTTATACTAAGTTAGGTAATTTTATATATTTAGTCTTAAAAATTGCCAAGAAGGCATTTTTAAAATAGAATAATATTATGATTAAAGTTAAAGATTTAATAAAAAAGTTTAATGGCTTTACGGCGGTAGATAAGATTTCTTTTGATGTTAACAAAGGAGAGATTTTTGCTTTTTTGGGTCCAAACGGGGCAGGCAAAACAACAACAATAAAAATGTTGACAACTCTTCTTAGTCCAACAAGTGGTCAAATTAGTTTGAATGGCTATGACGTGTTAACTCAGCCAGATAAAGTCCGTCGTTCGTTTGGTATTGTTTTTCAGGATCAGAGCTTGGATGAAGAATTGACTGCTTTGGAAAATATGGATTTTCATGGAGTTTTATACAGTGTACCTAAAGAAATAAGAAAAGAGAGGATAGAAGAACTTTTAAATATTGTTGAGCTGTGGGACAGAAGAAGAGAATATGTTAAGAATTTTTCCGGAGGAATGAAGCGCCGATTAGAAATAGCCCGCGGTCTTTTGCATCACCCAAAAGTTCTTTTTCTTGACGAACCTACATTAGGACTTGATCCACAAACAAGAAAACATATCTGGTCGTACATAGTAAATCTAAATAAAAAAGAGGGTATTACCATATTTTTCACAACTCACTATATAGAAGAAGCAGGGAAAATAGCTGAGCGGATTGCTATAATCAATCAAGGGAAAATTGTTATCCAGGGAAGTCCGGAAGAACTTATGAAAGAAACTGGTACTACTTTATTGGAGGATGCTTTTATCAAATTAACCGGTCATAATATTCGTAATGAACAAGCTTCCAGCGCTGACCATATGCGCATGATGCGCCGTGTTCATAAACACTAAAATTTATGAAAATTATTTATATTCTTTGGCTAAGACAACTTAAAAGGTATTCTCGCTCAAGGGCTCGCATTGTTGGTTCTATTGGTCAGCCGCTTTTATTTTTGGTGGCGCTTGGCTTTGGTTTAGGACCTGTTTTTGAAAATGCCGGAGAAGGAAATTATCTACAATTTTTATCGCCTGGTATTATTGCCATGAGTATTCTTTTTACTGCAGTTTTTTCTGGAATAGAAATTATCTGGGATAGGCAATTTGGGTTTTTAAAGGAGACTTTAGTAGCTCCAGTTTCACGCCTAGAAATTATGATTGGTAGAACCTTGGGCGGAGCTACAGTAGCTTTTTTCCAGGGGTTAATAGTTTTTGTTATTGCAATTCCTCTTGGTTTTCATCCAAATTTTTTTATGTTGCCTTTGGGATTATTATTTATGCTTTTAATTGCTTTGTTCTTCACTGCGCTTGGAACAGCTATTGCTTCAGTATTGAAAGATATGCAGGGTTTTCAGTTAATTATGAATTTTATTATAATGCCTACCTTTTTCCTTTCAGGTGCTCTGTTTCCAATCAACAGTTTACCTAGTATGTTTAAAATAGTTTTAGCTGTTAATCCATTAGCTTATGGTATTGATGGTCTTCGTGGAACTTTGGCGAGTGGTGCCCACTACGGAATTGGCCTTGATTTTCTCGTTTTAGGAACAGTTACGGCATTGCTTTTAGTTATTGGTAGTTACCTTTTTTCAAAGATACAGATTTAATTTTACTTCGTTGTTGAGAACATCAGTAAAACTTATTATGTCAAAAACAAAATATCAAAACAGAGATTCTCAACTAGAAACTTTAGGCAAAATTGTTGGATTTTATGAAAGAGAATTTTATTGCTTTTCTAATTTTTCTAGTTTTACAGTCCGATGGAAAGGGAAACTTTGGCCGACTTCTGAACATGCATATCAATCTTCCCATTTTTTCAAGACTGCACCGGAACTGGTTGAAAAAATTTACAAAGCAAAATCAGCTCACGAAGCTTACAAAATTGCCAAAGCAAATGCAGATAAAGCTCCAAAAGATTGGGAAGAAAAAAAAGTAGCTTTTATGGAAGATATTGTCAGACACAAATTAAAACAAAATCCTTATGTTATGCATAAGTTAATCCAAACCGGGAAAAGAGAAATTGTTGAAGATTCTCCAAAAGATGATTTTTGGGGATGGGGGAAGAAAAGAAAAGGAAGAAATGAATTAGGAAAAATTTGGATGAAATTAAGAGATGAAATTATAAAATAGCTGATTTTCCTTTTTAAAAATAAATTTTAGATCAGGGACATAAGTAACAGTTTAGTGCTAAGTTGGGTGACCGATATGATTGATGGAAAGTAATTTTTATTTATATGATTTGACTTTTTTTTAAAACAATTTAAACTTTATAACATAAGGAGGATAGTAAAATGGAAAAGAAATCCACATTAACTATTAAAAAATTTGAGCTCTTATGTCTTTCAGATCAAGAAATGACGGATGCGGAGATTAGTGTTTGTTTTGGAATGGTTCCCATAAAATCGGAAGCAGAAATTTCAGAAGTTTGTGATATTCTTCATAGATATAGGCCAGAAGTAGAAAAGAAGCTTGTAAGAGGGTTAAATAGATAGAAAAATGTGCAATAATTTTCATTGAAGACCCCATTTGGTAAAAACTGGATGGGGTTTTTGTTGTTTTTTTATGTTCGAACTTCATTCACAACTAGCAGTTGATTTTCTCCTATTCTTTTGAGCTGTTTTTTGATAAAATGAAATAAAAAAGATGCTTATTCTGTAGTAACTAAACAGTATGGTGCAAGAAAAAGACCAACAATCAGATGAAGAAATTGTTGCCCAAATTCAATTAGGTGGCGTTGATTTGTTTGGAGTTTTAATAGAGCGTTACGAAAAGAAAATGATGCGGTATGCCAGAAAATTTCTATCTGACAGCGAAGACATTAAAGATGTAATCCAAGAAGTGTTTATAAAAGCATATAAGAACATTAAGAGTTTTGACACTAAAAGAAAATTCTCAACATGGTTATATCGGATTGCCCATAATGAGTTAATTAATGTTCTTAAAAAGAGAAAAACTTTACCTTTATTTGATTCAGATGTTTTTCTTCCTCACAATCTTCATGATAATAATCTTGTTCAGCAGATAGACCGTCAAGATATGCGTGAAATGATTGATAAGTGTCTTGATCAGTTAGAACCAAAGTATCGTGAGACTATCGTCCTTTATTACTTTGAAGAACTGTCATATAAAGAAATAGCTGATACCATGCAGATCCCAATTTCAACAGTTGGAATAAGAATAAAAAGAGCAAAAGAAAAGATGAAATCTATTTACGAGAAATTAGAAAACAATATATGAGTAATCCAGAACAAAAATCTATTAGCGATGCAGTGCTGAATAAGATAAAAAGCAAAGAAGTTAAAATGCGTCCTAAGTATTATTTTATCTTAAGAACCGTTTTAACTGCATTAAGTATCTTTATTGTGACATTGTTTGTCTTATATTTGATCAGCTTTATCATCTTTACTCTCCGGGCAAGTGGAATATGGTTTTTGCCTGAATTTGGATTTTCTGGCCTAAAAGTTTTTCTTACTTTGCTTCCGTGGGTTTTAATTTTAATAGCCGTAATTTTGATTATTACTTTAGAAATATTTGCTAAACGCTTTGCTTTTGTTTATCGCAAGCCCATTTTCTATTCAATACTTGTTATTATTATATTTGTTCTTTTGGGAAGTTTTATAATTGGAAAGACCCAATTTCATCCAAATCTATTTTGGAAAGCGCAAGAAAATCGCTTACCTATAGCAGGAAAACTTTATCGCGACTTTGATGTAAATAAACTTAAAGAAGTACATCGCGGTATTGTTTCAGAGATAACAAAAGACGGTTTTTATCTTGAAAAACCTGACGGTCAGATACTAAATATAATTATAAACTCTAATACTAAGCTTCTTCTTAAGAAAGAGAACATGAAAGGAGACGAAGTGGTTATTATGGGGAAGGAGGATAATGACATTATATATGCCGCTGTTATTAAGGGGATAAATGACAATATGATGTTTTTCAAACAAGGTCCTATTAACAAACATTTAAAAAATCAATTACAATAATGAAAGAAAATTATTAATTTGTTGTAGTAATAGATAGAAAGGTCGTAATAATCTAATAGAAAATAAAATGAAAAAAGTTTTAATTTATTCGTTCGTTGCAGTTGTTGCTGTTGGTATTTTAATAGCTGGAGCTGTAAGCGTTCAAGCACAAGATAACGGCAATTATCCTCCAATTATTCAAAAACTTGTCGAAAGATTTAATCTTAATGAAAATGAAGTAAGAGAAGTAATCGATGAAAATCGTCAAGAGAGATATCAAAGGACACAAGTTAACTTTGAAGAGAAACTGGATAGACTAATAGCTAATAATCAGTTTAATGGAGAGCAAAAAGAAGCTGTTATGGCTAAGATGAATGAAATGCAAGAAAAGTACGAAGAATTTAAAAATCTTCCTCCAGAAGAAAGATGTGCCGAAATGAGAGAAATGAAAGAAGGCATGAAAGAATGGTCAGAAGAAAATGAGATTAAATTTGGAACTCTAAACGGATTTAATAAAGGATTTGGAAAGGGGTTTGGATTAAGATCTTTTTAAAATAGTTGCTAATCTCTAATAATAAAAACCACCATAATCGGTGGCTTTTATTTTATAAAAATAAATATTAAACTATGTCTTTGTTGACTTTTTTGACTTTTCTTGTATAATACATAAAGGAGGTATAAATGAAAGAAGCACTTTGCAGGCCTGATTCCATACACTGGTGTATTGAATGCTGTCCACCCGGCTGTCCTCTTTTGGGAGACACTGGAGAGGGAAAGATGGGTTGTTTGGGACATAACGGTAAAAGAATATTTGGAGGTCTGACTGAACGTCCCTGTTGTTTAGAGGTTGATTGTTTACATGGATTTTCTTCAAAAGATAGAGAAGAAATCCGACAAATAATTTTTAGAATGGCACCAGGAGAATTCAAAATGATCGAGACTTTGATTAAATTCAAAGATGAGAGAGAATAAGGAGGAAACGAAAGTGGATATAGAGATTATCGAAAAGGGTATTATTGTTATGGTAGATCCCAATGGGATCGCCATGATCTGCAGAGTTTCTCATATTATTTTAACAGAAGGAGATAGCGTGAGAATATCTGCAAAAATTGTACCGATAGGCACTGCTGAAATAAGTAGTGCCTTTCTATTAGATCATAAAAGTTAATACAACCATTGACAAATCAAATAAAAATGCTATATTTTTATTGGTGGTGACTGAAAAAGGAGGTAAATAGTTGAATATATATTTGCATTGTGGTGATGGAGTAACTAAAGAGGAGGGTCAAGTTGCTATTCATGCCTTGTCCGAGATGATTGATTTCCTGCCGAAAACTTTTAATGACAGATTTCATGCAAAAGTCTTGGGCAATTGGTCTCCAAGTAGTGCAGCATTTCAAAATTTGGAGCGACATGTAGCTTCTTCTTTTATTCCAGAGATTAAGAAGTTCGATGGGAGTAATATCCTTTTGAATTTAATTCATGGAAGAAAAGATATTTCTCACTTTGATATTGCGATTTCTAGCAAAAGAATAACTGCTAGGGATTGCAATGGAAACTGGCTCGATTCCATTTTTGGACTAGCGGGAGGTGGAACTGCGATTGTTTCAACTCATGAATTCAATCATGAGTTGAAAAACGAGGAACTACGCCACTTGTGTCTTCGGAGAGTTATTATCCATAAATTCTTCCATATTCTTGGACTTCTGCCTAACTGGCGCGAGACCAACATAGACAATCGTCTCGGATTGAATTGCGGCAATGTATGCGTAATGCGACAAGGGATGAGCGTCTCTGAATGGAAGAAGTATGCCAAAGAGGAAGAGAATAAAGGAGTGGCTCTCTGTTCTCAATGCGAAGATAATCTTCTTGAAATCTTTAGTCGTAAGTGATTAAGGATATGTAAGGTCTTAGCCTGTTGGTTAGGACCTTTACTTTTTGGATTATTAATAAACATTAGTATTTTTTTAATTCTTGACTAATAAGAATAAATATGGTATTTTAATAATGTTTAAAGGGAGATCTCCCTATATATCAAGGAGATTTTTTATTATAATAACCTTATTAATATGGAAATTAGAAATATAGCTATTATTGCTCATGTAGATCATGGGAAAACTAAGCTTACTGATGCTATTTTACGGCAGACAGGAGCTGAAGATCAAGATGTAAGTATGGATTCAAATATGCTTGAAAAAGAGCGGGGTATTACGATTTACTCAAAAAATGCTTCGGTGCTATATAAAGATACTAAAATTAACATTGTAGATACGCCAGGACATGCAGATTTTGGTTCGGAAGTAGAAAGAGTATTACGTTCTATTGATTCAGTACTATTGGTAGTTGATGCCCAGGAAGGTCCAATGCCGCAAACTCGTTTTGTATTAAAAAAGTCACTAGAGCTTGGATTATGTCCCATACTGGTAATTAATAAAATTGATAAATTGGCATCAAATCCTGATCGGGTACACAACGAAGTGTTTGAATTGTTTGCGGAACTTGGAGCAACCAACGAGCAGCTTGATTTTCCAGTGGTATATACTATTGCCAGAGATGGAATTGCAAAACGCAACCTTAATGATGAATCAAAAGACATTACTCCGGTATTAGATATAATCCTGGAGCATGTACCAATAGCTTCAAAAGATAATGATGAACCATTTCGTGCTCAGCCTTTTAATTTGGCATATGATAATTTTTTGGGGCGAATGGCAATTGTTCGTGTATATAGCGGCAGTATTAATATTGGAGATACTGTATATGTAAAAAAACATTCAGGAGAGACTACAAATCACAAGGTAACGGAACTATTTACGTTTGAGGGGATTACTAGAAAAAGTGCGCAAATTGTTAAAGCTGGAGACATTGCTATGATTGCCGGACTTCCGAATGTATATATTGGAGATACGTTGGTAAAGTCTGCAGATGAAACATTATTAGAAAGCATTTCCATAGATGAACCAACCATTAAGCTTACATTTTTAGTAAATGACTCTCCGTTTGCCGGACGCGAGGGAAAGTTTGTAACAAGCAGGCAAATTAGAGAACGTTTAGAAAAAGAGCTGGAAGTAAATGTAGGATTAAGGATAGACTTTGATTCACACTCAACTGAACGATTTGTTGTATATGGAAGAGGGGAACTGCACATAGCCATTCTCATTGAAAATATGCGTAGAGAGGGATATGAACTTCAGGTTTCTCATCCGCAGGTTATTATGAAAGAAATTGACGGCCATAAACATGAACCTTTTGAAGAGGCCATAATAAATGTGCCGGAAGAGTTTCAAGGAACAGTTATTAAAAAGTTGGGCTCTCGAGGAGTGCAAATGACTCATATGGAATTAAAAGAAAACCGTTCTTTCATGCAGTTTGAAGGTCCAAGCCGTGGTTTGTTTGGCTATAGAAACCAATTTATTATAGATACAAAAGGAAATGGAATTTTAGCAAGCAGGGTTATTGGATATCGTCCCTATGTTGGGAAAATTGCACACAGGAAAGTTGGATCTATGATTTCCGGAGCAACTGGCAAAGCATTAGCCTATGCGCTTGATAACTTACAAAATAGAGGAACTTTGTATATTGAAGCAAACACCGAAGTGTATGAAGGCATGGTTATTGGAAATACAGCTAAAGGAGAGCAAATGACTGTAAACCCAGTCAAAGGAAAACATCTTACTAATATGCGGGCCTCTGATGCTGATGATGCAATTAAGCTTACCCATCCTCAAGTTATAACTATTGAAACCGGATTGGAAATAATGGATAAAGACGAATATCTCGAGATAACTCCTGGAAACGTAAGACTAAGAAAGAAATATCTTACAGAAATAAGTCGCACCAGAGCGCAACGAGAAAACAGTTAAATTAGCATTTTATTAGTTTAGGGGTTGACAAATTATTCTTTAAGTGTTAATATTGTTTCGTATAAGATAGTTACCTGGTGAAAATTTAGTCGAGTTTATTCATGGAACTAAACTTTAGGATAAAACCTTAAAATATTAATTAATTTATATCATATCATGGAAGGAACAATCAAAAACCTTACAGATAAAGGATTTGGATTTATTACCGTTGATGGTGAAGATAAAGATTTATTCTTTCACAGCAACGAGCTTAAAGACGTAACCTACGATGAGTTAAAAGTAGGTGACAGAGTGTCTTTTGAAAAATCTGATTCTCCGAAAGGACCTAACGCAACAAGCGTTACTCGTCTTTAATCGGTAAGTCAATTAAATGAAATTAAGCCCATTCTTGGGCTTTTTTCATTTGATATCTATCTTCTTTTAATAATTTTTGGTATAATAGAAACAGATCGTAATATTAATTGAAAGGTCGAAATTAATAACTATACATAATATATATATGAAAAAAATAATTATTCCATTTTTAATTTTTGTTTTATTTAGTTCAGTTGCAATTGCTGTTAGTCCAAATGATGCTGGCCAAAAAGGAGTTCAGAATACTAATGCAACTACAGAAGATTCTCAACCAGGACAAGGACAGCAAGCACAAACAGAACAAAAAACGCAAAATAGTGGAGAAGAACAGCAAATACAAACAGAAAATCAAGAGCAAAGTGGACAGAACTTTATTCTGGAAAATCCAGAAAGAGCTCGTACATTAAACGAAGCAAAAGAAATGGTGAAAGAAAGAAAGCAGGAAATGGAACAAGAAATTCAGGAATTCAGTGATACTGTGAAAAAAGTATATCAAAATCAAAATCAAGTTAGAGAAGCAGTACATACTTTGCTTAGTATTGAGGATTTAGCTCTAGGTATAGGGTCTCAAGTTTCTGAAATTGCTCGTGAATTTAACAATTCTGTCAAAACGACAATAGCAGCTGAAGAAAAAACACAGAAAAGAAATGCATTTGTCCGGTTTTTTATAGGTGGAGATCAAGATGCTGCTGAAAATATAGAACAAGAACTGAATCAAAATCAAGAGAGAGTTCTAGAACTTAAGCAATTAGAGGGAGAATGTGATTGTGACGAAGAAGTTAAAACAGTAATCCAAGAGCAGATTCAAACTATAGAACAGGAACAGGTAAGACTTCAAGATCTAGTAGATAATGAGAAAAGTTCAAATGGAGTGTTTGGCTGGATTAGAAACTTGTTTAGATTTGGAAGATAGATAATTTTTATTGTTTTAAAATAAAAACTGCTACTTTGGCAGTTTTTATTTATTTAAATATTTATTACAAAAGATTATAGCTCTTGCTTTTTTTTATATAATTTATATACTAAATTAGTTTCTTAACATTTCAGTGTCAAAGGAGGTCTGAAAATGAAAAGATGGTTGAGGATAAGAGATTTCTTTTTAATTGAAGAATTAGAAGAATCTCAATCAAACTTATTAGCCAATATTGGTGGTTTCATTGGAGGTCTTCCATGTCTTCCCTGGTGGTTAATTTTAATCCTAGCTGCATATTGCTTTATTAAAGCTGCTATTATCCATCAAAGAAGAAAAAAACAAGATATTTCATTATCAAGAATTAATGCTAAAAAAGAATTAGTTTGGTTTATCTGGTCTTTAATCTTTACAATTTTAGCGTTCTGCTTTTACTTTGCTTCTTATTATTGTATAAATATAAGAATCTTAGCTGCTTTAATCTTGACTATTTTCCTTACTTGGTATTTGCTTTCAAAGATAAAACAAAAACAGATTGATTAAAAAGTTGAATATTTTAAAAGAGAAGAGACAGGTAGAGCCTGTCTCTTCTTAAGTGAATTATTACCCGAGGGGGTAATAACCTTAGAAGGGTCTGTCAGAACGGCCTCTTCTTCCTCTGCCAAATGCACGGCCTCTTCCGCAACCCCAGGGGATTCCACCGCGACCTACTCCGAAAACAGCTTCGGGAGGAGGATTTTCGGGTGGTGTTACCCTCTGGACACAGAAGCCACGTCCTCTGCCGGTCATAGGACCTTGTCCCATCGGTCCTTTTCCATTGTATCCTGGCATTTTAGGCACCTCCTTTCTTACTTCAAGAAGTTCTAACCTCTTGATCTACTTTAATCATATGCGGACAAAAATATTAGTCAATAGATTTTTATTTATCTTCACATATTAAGTTGACAATAAGAAATGTTTTTAGTATATTAGGGAACAGCAGTTCTTTTTTTTAAAAGAAGATGCCGTAATCTCTAAGAGAGTAAGGTCGTTAAAATTTAATAAATAAATTTTTTAAAAAATGAGTAAGAAACTTTATGTAGGAAGTCTTTCCTACAGCACTACAGATGATTCTCTTAAAGACTTCTTTGCTGGAGTTGGCAATGTAGAATCAGCAACTGTTATTAAAGACAATGTTTCTGGAAGATCAAAAGGATTTGGTTTCGTTGAAATGGCTTCAGAAGAAGAAGCTAAAAAAGCAATAGAAGAATTGAAAGGAAAAGAATTGGACGGAAGAGCTATTGTTGTAGACGAAGCAAAACCAATGAGAAAAGACTCTTAAGAAATCTCAAACAAAAGCCCTTACGGGCTTTTGTTTTTTAACTTAAAAATATGAAAAAAATATTAATTATAATTTTAATTGTTATCTCTCTAATCATTGCTTTTGTTTTTCTAAACAAAAAGACTAATCCTGCTTCTGCTTATTGTGAAGAACAAGGAGGAGAAATTGAGTTGCGGGCAGATGAAAAAAGAGTATGCGTACTTCCGGATGGTTTAGAATGCGAAGAAGGAGAATTTTACAGAGGAGAATGTAAAAAAGGAAATGAATTGAAAATAGAAATATTGGAAGAGGGAAGCGGTGATGAAGCTAAAAATGGAGACAATGTGTATGTTCATTATACTGGCACGCTTGAAGATGGAACAAAATTTGATTCAAGCTTGGATAGAGGAACTCCTTTTGAATTCAAGCTCGGGGCTGGGAAAGTTATAGAAGGATGGGATCTGGGAGTTCTTGGCATGAAAATTGGAGAGAAAAGAAAATTAACGATCCCTTCAGAATTAGCTTACGGTTCAAGTGGAATCTCCGGAATTATTCCTCCTAACGCTATTCTTATCTTTGAAGTAGAGCTTTTAAACATTGACAAATAATGTAAACTATATTATAGTATTATTATATAGTACTTTAAAAAAGGAGGATAATAGTGAATAAAAAGTTTAGTCTATTACTTAGAAATGAAGGAGAGAAAATTCTTGTCGATAAAGAGACACAGATTGAAGTTGAAGATGAGAATGGGTGCTTGAAAAAGTTCTCCGTGTTAAAATCTCCTGTTAAAGATAAAAAAAGAAACACTGTTTCTTTTGATTTCTTCATTCAGGATATCACGGAAATAAAGAAGCTTGAATTTTTGAGCTTTCATGATTCATTAACTGGGCTCTATAATCGTAACTTCCTTGAAGAAGAAGTTAAGAGAATCGAAAGTGGCAGATTTAATCCTGTTGGATTGATAATCTGCGACTTAGACAATCTTAAATCAATAAATGACTCTCTTGGTCATAAAGAGGGAGATAATTTATTGATAGCTTTCAGTAAGATTCTGGAAGCATCTTTCAGAGAGAGCGATGTCGTTGCCCGCATTGGAGGAGATGAGTTTGCTGTTTTGGTTTTTAGAACAACCGAAGCTTCTTTGGAAAAGAAAGTTTGCCAGATGCAAAAAGCATGTCGGTCAAACAAGATTAGTGTTTCGATCGGACTGGCAATCAGTAATAACTCTCCTGTTATTTTTCAATCTCTTTTTGCAAAAGCTGATGAAGCTATGTATAAAGAGAAAAAGAAAAAAAGGCGTCAGTGATTATACTCGGCGCCTTTTATATTGTGTTTTTTTTGGGATGTAGTAAAATAGAAGCATATGTTTTTAAATTTAAGCGATCAGGATTTTGAAGAAACAATAAAGAAAGAAAAACTTATCTTAATTGATTTTTGGGCAGAGTGGTGCAGTCCTTGTCTTATCTTAAGCCCTATGCTTGAAAAAGTGGCAGAGGGATATAAGGAGAAGATTGTTTTTGCAAAAGCTAATTTAGACGACAATAGAATTGTTGCTGAAAAATATAGCATTGACAGGATTCCAGCATTAATAATTTTTAAAGACGGGAATCCAATTTCTGATTTCATTGGATTAAGACCTGAATCTGAAATTCAAGAATGGATAGAGAAGAATATTCCTTCGGAAAAAAAATATGATGAAGTTATCGCAGAATATGAAGAATATGCCAAAAAGTATGGGTTCAGGCTAAATCCTAATAAAGAGATAGTTAAAACTCTGATTAGGGGACTATTTGAGAATGAAAAAAAATATGGAAAAAGATATTGTCCATGTAGAAGAATTATTGGTAGTATAGAAGAAGATGGGAATAAAATTTGTCCTTGTGAACAAAGTCACGAGGAAATTAAAAAAAATGGACAATGCTTATGCGGATTGTTCTTAAAATAATATGGGGATTAAAAAAAGAGCTTTTTTAGCTATCTTTCTTCTCCTGTTTTTTGTTCTGCCGGCAGTTGTTAATTTAACTACTGATTGGTATTGGTTTAAGAGCATTGGATTTGAAAATATATTCACAACTATTCTTTCTGCCAAGCTTTTAATTGGAATTATTACAGGATTAGCTGTTTTTGCTTTTGTCTATCTTAATTTTCGAATTGCTGATTTTTTTAGCTCAAAGGAAACGGAGATGCCTCAAATTAATAAATTTGCAGAAGGGATTAAGCTAAAACAGTCTGACATTAATAAGAAAGTTAAAAAGTTCAGCATAGTTATTTCTTTGATGCTGGGATTTTTTGCAGGTCTTGCTGCTTCTTTTGAATGGCAGACTGTTCTTCAATATTTTAATTCAACTTCATTCGGGATATTGGATCCTATTTTAAATAAAGATATCTCTTTCTATTTTTTTGAGCTTCCTTTTATCAAAATGATCCTTGGATTTTCCTTCTTTTCGGTTATTGTCTCTTTAATTGGAGCTGTTTTGCTTTTTGCTCTTCGCGGAGCCATTTATTTTTACAAAGGCCAGATTGGCATAGGAAAGAGCATAAAGGTTCATTTCTCGATTCTTGTCTCTTTACTTTTTATTATTGCCGGCCTACGCGTGTATTTTTATAAAATTCCTGAGTTGCTCTATTCTTCTACTGGTCCATTTACTGGGGCTAGTTATTCTGATATTTCGGCAAAACTTCCGGCTCTAAAACTTTTAATGTTTGCCTGTTTCTTTGGAGCCCTGATGGTTATTCTAAATATTAGAAAGAAGGGAAATAAGCTTTTATATGCTGCCGTTGCTCTTTATTTTATTATCTCAATCATTGGAACAGGCATTTATCCGTTTTTGGTGCAAAAGTTTGTTGTTGTTCCTAATGAGCTTGCCAAAGAATCTCCATATATTGCCAATAACATATCTTTTACCAGAAAAGCATTTGGGCTTGATAATATTGAGGAAAGAAACCTTGAGGGGGAAACTACTCTTACGATGAAAGATATTTTAGAGAACCAATCTACAATTAAGAATGTTCGTCTTTGGGACAGAGAACCGCTTTTAGATACTTTTGGCCAGCTTCAAGAAATTCGTACATATTATGATTTTGTTTCTGTGGATAATGACCGCTATTATATTGATGATGAATACAGGCAGGTTATGCTTTCGGCAAGAGAATTGAACTCAGAAAGCTTGCCGCACCGCAGTTTTATCAATGAAAGGTTTACTTTTACACATGGATTCGGTGTTACATTGGGTCCAGTAAACCAGGTTTCTCAAGAAGGTTTGCCTGTACTTTTTATTAAAGATCTTCCTCCTGAATCAAGCATAGAATCTCTTTCAATAGAAAGGCCCGAGATATACTTTGGAGAACTTTCGAATGACTATGTTTTTGTTAAAACAAAAGCTAAAGAGTTTAATTATCCAGAAGGAGAAGAAAATGTTTTTACTTCTTATGAAGGGGACGGAGGAGTTTCTATCAATTCATTTTTCAGAAAGGCTTTATTCGCCATTCGTTTTAATTCATTGAAGATTCTTTTTTCTGATGACTTTATAGATCAGAGCAAAGTTCTTTATTATCGGAACATCAAAGAAAGAGCAAGCCGGGTTCTTCCTTTCTTAGAGTTTGATAAAGACCCTTATTTGATAATTACCGACAGCGGAGAACTTAAGTGGATTTGCGACGCCTATACGACAAGCAATCGTTATCCTTATTCTCAGTTTATAGATATTTCAAATAATTCCATTCAGCCGAAGAACATCAATTACATTAAAAACTCTTTGAAGATAGTGATTGATGCTTATAACGGCAAAATGCAGTTTTTCGTTTCTGACAATACAGATCCAATGATTAAAACATATGCGAAAATCTTCCCAGAAACATTTTTCTCTTTAGATGAAATGCCGGAAGATATTAAAGCTCATATGCGTTATCCAGAAGACCTTTTTGCCTGCCAAACGGCAATTTATACTGTCTATCATATGTCAGAACCCCAGATTTTCTATAACAAAGAAGACCAGTGGGATATTCCATATTTAACGCAGAGAGGAAAGCTTGATCCAGTTATGAGAAGAATCATTATGAAGCTTCCAGAAGAAGAAAAAGAAGAATTTGTTCTTATGATGCCATTTACTCCAAAAGGAAAAGATAATCTTTCAGCTTGGATAGCAGCAAGGAATGATGGAGAAAACTACGGCAAGCTGGTTGTCTATCGCTTTCCAAAGCAAAAATTAGTTTTTGGACCGACTCAAGTTGTCAATCGAATTAATCAAGATCCGGAAATATCAAGACAAATTTCGCTTTGGGATCAGAGGGGGTCCGAAGTTATTCAGGGGAATCTGTTGGTAATTCCAATAGAGGGATCATTACTCTATGTTCGTCCTTTATATCTTAGGGCAGAAGGGGGAATGATACCGGAACTAAAAAGAGTGATTGTTGCTTATGAAAACCGCATTGCCATGGAAGTAACACTGCAAGAATCGCTTCAAAAAATCTTTACTTCTCAAGCTCAAGAACCGGAATCCTTTACAACGGAAAGCTTGGCAGAACAGGCCCAAAAGTATTTTAATAATGCTTTGGAAGCGCAAAAGACTGGAAATTGGGCTCTTTACGGACAGGAAATTGAAGAACTTGGAAAGATATTGGAAAAAATGGAAAAATAACATGCAAAGGAAAGAATTTGAGAAACTGGTAGAAAAAGGAATTAAAGCTATTCCTGAAAAGTTTCTGAAAAAGCTGGACAATGTAGATATTATTATTGAAGATGATCTTACTTCCTATCAGGCGGAAAAGCTTAAAACAAAAAGAATAATTCTTGGACTGTATGAAGGCATTCCTCAAATAAAAAGAGGGCGTTATGCCCAAGTATTGCCTGATAAAATAACTATTTTTAAAAATTCAATTGAGAAAATTGCATCCAGTGAAGCTGATATTGAAAAGATAGTCAAGAATACTGTCTGGCATGAAATCGCTCATCATTTTGGAATGAATGAATATGAGGTGAAAAAAGCAGAAAAGAAAAAATCCATTTAACTTATCCTCCTAGTGTATTCTCCTTTTTCCGTGTTTACTTCAATAATATCCCCTTGTTCAATGAATAGGGGGGTATTTAATTTAGCTCCGGTTTCTAAAGTTATCATTTTTGTTCCTCCTTGCGCTCTGTCTCCTTTTATTCCGGGAGGGGATTCAATGACTTTTAGCTTGACTTTGATTGGAAGCAAAATATTTATTATTTCTTTATTGAAAACTATTCCTTCAACGATTGTATTTTGTTTTAAAAAGTTTGAACTTTCTCCGATTATTTCTTTTTGAATAAAAAATCTATTTTTTGGATTGCCTTCTTCGCAAAACCAAAACTGATCTTTGCGCAGATAAAGAAATTTCGCTTTTGTTTTTTCAATCTCTGCTTCTTCAAAGGAGTCAGAGGGATGAAATGTTTTGGAAATTGAATTTCCAGTTATTAAGTTTTTTAGTTTTGCCTGAAGAATAGAATGCCCTCTGCCCTTAAAAAGTAAAGAAGCCTCTATTATCTCATAGGGCTGGGATTGTATGGTTATTACTTTCCCTGTTTTTAGCTCGTTAAAATCAGCCATATTATCCTAAGACTGCTTTAGTAAAGTTTTGATATCCTCTTAAAAATTCTTCTGACTTTAAATGTTTTTTTCCTTCAAGCTGAAGTTCTTCAAGAACAAGAAAATCTTCATTGCATTGAACGGCAGCTTCATTTTGGGGAACAACAAGAATTTGTCCTATTGGATACTTTTTCTTGACAGGAAATTTGAAAACCCTTGCTTTTAATATTCTAAGACGGGCTTTATCCCACAATGTCCACGTTCCAGGCCAAGGATTAAATGCTCTTACTTTTCTTTCAATTTGAACTGCCGGCATTTCCCAGTTAATTTTTCCATCCTCTTTCTTTAGAATTTTAGTATAGCTTGCCTCTTCTTCGTTTTGGGTTTTTGGATCAATTTCATTGTTAATCCATTTTGGAATGGTATCAACGATGATATCTCCGCCTAATTCTGCCATTTGCAAAGATAGTTGTTCGTATGTTATTTTTTCTGGCACATGACAACTAATTCTTGATATTATTTTTCCGTGGTCCATTTTTTCATCCATTAAAATAATAGTGACTCCGCTTTTTTGGTCATTGTTTAAGATTGTATATTGAATAGGAGAAGCCCCTCGATATTTTGGGAGAATAGAGGGATGAATATTAAGACTTTTGTGTTTTGGAATTTCGAGAATCTCCTTAGGAAGTATTCGTCCGTAGGCAGCAACAATTGTCAGGTCTGGCTTTAAACTTTCAATCTTTGATTTTAGATCTTCATTTTTCTCTGGCTGGAAAACGGGAATATTGAAATTCTGCGCAGTTGTTTTTACCGGCGAAGGAACAATAGTTTGTTTTCTTCCTTTTGCTTTGTCTGTCTCTGTAACAACTAAGTCTGGTTTATATCCTTCTTTTATTAATTTTTCTAAAATAATTGCTCCGAATTTCGGAGTTCCCATGAAAACAATTTTCATATGTATTTTTTTTGAGAATGTCTTAGTACTATGCTATTATAACAAAAAAACTGATTAAGGCAAATATTTGGATGCTATTCTTTACAAAATAGATAGTTATGCTATCCTAAAAACCAGTATGGAAACTAAAACAACAAAACAAGAGCCAATAAGAAAAAACACTTTTTCTCTTGATGAAAAAGAAATGGCCCAAGCCGGTCTTTATTTTGGGCATAAGACTTCAAGGATAAATCCGAAAATGAAGCCATATATTAAGGAAATTAGGAATGCAGTTCACATTATTGATTTGGAAAAAACAGCAGAGAAACTAGAAGAAGCTTTGGCATATATAAAAGAACTTATTTCAAAAAAAGGAGTAATAATGTTTGTTGGAACGAAAATTCAAGTTCAGGAATTAGTAGAGAATATTGCCAAAGAATGCAATCTTCCTTACGTAAGCCAACGATGGATTGGTGGAACGTTTACCAACTTTGATAATATAAAAAAGAGAGTCGAGCACTTTAAAGACTTGGAAGAAAAGAAAAAGAAAGGGGAGCTTGATAAATATACAAAAAAAGAAAAAAGCAAAATTGACAAAGAACTTGGAAATTTAAAAGTAAAATTTGAGGGAATAAGAGACATGAAGGAATTACCAAGCGCTATTTTTGTTTGCGATATTAGAAATGATGAATTAGCTGTAAAAGAAGCCAGGAAAAAAGGTGTCAAGGTAGTAGCAATTGCTGATACCAATATTGATCCCGATCTTGCTGATTATCCAATACCGGCAAACGATGATGCAATTTCTTCAGTTAGATACATTCTTGAAAAAGTTAAAGAAGTTATTTTAAAAGAAAATGGTAAAAATTGATCAAATCAAACAACTTCGTGAGGAAACCTGTATTTCATTAGCAGAATGCAAAAAAGCATTGAATGAAACTGGTGGAGATATAGAAAAAGCAAAAGATATTTTAAAAAAGTGGGGAAAGGATTTGGCAGGAAAAAAATCTTCAAGAGAAACGGGCGAGGGTGTCATTGAATCATATGTCCATCCAAATAAAAAAGTGGGCGTACTTTTAGATATTCGCTGCGAAACAGATTTTGTATCCAAGGGAGAAGATTTTCAGAATCTTGCTCATGAACTTTGCTTGCAAATTGCAGCTGCAAAACCTTTATTTATTAAAGATGAAGATATTCCTGAAGATATTTTGGCGAGAGAAAGAAAAATTTATGAAGATCAGACAAAAGAATTAAAAAAGCCAGAAGAAATTGTAAAAGGTATTGTGGAGGGAAAAATGAAAAAATATAGACAAAGTATCTGCCTTTTAGATCAGACATGGATTAAAGACGAAAGCAAAACAGTAAAGGATCTAATGGAAGAGTATATTGCCAAAATAGGCGAGAACATTGTTGTAAAAACTTTTACAAGATATGAACTATAAAACATTATGGCAAGCCAGATAATTTTAGTTTGCAGTTTCTTGGGAATATTAATTATTGTTTTTCAAAAGATCCCCTTGCTATTAAAGTTTTCTCCGGAAACAAACCAATTGAGTTTAGCTTTGTCAATAAAGAATAGAGCCGGTTCTTATTTAAAAACAATTTCTACTTGCAGCTTTTTAAAAAAAATTCTTTTAAGATTTAAACTTTTAACATTAAAAACTGAAAACAGAACCAGTAATTTAATTGAAAGATTACAAAAGGGCAACAAGGATGATAGTCAGAATTCTGACAACTATTGGAATGAGTTAAAAGATGATAAGCCGGAGTAGCTCAGTGGTTAGAGCGCCAGTTTTGTAAACTGGATGTCGCGAGTCCGAATCTCGCCTCCGGCTATTGACAAATTTCTTTAAATTAATATAATTAGAAAGAGAGCAATTGAAAATATGAAGTTGCTTCTATGAAATAGAAAATATTTAAAAGGCATCAAACAAAACCGTGAAGGTAGCTAAACGATTGGATGTCTTCACGGTTTTATTTTGTTTCAGAAAGGAAAGCACTTTTAAAAGTTAAGAATTAGTTTATTAGAGTTGTTTCAAAATAACATTTTTACTGAGAATTTGATCTTGGTTCAGGATGAACGCTGGCGGCGTGGATGAGGCATGCAAGTCATACGGTTCCGATTTATCGGAACAGTGGCAAACGGGTTAGTAACACGTGGGCATGAACTCTGAAGACGGGCATAATTCCGCGAAAGCGGAACTAATTCCCGATAGTATTACCTTTTTGGTAATTAAAGGAGCTGTAAAGTTTCCACTTCAGAATCAGCCTGCGGTCTATCAGCTTGTTGGTAGGGTAATGGCCTACCAAGGCTATGACGGATAGGCGGAGCGAGAGCTTGATCGCCAACATTGGCACTGAGACACGGGCCAAACTCCTACGGGAGGCAGCAGTCGAGAATATTGGACAATGGGGGAAACCCTGATCCAGCGACGCCGCGTGCTTGATGAAGTCCTTCGGGATGTAAAGAGCTTTTCTGGAAGAAGAATCCTGGTTTTCCAGGATGACGGTACTCCAGGAATAAAGGGGGGCAAATCACGTGCCAGCAGCTGCGGTAATACGTGACCCCTAAGCGTTATCCGGATTTATTGGGCGTAAAGCGCCTGTAGGTGGATTGAAAAGTCTTTGATTAAATATCTAGGGCTCAACCTTAGAAAAATTAAAGATACTTTCAAACTAGAGGGTGTTAGAGGGGAACGGAACGGTCAGAGGAGGGGTGAAATCCGTTGATATTGACCGGAACACCGAATGCGAAGGCAGTTCCCTGGGGCAACCCTGACACTGAGAGACGAAAGCGTGGGGATAGAAAAGGATTAGATACCCTTGTATTCCACGCTGTAAACGATGGACACTGGCTATTTGTAGTGTCGACCCTACAAGTGGCGAAGCTAACGCGTTAAGTGTCCCGCCTGGGAAGTACGGCCGCAAGGCTAAAACTCAAAAGAATAGACGGGGCTTCACACAAGCGGTGGATCATGTGGCTTAATTCGATAACAAACGAGGAACCTTACCAGGGCTTGACATTCCGACGAAATTCCGATGAAAGTTGGAACCTATCACAAGTACGTCGGAACAGGTGCTGCATGGTTGTCGTAAGCATGTGTTTTGAAATGCACGCTTAAATGCGGTAACATGCGCAACCCTTACTCTATGTTTTATATGTCATAGAGAACTGCCTGGGATGACCAGGAGGAAGGTGAGGATGACGCCAAATCAGCATGGCCCTTTGATGCCCTGGGCTGCACACATGATACAATGGAGCTGACAACGAGCTGCAAGCAGGTAACTGCAAGCAAATCTCTTAAACTGCTCCCTAGTTCGGATTGAGGTCTGCAATTCGACCTCATGAAGCCGGAATCGCTAGTAATCGCCAATCAGCTATGTGGCGATGAATACGTCCCTGAAGCTTGTACTCACCGCCCGTCACATTAAGGGAGCCGGCGGTAGCCGAAACCCCTATTTAATAGGGTCTAAGCTAAAGTCGGTAACAAGAATGAAGTCGTAAAAAAGTTGCGACCCTAAAAAGGTAACTTATTAGGAAAAACTTGGCTATATGCTGGAAACTCTGTGTATCTAGAGCTACTTATGTTAAGATAAATTAATATGAGTAAAAATGCTTCTAGTGCAGACAATCAGCAGGGAAGTCCTGCTATAAAGCAGGCCCCCTCAGAGACTACACGCCGAGCCCCTTTTTCTAAGAAAGCAATTAAAGCTTATCTTCTCGGAACATTACATGATGGTACATTCAGTAGCAACAAGAGATTTCGAATCTCACAGAAAGGCACTGGATGGCTTAAGATTTTACAAAAACTTTTTTGTAAATTAGGCTATAACTCATGGATTTATAAAGAGGGTTCTGATAGAAAAATATATGTTTTGGAGACTTTAGCAGATTTTTTGGATTTTAGATTTAATCCATTGCAATTAAAGAAAAATGCAGAAAAGATAGCTTATATTAAAGGATTTTTCGATGCAGAAGGTGGTATTCCTAGAAATAGTAAGGCAAGATTCTATATTCAGTTGACACAAAACGATAAAGAAAAATTAGAAAAATTGAAAAAACTTCTGAAAGATTTAAGCATAGAAACGGGAAAAATCCATAATCCAAGTCAGAAAGTAGAACCTAATTATTGGAGAATGTATATTCTAGCAAATTCACAAAAAAGATTTATAAGTAAAATAGGTTCATGGCATCCGAGAAAAATAAGAATCATTAGAAAAAGGGTGGAGATATAGTCCATGCTCTATAGCGATATAGGGAATAACATGAACAAGGCATCGGTAGCGGAAGCTGTCGATGGATCAATATAATTTAGATTTAGTGTCGGCTAAGGTTGAAATTTGGAATTCGAATTTTAACTTTAAAGGTGTTGGTCAGAGAACCTAAAAGATTGACCTTTTGAAACAACTCTAAGAAACTAATTTGATATTTTCAGCCTGGTTTTAAATCCAGGCTTTTTATTGCTAAAAAAATTTGTCTATGGTAAAAATCTGATCTTCCTGACAATATTAGAGAAAATTTTCAAATAAAGTTTTTAGCAAAGAAAGAATTGAAATTGCTATTGGACATGCAGATATTGAGAAAGATGAATTTTCACGTTTGATAAATGGAATTAAGAAAATAAACAGAGAACAGCTTTTCATTTTTCAGCTAACTCCTTTAATCGGAGTGCGCATAGGTTCTGGAAGCGTTTTAGTAAGCTATTATATTCTTAATAAAGGCTACAATTAAATTTGGGGCTTTTCTTTTCTATTCAATCATGATACTGTTAATCTATTCTTTAATAATTGAATAGGGAGGTGAAAAATGACAGCAGGTGCAATTTTTCTGATAATTTTTTCTTACATCTTGGGTTCTACTCCATACGGCTATCTGATTGCAAAATTCTGGCATGGGATTGATATTCAAGAAATTGGTTCAAAGTCAATTGGAGCGACTAATGTTGCCAGAGCTACTGGGATCATAAACGGCTTCATAACCTTGCTTCTTGATATGCTCAAGGGCGCTATTCCGGTAATAATGGCTCTCTATGTTTTTGAAAGTGATTTAGTTGTTGTTTTAGCTTTAAACGCCGCAATTATTGGGCATATTTTTCCTGTTTTTACAAAATTCAAGGTTGGAGGAAAAGGCGTTTCCACTTTACTGGGCGGGTTATTAGCCGGCTTAATGCCGATTAAGATCTTTCTAATAATTGGAATTATCTGGGTAATAGTGCTTATTGCAAGCAAAAGAAAAATGTCTTTATCTAATTTGGTATTCATAACGATTTTGCTTATTACTCTATTTTTCTTGCATAAGTCTTGGCAAGTTCTTGGATTTTCAATTGTTACAACAGGATTAATTTGGTGGTCTCATAGAGAAAACATTAAAAGATTGCGTGAAGGAGAAGAAAGTTCTCTTGAGGTTGACACAGAAAAGATTAAAGAGTTTTTTAGGAAAATTAAGATTTTTCTAAAGAAAAAATAATTATATAAGGCTGTCCTCGGACAGCCTTATTCTTGCAAAAAGTTTAAAACTTGATAATATAGAAATATGGGCGTATAGCTCAGTTGGCAAGAGCGCAGCTCTGATAAAGCTGAGGTCTGTGGTTCGAGTCCACATACGCCCACACAGTATCGGGCCCGTAGCTCAGTTGGAAGAGCATCGCATTTGCAATGCGGGGGTCAGGAGTTCGAGTCTCCTCGGGTCCACCATAGCGAATTAGATGAATGTTCTGCCTTTTCATACTTTTTATTTTTTTTTGGGGAAGGAGATTTTTTAAAAATCAAATGGCGAAACTATTTTATTATTACTTATATAGACGGGTTTGGGAACATTAAGACCACTACTCCTGTTGATGATAATATAAAAGATAAGAATCTTTTTAACATCATAATTAATAATACTGTCCATAAAATAAAATTTGCTAATATGTTTAGTAATGTAAAAAATGGAGAATTACTTTGATATAAAGGGAGCAACGATACCCTTGAAATTGCCGCCAACCTTGCATCGGCTGAAGATATTCTTAATGTAAATATTGGAGATTGTATTACTATCAAGTAATAGTATGGGAAAACACTTAATCATTGCATCATATGACGGTATCAGTACTTACTATTGTGGTATTGGTACGACTATGCAAGATACCATTTCTTCTTTAAGGGATTTGGTAAATTCTGAAAAAATCAAAATTAGTTTGGCTTATATTTCTGCAGATCCAGATGGAAAAGTGTTTGATCAGAAACGTTTTCAAGATAGTCTCGAGCTTGTAAAAAAGACTGGCGGTTACCTTATCCCTCTTTGCAATGGTACTGCCGGTTTTAATGAATTTGACATGTGGCAGAGCTTCCCTCAGTGGGAATATGCATGTGCGTCTTTAGCTACAGTTCTGAGCATGATTCTGAAAGATGAAGATGACAATATCTTGATGTTGCATGATACTCCTTTTTTGCTTTTTCATAAATTTAAACAACAAATCTTTGGTAAAAAGTTGAGATGTTTTTACATACCTCGTAGTACCGGTTTAAACCATAAATTTGGAGATGAAGTGTGGCGACAAAAAAGAATAGAACTTGAAAAAGAAGCCTTTCAAATAATTCAAAAGGATTCCACCTCCTTCGTGCTTACAATAGGCAGAAACTTTGCGCAACATTTAATGAATGATTACGGTCTCTCTTTTACCGAAAATGATTATCTGGTCAACGGTCTTTATTTCGGACGCTATAAAAGATTCCTTAACCAGAAATTTGACATATCTGAGCTTAATAAGTTTGGCATAAACATCAATTCAAAATCAAAAATTATTTTTAGCTGGGGCAGAGCTTCTGTTGCTAAAGGGTTAAAAGAGTTACTGAAAGCATGGCAAGAGATTGCTGAGTCATTGCCTGACCATTACATGATTATGCAAGCCCCAAATAACTCTGGAGAGAATGATTATTTCCAACTTTTAAAACAGTACGAGGAGAAGATTCCAAGGACGATTATTATAGACGACTTCAATCCAGAGATATGGCAAACCATACTTCGTACTCAAAATACTGATATTGTTTGCATCCCGTCTACCATGGATCCTATTCCACATACTGCGATTGAAGCTAAGTTATTTTCTGCCGGTATGGAATATGTGATTATTGGCAGCAATGTTGATGGTGTGAAGGACATCTATACTGACGATGAATGTGTATGGGTTAACCCATACGATAAAAATGATTTTTCAAACAGAATTCTTAAGGCAGTGAAGTTAAATAAAAAAGAAAGGCGAAGTATGAATGAATCTAACAATAGAAGCCTTTCTGCATATGATTATGCAAAAACCATTAGAAATTTCCTTAAAAAAATTAAATTCATATGATTTTTCGGTGGTCAATTTGGGGAGGACATTTATCAAAAAATATTGAGTTGCTTCGCTACAGTATCCTTTCTTTCAAAAAACAGTTTGGAAGCGATCATCAGTACATTATTTATACAGACAATTCTAACTTTGTTTTAAAGCAATTAGACGTGGGTGCGGACGTTAGAGCGTTTCCTTCAGGTAAAACTTCACCGTTTTGTATTATTTCCAAGGCAACGTGGTTAAAGTGGTGCCCCTTATCGAGACTGGACGTTAATCAGGTTGAATTTTGCGTAGATTCTGACGTATTTTTATTGAAATATCCTGAAGAGATTGATTCAATTTTATCTAACTCAAAAATAAAATTTGCCATTATGGATGAATTTTTTGGTCAACCTTATCAGCACGGTGCGATGCATAAAAAGGCTACTTCGGACACGCCTTTTATAAATGCCGGGCTCTTTATGCAAAAAGCGGGACATGATATTTCTAACGATTTGATTAAAGAATTCGAGTGGTGGCAGAAGAACATAAAATATAATGAACAAACTCATCATGACGAACAAGGAGCACTGGCAATCGCGCTTACAAAGTACCTGGTAAATGATGAATTGTTTATTTTACCAAAGAAGAAATACATGCTAATTAGTGAAACTGCGAATGCTGATATAGAAAACTTAGATAATGTAACGTTATTTCATGCTACTTATCCAACTCACCCCGCATTTTATAAGTTTAAGCACGTATTAGATCGGATTTTATATGAATAGCTAAAATAAGAATTTGGAAAATGCTAAATAAACATGTAGAAACAAATAACGTTGTGGCGATTCTTATGTCTATTAGAGATGAAGAATCGTACGTTGATTTGAATATTTCATACCATCTTGATCTCGGTTTTAATTATATATTCATTGCTAACCACTGTTCAACTGACAGTACAAACAAGATATTGGATTCATATAAGGACGATTCAAGAGTTATTGTGATTGAAGAAAAAGATCCAATTTTTGATCATGCAAAGATTGTAAACAAATTGCTTGGCTACGCTAATACAAACTATAAAATCGATTGGTTTATTTTTTTGGATGCTGACGAATTTCTTTCAATAAGTGATGAATCAATTCACGATTTTATATCTCGTCTGAAAAATAATGATATCCCTTACGCAACCATTGGTTGGGCAAACGCGTTATTTGATTACACGTTATCTGATTACACATGTTCTCCAGTAAATGCAATAGATACGACGAAATATTATTATCCATGGACAGAAAAAGAATGGCAAGAATATGGTCATTTTAGAAAAGCCATCGTGAAAAATCATAAAAACATGGAAATCGTTGTGGGGGGACATTATGTAAGAACAGAGAATAATCCTGAATTCTTTGGCGAGTATCATCGGAACCCTTTTATTATCCCGAAAAGTGAAGCTAAATTACTGCATTTTGAATTTAGAAATAAAGCAGATTTAATATATAAAAAATGGGAGAAATTAGCATTGTTTGAAGACGATTCAACTTCTGATGCCAGTTCTCCCTGGCTTGAACGAATTCGGACAATTAGGAAATACGTTAAAGATTACAAAGATAATATTGATGAAATTAACAAGAGGTGGTTTTCTGAACACAGAACATTTTGGGGGACAATTATACCTGAAGATAGAATAGTTTACGATACCGCACTGTCTATTTGGTATAGAAAATATTTTAGGAGAAAAATAGAAAGTGGGAAAATCAAATCAGTTTGCTTGGTTCGAAGCGGAAACTTAGGTGATGTAATAATGACTGAACCGGTTGCACAATTTTTATTAAAATATGTGGCTAAAGTTTGTTTAGCCACAGAGATAGAAAGTATTGGGTCAATATTCAGCACTTATGATAAAGTGTATAAATATAGCCAAATTAATTCTGGCGAAATTGATTGCGATATAATAATAAAGCTGGTTCATGAACTTAGCGATAATCAAAAAACATACATTCAAGGATACATGGAATCAATCGGCTTTGGCGAGATAAAGATTAAAGATATTCCAGTGCTAAAGAATGACTGGGATAACGTTGTTGATGATGAATATATTCTTATCGCCCCTTTTACGAGTCGGTGGGAGGAGAAAAAGAGAAATTGGGGATATAAAAAATTCACCAAACTATCAAAATTATTAGAGGCAAAATACAACACTAAATGCATAGTACTCGAAAAATATTATACATTTAATGAAATGATGTCGCTCATTAAACACTGTAAATTCTTTATCGGAAACGACTCTGGTCCCGCAATAATTGCACAAAGTTTTAAAAAGAAAGCGTTTATCATTTTCGGAGCAACTCGCCCTGACTACATGCACATGTCTGAGCATGCTGTGCCTATTTATGATAGAAACAGGCATAGGCTTTGCAGGCATACATTGAGAAAAGAGGAGTTAGACTGTTGCGAGGAATTTTGTATGGAAAAGATAAGCGTTGACAAAGTTTTTGGTCAAATCAAATTACATATATGAATGCATTAAAATTAAAAATCAAATTAGATTTTATCACTGGCCTAAAAAAAGTCGTTTTAAAAGAAATAAGCCAATTTACCGATGTCCGCATTGTTCAGGAAGAAGAAGATTCTGTTTACTTGGATTTTACACAAAACATTGCTAAAATTGCAGGATTAAGAAGTGTTTTACGAGCCTATATTATAGCGCAGAATCCGAGATATACACCACGTTATATTTCAAAGCACAAATCGATATTAGACAGTCTTGTTGCCATGGTTGTTGAAGGCAAGAAGGGCGAATTTAAGACTTTTAAAATAATGTGTGCCGGATCAGATTCTCCAGAGGTGCGCAGTATTGCTAAATATATACAAAGAACGTACCGATTGACCGAAAAAAAAGAAGCTGATGCAAAAATATATATTATCAAATCTAACAAGATTTGGGAAGTTGGTGTTCAAATTACGCCAAGACCTTTATCTCTTAGAGATTATAAGGTGAGAAATATGAGTGGCGCGATGGATCCAACAATTGCGTACGCGGTGAATTCCTTATGCAAGTTAGAGAATGCAGATTCTTATTTAAATGTTTTTTGCGGAAGCGCAACGTTACTCATTGAAGCTGGTCAATGTTATCAAAATTTAAAGCAACTGATCGGTTTTGACAATAATAAAAAACATATTTCTTTAGCTATACAAAATATAAAAAAAGCTGGATTAATAAAAAGAATAGAATTGAAAGAAAAAGATATCTTTGACAATCCTGACCTAGGCAAATTTGATATTATTACATCTGATTTGCCGTTTGGTATGTCTATTTCAAAAAATGAAGATTTGGAAATCCTTTACCAATGTTTTGTTGGATACTGTCAAGAAACATTAAACTATGGAGGCAGATTAGTTGTTTACACGAGCGAGCATGAAATATTCAAAAGAATTATTTCTGAATCAAGATTTAAGATTATAAAAACATTAGACTTAAAATTTATAACATCTGTAGGTGCGTATCTTCGTCCGAAAATCTTCGTATGTAGATTAAAACAGGGTTCTGCGTAAAAGTCATCTAATTATGAAGGAGTTTGATTTAGAAAAATACTTGAGTAAATATAAAAATACCAGTGTTGATTTCTTTCGGTTCCCCGGTAATTATGGCGATTCCCTCATTTGGTATGGGACAAAAATATTGTTGTCATCACTTAATATTTCAGAGCACTGTATAGACATTTCTTCTTCAAAACACAATGATGTTTTATTCATAGACGGCGGTGGAAATTTTGTTGACTACTATTCTGATGTTAGAGATTTTTTAATAAAGAAACCCGCCTTGTATAATGAAATCGTTATTCTTCCACATACAATATTTGGAGAAGCTCAAATTAAAATTTTGAATAATATTTCAAGCAATTTAACAGTCTTTTGCCGTGAAAAAGTTTCTGCAAAATTTTTAGAAGATAAGCTCACTCATGGCAAGATATACTTATGGCACGATTGCGCATTTTACAATAAATTCTCTCCAGTATCTTCGGGAAAGGGTGCTCTCAATGTCTTCCGATCAGATAAGGAATCGATATTGCACACATTGCCAGAATCGAATAATGATATATCTTATAATGGATATGCCACAAAATCCCTTAGCGGATTGATTGATATATTGCAAAAGTACGAGCAAATAAATACTGATAGGTTACATGTAGCCATAGGTGCTACATTACTTGGGAAACAAGTCAGGTTGTTTCCGAATTCATATTATAAGAATAAAGCAGTTTTTGATTATTCTCTTAAAAGATTTCCCAATGTAAGTTTATTGAAAAATTTGATAACTAATAAATATGCTGAATTTTAAAACAATATCCAAAATCTTTTTTGCGTTCCTCGATGATATGTCAATTACTCCCAAATCTAAGAAAGGAATAAACTACCTTATAAGGTTAAATATCGAAACAAATCGAAAATTGTGGAACCTTGAAGATTTAGTGAGGATGGCTGAACTTAGCCCAGAGCATATAGCTGTGACCAAACAGGAAATAGATAGAAATAATCAAATCAGAAATGATTCAATAAGGAAAATCGATATTGAAATTTCAGATCAAATAGGTGCCTCATCTGGCCATCAAGGAAGATTCTATAGTGAAAGCCCGGGGATGACTATAGACAGACTTGCAATTCTATTCATTAAACTATCGGTTATTCATGACTTATTGTTAGTGATTAAAGAAAAGGATCTGCAAAGAGAGTATAAAGAAAAAGAAAACATAATTTCAAAGCAGATAGATCATATTGGTATTTTTTTAGATTCCTATTTTACCAGACTTGTACGCAAAGAAGTCTTTTTTGAAATACAGCAGCCTGTTAAGATCTATAACGATAAGAGAATTAAGAAATATATCAAATTGTTACAAAAATTCTAAAATTTATGAAAATACTTTTGACAGGCAGTAGTGGCACAGTTGGTACTCACTTATGTGAACGATTATTGCAGGAAGGACACGAAGTAATTGGTGTCGACTGGAAGTTAAACAAGTGGAATAAAGAAGTTGATGCGATTACCATCAATATTGACTTACGTGACAAGTCTCGTGTTTTATCCATGCTCCCTAAAGATGTTGACATTATTATTCATTTTGCCGCGAACGCTCGGGTTCATGATTTGGTAATTAATCCTTTTCTTGCGCGAGACAATTTTGAAATCCTTTTTAATGTGCTTGAATATGCAAGAGAGAACGGTATTAGAAGATTCATGTTTGCTTCCTCACGGGAAGTGTATGGCAATACTGACCATATTATTCATTCTGAGGATGAGGCTCTAACAAAGAACTGTGAAAGTCCCTATACTGCGTCAAAAATCGGTGGAGAAGCCATCGTGCACTCATATCAGCAATGTTACGGTATCGACTTCTGTATCTTTAGATACTCAAATGTATATGGAATGTATGATGAGAGTAACCGTATTATTCCTTTATTCATCAGATATTGCAGAGCAAATAAAGATTTAACAGTTTTTGGAGAAGATAAGCTTCTTGATTTTACCTATATTACCGATGCTGTTGATGGCACTATATTACTTCTCAATAAATTTGATGCCGTTAAAAATGAAGTTTACAATTTGGCTACGGGAGAGGGTACCTCTTTACTTGGATTAGCAGAGTTCATCAAGACAGAAATAAATTCAGACAATCAGATTCATGTTAAGTCACCAAGAACCGGAGAAGTGATAAAATATATTGCTGATATTTCAAAAATAAAATTGGTAATTGAATACGCACCGAAAGTTCTTATCCGAGAGGGAGTGAAGCGATCATTAGAGTGGTATCAGAATAATGTTTTATAAATTTACTTGGGCATTTTCGTTTTCTTTAGAATTCTTATAGAGTTTGCGGATAATAATTCTCCGTAATTTATTTATTAGTGTTGTCTTTATTCTGAGAGTAAGTTAAAATAGAGCAATATGGAGACAAAGTATTATTCTGTTTCTGCAAAAAAGGTATTTAAAATACTAAACTCAGATTCTGAAAAAAGACTTAGCAGAGAGGAAGTGAGAAAGAGAAGGAAAGAACATGGCTCTAAGTAATAAGTTCTAACTTTTTCTAATAAGCGCCACACTTTTGGATATCTCAAAGTTTCTGCCTTGCCGCGTTCTTCAAAAATTACCAAAGAACCGGAAAAATATCGGCTCGGAAAACCACATTTTATAAAAGGATTTTTTTTATAATAATTAAAAGTATATAACTATACCATTTACAAAATGCCCAAAATGCAGAGAGGAATACGATCCCTTTTATATTTCCCATGAGTCTAAAAAAGGATTAGATAAAAATAAAGAAAAGGAAAAAGAAAGATGAAATTTAAAGAAAGAGGAAGATTTAAGAAAAAGATTTTTCTAAATGAGATTCGCTTATGAAAATAGGAATCATAGGCAGCATGCAATATGTTGAAAAGATGATTGAAGTTCGTGAGAAGCTTATTAAGCTTGGACATGATGCTTTTGTAACTGATCTTCATAAATCGTTAGTTGGCAAGACTGATGAAGAAAAAGAAAGGATTAAACTTTATCAGAAAAACAACATGGATGCTATAAGAGTGTTTTGGAATTCCATGCAGGGTTCTGATGCAGTACTTGTTTTGAATTATGACAAGAATGGAATTAAAAATTATATTGGCGGAAACACTTTAATGGAAATTGGTTTTGCTCACGTCTTAAATCAAAAAATCTTTTTGATGAATCCAATTCCAGAAATTTCTTATTACAAATCAGAGATAGAAGCAATGAAGCCAATTGTTATTAATGAAGATGTGTCATTGATTGAATAAAAGTTATCCACAGGATGGCTTCTTTAATTTTTGTTATTGTTGTATAATTCTTTAAAGGTCGACTAATTAATAGATAATATATATATGATTAGTACTTGGTCTGAAATTACTTTACAAGAGTTTCAAAATCTTTGGCAGGGATTCTTGGGATTTATCCCAAGCCTATTAGCTGCCATCATCGTATTTGTTATCGGTTGGTTTATTGCTTGTGGAATTGGTCGATTAATAGCAGAGATTTTAATTAGATTGAAATTTAACAGTCTTTTTAAAAGTACAGGCTGGAAAGAGTCGTTAGAAAAAGCAGAATTCAAAGTTGATCCAGCAGGATTTATCGGAGCAATTTGCAAATGGGTTGTAGCAGTTGTATTTTTGCTTGCTTCGGTAGAAATATTGGGATTATCTCAATTTGCCGGCTTTTTAGAAAATATAATCGCCTGGCTTCCAAATCTAATTGTAGCAGCTATTATTTTTATAGTATCTGTAATTATTGCTGACTTTCTGGAGAAGATCGTAAAAGCCTGGGTTAAGAAAATGGGGATAGAACAGGTTAAACTGATTGGCGCAATTGTTCGCTGGGCAGTATATGTTTTTGCTGCTTTGGCTATTCTACTCCAATTAGGAATTACCTCGACTATTATAACAAGTATTGTATATGGGATAATCGGAACATTAACACTTGCTCTTGGTCTGTCTTTCGGCTTAGGTGGAAGGGAGGCAGCAAAGAAAGCGATTGATGCAATAGAAGATAAGATTTCCGAGAGATCTAAATAATTACTAGATTCATCAAAAAGCCTCTTGACAGGGCTTTTTGATTTGATATAATAATTATCGTATGAGTAAAGTAAAATCAGATTTAGACAAAAGAGGCGGATAATTTCTGAGGCTTTATATTGTCTTGGAAATCGCTTCTGAAAGCGGTTTTTTATTTCCGAAGGGAAAGATCATTGAAAACTCAATAATGATTATTAATTGCTAGCTAAAGTATTGCATTAAGGCGGATGGAGAATGCCTTGGGAGATCACGGCGATGAAGGACGTGGCGTGCCTGCGATAAGCCTCGGTAAGGTGGTTAGCAACCTTTGACCC
>Ga0265596_1000296_pt1 | contig 32697 bp, 27 predicted proteins | sample saktaG_FD_190143 | JGI IMG/M metagenome (GOLD analysis project Ga0265596, IMG submission 190143) | Saline water microbial communities from Sakinaw Lake, British Columbia, Canada - sak_2013_06_06_60m | ecosystem: Environmental > Aquatic > Non-marine Saline and Alkaline > Saline ...
AAAATTGACCCACTTGGAAGGCAAACGGCAACCGAAAATTGACCCACCCGATATAGATCTCTGGTAGAGAAGATATCTTAATGGATATCATGCTACTGGAGGTGAAGGGAGAATGATAACGGTGGATCAATACAGTTATATCAGGACAGCGCATAGAGTGTACGGGAAGAAGATTAGAGAGATAGTCAGAGATACAGGACATTCAAGAAACACCGTCAGGAAAGCATTGAGTGAAGAGCATTGTGGTTACAGTACCAGAAAGGACCAGCCCTATCCGGTCCTTGGTCCATATCGGGACATCATTGACAGGTGGCTTAATGGAGACAAAGATAAGCCCAAAAAGCAACGCCACACTGCAAAAAGGATCTACTCTCGACTGTGCTATGAGCATGGCTTTGAGGGCAGTGACAGGACGGTCAGGAAGTACGTGCATAATGCCCGCAGGCTGCTTGGACTCGATAATTCTCTGGTCTTTATTCCCCTGGACCCAGAGCCGGGCTTTGAAGCAGAAGTCGACTGGGGAACGAGCTATGCCATATTGGCCGATGAGTACGTCAAGTTGAAGATGTTCTGTATGCGCTCTAAAGGCAACGGGAAGCACTTTGTCCAGTGCTTCCCATGTGAACGTCAGCAGGCCCTGTTTGAAGGGCACATTCAGGCCTTTGATTTCTTTGGCGGGGTGTTTTCCACCCTGATCTACGACAATCTGACCACCGCGGTTGACAAGGTTCTGCGCGGCAGGGACAGAAAGATCAATGAAAGCTTTTTGAAGTTTCAGGCGTATTATAATTTCACACCACGCTTTTGTAATCCCGCTCAGGGCCATGAGAAAGGCGGAGTTGAAGGCCTTGTCGGATATGCCCGCCGCAACTACATGGTGCCCATACCCGAGGCACAAAACCTGGAAGAGCTAAACAGGCGTCTTCTGGAAGAATGCATGGCCTACGGCAACCATCGCATGCCCGGCAGGGAAGAAACAGACAATGAGTTATATGAGAAAGAGAAACAACACCTTCTGCCCATACCCGAGGTCCGGTTCAGTAATATTGAGACCTGTTCAGGGAAGGTGGACAAGTACTCAACAATGATCATGGACAAGAACCGCTATTCGGTTCCCACTCGCTACGCGGGGTTGAAGGTTAATGCCATTACCTATGTAGATCGAGTGGACATATTCCACGGCAGCCGGAAGATAGCCACCCACCGTCGCCTCTATGGAAACAACAAGTGGCAGCTGGACCCGTTTCATTACCTGGAGTTGATCTCCCAACGTCCTCAGGCCTTTGAGTCTGCTCGTCCTATCAGGCAATGGAGAAAGGTGTGGCCTGAGTGCCTTGAACAGATCCTGGTACGTTTCTGTGAAAAGCAGGGACATACCAGAGGCACGAAGGATTTCATAAACGTTTTGATGCTCTTTAAAGAACACAAAAAGGAAAATGTAATTTCCGCAGTGGAAGAGGCCCTTTCAGCCGGCGTCAGTTCCAGCGAGACAGTGGAACATATACTGATCAGCAGGATAGCTCCAGTGGAGTACTCTCCCGTTCCACTTAACAATTGGGAGACGCTTCCGCCTCCGGATGTTTCGGTGTACAGCCAGATTGGAGGTGCCCTGTGAAAGCAGCCGTTAAAGTCCAGCTTCTGGCCAATATGAAACTTTTGAAGCTCGCCGGCATGGTCTCGCAGCTTGAGACATGCCTTCGCCAGGCCCGGGAGAAAAGTGAAGATTATGGAGAGTTTCTGCTCAATCTGACAGAGATCGAGGTGGCTGTCCGGACAGAAAACGGGTTAAAGCGCAGAACCAGGGATGCTAAATTTCCTCTTCTGAAACCCATTGAAACATTCCAGTTTGAAGCGGCCCCGGATCTGGATACCCGCTTGATCAAGGAACTGTTAAACGGTCAATATATCAAAGATGCCCGCAACGTGATATTTCTGGGCCGTAGCGGTACCGGCAAGACACATCTGGCAACCGCTCTTGGGATGGAGGCCTGCCGCCAGGGAATACGAGCGCGATTCATTACAGGCTGCGGGCTGGCCAACGAGCTGATCGAAGCCCGTGATGAAAAGATCCTTGGACATACCATGAAACGCTATGCCGGTTATGGCTTGTTGATAATTGACGAGCTGGGATACGTGCCTTTTTCCAGGGAAGGCGCTGAACTGATTTTCCAGGTACTTGCTGAACGTCACGAGAAAAAGTCCGTCATTATCACCACTAACCTTGGATTCGGTGACTGGACACAGATATTTGGAGATCCAACGCTCACTGCAGCCCTGCTGGATCGTGTAACACATAAGGCTCATGTTGTGAATTGTACATGGGAGAGTTACCGTTTGAAAGATACGTTGAAAAACAGATAACGACTGATTGAGTGAGATAAAGTGAAATGAATAGATGGGGCACCTCCGGTCGCCCTGCGGGCTCCCTGCGTTGCCATCTATTCCGGAATCCTTTCTGCTGTAAACAGCAGTATAGGGATACTTTTTTTAACCAAGGGGCGGGTCAAATTTGGGTTGCCACGATGGGTCATTTTTCGGTTGCCATTTCCAAGGGCAATTTTGCTTGCTTGCAATATTCAATATAGTATATCCTTTCTAAGCATGAAAAATACGGTAAAATAGAAAACTCTATGTCAAGTAAGATTCTTGATGATATGCGCGATGTGATGCGGCGGTGACACTATTCGATTCGCACACAGAGAAGCTACTGCGAATGGGTGAAACGTTTTGTCCTTCACTTCAACATGAAGGCGCGTAAATCTCTAAGGATGGGGTAACCCGACAGCTTTTGCAAAAGACAGGATAACCATTTGAAAGAATTATCATCAATCTTCGATTTACTGAAAAAGAGTCTGCCCGATTATGAAGACCGGCCGGAACAGCGGGAAATGGCACAGGAAATCCTGCACTGTCTCACGGAAAAGCAGAAGCTGCTCATAGAGGCCGGGACGGGGGTCGGAAAATCGTTTGCCTATCTTATCCCGGCGATACTCTCCGGGGAAAAGACAATTGTATCAACGTCTTCCCTGGCCCTTCAGGATCAACTGGTCACCAAGGACCTTGTGTTTCTGCACAAGGCGCTCCCGCAAAAGTTCTCCTTTGATATTCTGAAAGGCAGGAATAACTACCTCTGCTTAAAAAGGGAAAAAGAATTTGCAGGCACGGGCAAAGGCTATAAAAGATTCCTCACATGGATGAGAAAAACCACGACCGGCGAAAAAAGCGAACTCCCGTTTATCCCCGGATTCTGGTCTGAGGTCTGTAGCGATTCGCAGGATTGCAACGGCAGGATGTGCCCCTTCCACAGTAGGTGCTTCTACTATCGGCACTACCGTCAGCTCAACAAAAAGGATATTCTGGTTGTCAATCACCACCTCCTTATTTATGACCTTCTTTCAGATTTTAACAACCTCCCCTTTCACAAGCAGCTGATCATCGATGAAGCTTCCGATATTGACGAAGTCATTTCCACGGTTTTCGGCAGTCATCTGAGCTATTCTCGAACGGCATGGCTCCTCTACCGGCTGAAAGGGCTGAAGATCGTTGTCGACCATCTTTTTCCAGAAGTGGAATCTTTCTTCAAAACAGACGGCGTGCGCTTACGGACGATCTCTCCGATTCCTTCTCATTTCATAGAAAAACTAAGATACTTCAAAGATAAACTTGCCCTGGGGACAACTGTTTCAACACTGGAAAAGCACCATGAATCGACAGTCGATGAGGAAACAAAGGACAGGATAGAAACAACCATCAGGTACTTACAGTCATTTGAAACCGACATAGACGATTTTATCGCACATGATGACACAGCCCGGGTCTTTTACATATCGGCCAACGGCAACGACCTTGAGTTTAAAAGCAGTCTCGTTGAATCTCAGAATGCATTCAAAACACTGACTGACTTCTACGAAAGCACGATCATGACATCGGCCACCCTGACATCAGGAGGAAATTTTACTTTTATAAAGAAGCGTCTCGGTATTGAAGATTTTGAAGAAAAAGTTATCGGATCACCGTTCGATTACAAAACAAAGTCGCTTCTGTATGTTGACACACAGCTGCCGCGACCGGATAGAGGCAACGATGAAGTATTTCTCCATGAGAGCCTTGATATTATGGAGGATCTCATCAATGCATCTCACGGCCGGGCTCTGGTTTTATTGACTTCTTACCGGCATCTTCAATTTGCTGCTGAAAACATCACCCTGCCCTATCCTTTCAAATCACAGGGTGATATGCCACCGGCACAACTCATTCAATGGTTCAAGGATACTCCTCATTCCGTACTGTTAGCCACGGCTACTTTCTGGCAGGGTATCGACATAAAGGGAGATGATCTCAGCCTGGTGATTATCGGAAGGCTCCCCTTCAGTCCACCGGGCGATCCGGTCTATCAGGAACGATGCAACAGATTGGGAACCCGATGGTTTCAAGATCTTGCCCTTCCGTCAGCCATTATAACAGTACGGCAGGGTTTCGGCAGGCTCATCAGAGGGCACAACGAATATGGCGTGGTTGCCATACTCGACACGCGCGTGGTAAAGAGTTCATATGGTAAAACAATACTTGCCTCGCTGCCGGACATACCCATTACCCATACAATCGATGACGTGAAAGTATTTTTTGATACCATTCCGGAGAGAACCTAAACAACAAAAAACACGACAAAGATTTCCGATCCCCCGGGTACCCGTAAACGACATCCCGGAAATGCCGAAAACGTTCATAAAGAACAAGTCCTTACGGATATGCCTCATGCGGCAAAGCCGCAAAAGAGTATATAATATTTTGATAGCCAAAAGGCTGCTTAAAAAGGTAGAATAAAAAGTAATAAAGACCATCACTCAATGAAAACATTGATTATGAACCCATCTATGAACGAGTCTTTTCCCTTTCCACCGATCAACGGAAGCAGCAATATCTAACTGGTCCTTATTTTATTTGAAAGAACGGAACAACGCAGTCAAACCGCATAATTCATACTATGGATACAGTGTTACATGGGCAGATTCAATCATATTTTACAAATAATACAGGGCTTTCATCTTTATAAAGGCTCCAGGAAGCCGTCATGGTGGCTGACGGGGATTATTATAACCGCTACTATCCTCGCCGTTGCCATAACTGTGTTTCTCGGGAGACGAGCCTTTCATGAAAGCAGGCTTACCGCACTTGATCAATTTAACCAGCAACAGCTGATTCTGGCCCGATCGACAGCCAATAGTATTGAAACATATTTCACAGAGGTCAGCACCTCTCTTTCTTCAACAACCAAGTTACCCTCGATTCAGAACATGACTCCCGACGGCATCGAACATTTGAAACATATGTATGAAGGCTTTCTCCCACGGACATCGATTCGATATATCGATAAAAATGGCATTTTGCGTTTTATTTATCCTTCTGACACCTGGCGGCAGAAACTCATAAATAAAAACTACAGTCATGACGCCTTTTTTCAACATACGAAGCGAGCAAGGGGCGTTTCTATTTCCGGAATCATAATCAATGAACAGGATCAGCGGCGAATCAGAATGTCCGTTCCGATTTATCTAACCGATGAGAAAAAAAACGACAAAAGTACGTTCAAAGGAGCTCTGATTACCTCATTTGATCTTGATGATATTTCCCGGGTCTTTATTGCACCTATCGTATCGGGGGAGACCGGGTATGCATGGTTGATGAATCACGAAGGTTATTTTGTCGCCCACCATGAAAAAGAGTTTGTAGGAAAAGATGCTTTCACGGTCCGCACAGAAAAAAGTCCTGAACTTACATTCGAATCCATAAATCTAATCCAGAGGAATGTGTTAGCAGATAATGAAGGTATCGGTCGTTATGTCTCGGGCTGGCATAGAGGAAAGACAGGTCGACTAGAAAAACTGATAGCGTATTCGCCGGTTCACATCATTGATCAGATATGGTCTGTGTCAGTCGCTGCTCCTGTCAGCGAAGTGGATCGAATTATCCGGAGTGCGGCTCGAGAGGTAATCTATGGATTCAGTTTTGTTCTTATCATCCTCATATCTACCGGCTCTTTTCTCTCAATTTCCGCATACCGGTGGTCCTATTCCCTGGAACGTGAGGTTAAGAAACAGACAAAAGAGCTGAAAGAAACTACCAACTACCTGGACAATTTGATACGATCCGCTACTGCACCAATAGTGGTCTGGAATCCCGAACGAACGGTAACAATAGTTAATCGGTCCTTCGAAAAGATGAGCGATTGGACTGAAGCTGAAATGATCGGGCAGTCTATGGACGTTCTCTTCCCCGATGACACCCGTTCCGATTCTCTTCAAAAAGCTAAAAAGGCATCAATGGGAGAGGGGGATTGGGAAGCTGAGGAGATCCCTATCCAACATAAGGATGGTACTATTCGAACGGTTCTATGGAATTCATATAACACATATGCCGAAGACGGACAGACAGTACTCGCCACACTTGCCCAGGGAGAGGATATTACCGACCGTAAATATGCTGAAGGAGCATTGCGTGAGAGCGAAGAAAAATACCGCGCCGTTGTGCAAGCTCAAACAGATCTGATTTGTCGATATACATCTGACTGGAAACTTACCTTTGTGAATGAGGAATACTGTCGTTGTTTTAATAAGAAACAAGAAGATCTGATTGGAACAAGTTTCATGCCACTTATTCCCGAGGAATATCGAAAAGGGGTAGCAGAAGAACACAACACCTTACTTAATTTGGACATAAAAGAAGTGAAACATGAACATCAGGTAATAGGCGGTACAGGGGAGACAAGATGGCAGCAGTGGATCAATCGCGCCATATTCGATGATCAAAATCATCTTATTGAATTTCAATCGGTCGGACGGGATATCACGGACCTGAAGATAGCCGAACACGCGTTAAAGGAAACGATGAAGAACCTCTCAATGGCTCAGGAAATGGCACATCTCGGAAGCTGGTCATGGAACATCATCACCGATGAAGTTCTCTGGTCAGACGAAACGTTCCGTCTGTTTGGCGTTGAATCGAAAGAAATTGATGTTACTCTCAACACCTATATTAATACTGTACATCCTGACGATCTTGAAAATGTACAACAGAATATTCAGGCTGCTCTTGACGGTATAAAATCCTACGAATCAGAACACAGAATCATACGGACAGACGGCGAGGTAAGGGTTCATCACACCCAGGGTGAAGTTGAACGTGACATCCGTGGTAATCCACTGAAATTGGCCGGCATCGTACAGGATATTACCGAACGGAAACGTGCCGAGGATGAAAAAAAGCAGCTTGAAGCGCAGCTTCGCCATGCCCAGAAAATGGAAACCATGGGAACCCTGGTAGCCGGTGTCGCTCATGAGATAAATAACCCGGTCAATAAAATAATTTTTGATATACCCCTCCTCCAGAAAATCTGGCGTGACGTGCTTCCCGATTTAAAGAAACAGGCAGAACGCTCACCGGGAATGAAATATGGCGGCCTAACCTATGAATTTCTGGAAAATAACTTGCCTCAGCTCCTGTCCGACATGGATCTAGCTGCTAACCGGGTGGCCAAAACGGTTGGTAATTTGAAAGATTTCGCCAGACAGTCGAGTATTATCGACCGGCGCCCCATAAGGATCAATGATGCTGTTGAAAATTCCGTCCGACTCATCCGGATGACCGTCAGAACAACGGATATCGCATTAAAAGTTGACCTCGGGAATAATATTCCTCTAATTGAAGGAGACCTTAACAGTATAGAGCAAAGCATAATAAACATCATGGTAAATGCTATTCAGGCCATCGATGCTGCTCACGGCATAATAGAAGTCACAACGGGATTTCAGAAAAAAGATCGCCATGTATTTGTCTCTGTATCGGATAACGGAAAAGGTATCGATCCATCTATTTCCGATAAGATATTTGACCCCTTTGTTTCCAGCAAACAAAACGAAGGGGGCATCGGTCTGGGCCTTTCCATTACCTATAATATTGTTGAGGCCCACGGAGGAAAGATCACGGTAGAAAGCAACGAGGGTAAGGGAACCACCTTTATATTGGCGTTTCCCTCGGTAGAAACATGATTCAGGTGGTGGAAAAGCGATGAAATCTATTTCCGGTCCAGAGAATCGCGTATTGGTCGTCGACGACGATGTCGGTCTCCTGTTAAGCATAAAAGCTACAATCGCCAGTTCGGGTTTACCTGAACCGGCAATTGTATCCGACAGCAGAATGGTCATGGATTTAGTCAGGGCACATGATTTTCATCTGCTGTTGCTTGATCTCATCATGCCCAATATCGGAGGTACGGAAATCCTTAGGCAAGTAAAGGAAGAATTTCCAACTATTGAATGCATCATCGTGACAGCCGTTGATGACGTCTCATCGGCCGTACAGGCCATTAAATACGGTGCATTTGATTATCTGGTTAAACCAATCAATAGTGAGAAATTAATCATAACCATCAATCGAGCTCTCGAACGATACAATCTGCGCAACAATTTGGCCTTGTTCGAGAAAAAACTATCATTTTCAGATCTGAAAAATCCCTCAGCATTCGAGGGAATGGTGGCCGAGGATCAGGCAATGGCAATGGTATTTCATCAGGCCGAGATTGCTGCCCCCACTGACTATAACGTGGTCCTCACCGGTGAATCGGGAACCGGTAAAGAGATGCTGGCCCGAATCATCCACAAACTGAGTAATCGATCGAATGGCAGCTTTGCGGCAGTGAATATGGCATCCTTTAGCAAAACGCTTTTTGAAGATGATTTCTTCGGACATGTCAAAGGAGCCTACACCGGTGCGCTTAATGAAAAGAAGGGGTTCTTTGAAGCGGCTCAGGGCGGCACTCTCTTTCTCGATGAGATAACCGAACTTGAGAAGATTCTCCAAAGTAAAATGCTTCGTGTCGTAGAGGAACGGGAACTATACAGACTTGGAAGTACTGAGTCGAAAAATGTAGATGTGAGGATCATTTCGGCTACCAACTCGGATATTGAAGAAGAGATAGAGAAGGGACGCTTTCGAAAGGATCTGTTCTTTCGGCTGAACATGTTCCATATCAACATACCTCCCCTGAGGGAGCGGAAGAAGGATATTCTCCCGTTGACCCGACACTTCTTACTACGTCATGCCAGAAAAAACAATAAAGACATCAATTCGATCGATCCGGATCTGGCTGACTGCCTATTAAATTATCCATACTCTGGAAATGTTCGGGAACTGGAAAACATCATAGCCAAGGCTGTCCTCCTCGAAGAAGGGAAATTCCTGACTCTCTCTTCGGCACAAGACGTGGTATCGTTTTCTCGACCCGAAGAGAGAAGGGAAACTGGCCCGATGACCCTGGATGAAATTGAAAAACAGCATATCATCCGTGTTCTCGAGTCAACGGGTCAAAACCGCACCAGGGCTGCCAGAATTCTCGGAATAGGATTACGGACACTTCAGAGGAAACTGAAGTCATATGATGACAGACAAACTACGTCAGAATGACATAGAGTGCGCCATGATGACGTTCATGTTGTAACCATTTGAAATGTAATACAAAGAACGAAGCATTTGCCATATAGCCACGTCAGTACGACATGAGCAGTAGTCTTTTTCTCTCATCGCCCGTCTATCTCCATGACAACAATAATCATAACATAATGTAATTTATACATAATTCTTTTCAACAAACAGAATGTCTCCGTTTGGCATGATTAATGTATTCATAAATTACATACAACGGAGCCCTGATTCTCTTTGTTGGAACGGGGGAATCGGAAACAACCTTTTGGAGAGTTATTCCTTACAAACCTTCAGACCGGGGGAAGGGGAGTGGAGAGAGCAACACTGTAACCTATTCCTCAGTTCCCCCAAACTCCCTTATTAAGGGAATGAGAGGTGAGATTTGCACCATATTCCCCTAATTGATAGTGCGGTGTAAATTTCAGAAAAAAATGGTTAATAGTTTGGCCCAGGAAAGGAGGTTTTATATCGACGTCGCCGCAATAGGGGGGGTTTAGGCTCTTAATTAGAATCTAAACCTGTTATGCTTTTTTTCTGCGCGAAAGGTTCATTGCCAAATCCCCCCATTACATGATTCACATTTTGATATATTACACTTTCCGGAGGGTATTTGTTTAAATATCATGATGACTTCAGGACAATACAGAAGCAGTTTGGATGACCTTAATTTAGATGTCTATATACGAGGTAACAGGGCGGGAAACGTACGAGATAATCCGGTTATTTGCCAATCCATTGATGCAGCAGCCAGGACATATGATATGGCCCTCATGCCGGAGAATGAACACATCATGATTGCCATATCCCATATTACCGGATCCAGAATCAATCGTTTCAACCATATCAACCAGGATATGGATGATCTGGTGAAAAAATCAATACTGAATCGGCTGTTTAGCGGTAATAATGGAAGTTACTTCCAACGCACTCTGGGGATGAATACTCTAAATGCCCTGTCAATAACAACGGGTGATATTGATGCCAGATACGGAACAGATTATTACGTACGTTTCCTCAATTACCTGGCATATATTCAGGACAATGATCTGACCTGTCACGGATCAGTAACTGACCCGCGGGGAAACAGATATTTACCACCTCATAGGCAATCGCATCCCGATCTCTTGTTGCATTCCATAGAGGAAATAAACGACGGGATTATCCTGCGGGGAACGAAGGCATGTGATATAGGCGCTTTGAATTCTCACGAAATAATAATTATACCGACCACGACCATGACGGAACGAGACGAATCATATGCTCTTTCCTTTGCACTGCCGAGTGACACGAAGGGGATAACATTCGTTATAGGCCCCGAATCGCATAACATGACAACACCGGGAGACAGCATTGTCGACAGGGCAGCTTCAGCGTTTCAAAACCATGAAGCATTATGTATTTTCGACAATGTGTTTGTGCCCCGCGAGCGAATTTTCATGTACAAGGAATACGAATTCTCCGAGCAAATGGCTGACTTATTCAAATATTCGTTTTGCTTTGAGGCTTCATGAACAGACATACGAAGACAATACAAGAGCGCTACATCATTCAATCTTTAAAAGAGACATAAAGAACAGAAGGAGCAATAAAATAAGGGTAAATCTGCACTGAATCTAAGTTCCCTAAAGTCGGCGGGTGGTTTTATGTTCCCTCCTTTCCATCCGCCGACGCCCCCCTTTCCACTCACCGCCCCCCTATATCAATCTGAGGGGTTTATTGGTCCCAAAAACCTCTCGGTTCATATAACAGTCGGTGGTGATTATGCGTCACCACCGATTTTTTATTGATAACAGGAAAAGGGTTTAAGACGTATAGACTCTTGTACCAAACCTCATTCAAATCTAAGTCTTGACGGCCTCTTGCCAAACGAAAAATTGTTTGAGCGTTCATTGCTGCACCTTTTCAAATAAATATTCTTCAACGACGAGAAAAGCCTTTCCAACTGTTTGACCCCGAAGGGAGAATTTTGGAAACACCTGAAGCAAACCGTAGATTTATCAAAAAATGTTGTAGACAAGCGAAAATGAACCTGAGCAGCAACCCTTTTATTTATAGAAAAACGATTGTCGTCACTTACACCATTAAATGCCTAAAAAATCAGAATCGTACTTTAATTGTCTCACGATTTATGATAGAAGGATATCAACTACTTTCACGGATTGGAGGCGGTCATGGAAAGAAAGTACATTCCTTTCGAGATCGAAGATAAGTGGCAAAAAAGCTGGGAAGAAGAAAAAACTTTTCATGTAACGGAAGACCCGAATAGGGAAAAATATTATCTGCTTGAAATGTTTCCCTACCCCTCGGGAAAGATCCACATGGGTCATGTAAGAAATTACACCATAGGCGATGTCGTCGCGCGGTACAAGAAGATGAGAGGATATAATGTGCTCCATCCCATAGGGTGGGACTCATTCGGCATGCCGGCGGAAAATGCTGCCATAGATCGTGGCATTCCTCCGGCAAAATGGACGAACGAAAACATCGATGCCATGAAGAAACAGCTCAAGAGAATGGGATTCAGTTATGACTGGGACAGGGAGCTCTCCACATGCGATCCTGATTATTATAAATGGGAGCAGCTTTTCTTCCTCTGGATGTATGAAAAGGGTTTGGCATACAAAAAAGGTGCAACCGTCAACTGGTGCTCGAAGTGCCAGACCGTTCTGGCAAACGAACAGGTTGAGGCAGGATTATGCTGGAGATGCGGCACAGAAGTCGATGAACAATATCTTGAACAATGGTTCTTCCGCATTACCCATTACGTAGAAGAGCTTCTCGATTGCTGCGATAAACTTCCCGGCTGGCCCGAAAGAGTTCTCACCATGCAGAAGAACTGGATCGGGAAAAGCTACGGATGCGAAATTGTTTTCCCAATGGCCGATTCCGATGATGTTATCAAGGTCTTCACCACGAGACAGGACACCATATTCGGCGCCACTTTCATGCTTATTGCGGCTGAACATCCCCTGGTCATGGAACTGGTGAAAGGGAAAGAAAGAGAGCAGGAAGTCAAGGAGTTCGTCGAGCGTATCAAAAAACAGGACAAAATGATGAGGACCGCCGATTACTACGAAAAGGAAGGTATCTTCCTAGATGCATACTGTCTGAACCCTGTGACCGGAGAGAAAATGCCCATTTACGCGGCCAATTTTGTTCTGGCCGATTACGGAACCGGTTGTGTTATGGCCGTCCCGACTCATGACCAGCGTGACTTTGAATTCGCCAAAAAATATGGTCTTGAACTGATTGTCGTCATACAGAATCCGGATAACCCCCTGGATCCTGAAACAATGGCCGAGGCCTATGTGGATGAAGGAATCCTGATAAATTCGGGTCAATTCAACGGCATGGAGAATATGAAAGCCCTCGATGATATAGCCGATCTTTTATCATCCATTGATCGGGGAAGAAAAACAGTAGAATATCGTTTGAGAGACTGGGGAATATCGAGGCAAAGGTACTGGGGGGCGCCCATTCCTATTATTTACTGCGAAAAATGCGGTACCGTACCAGTTCCTGAATCGGATCTTCCCGTTGTTCTTCCACTGGATGTGGAACTGAAGGGAGAAGGAGGATCTCCCCTGGCAAGGGTCAAATCATTTATGGAAACGACATGCCCCAACTGTAACGGTCCGGCAAAACGAGAAACCGACACAATGGATACATTTGTCGAATCATCCTGGTATTTTGACCGATTCTGCTCACCCCACTTTGACAAAAAACCGGGGCTTGACAAAGAAGCTGTCCACTACTGGATGCCCGTTGATCAGTATATCGGCGGCATTGAACATGCCATTCTTCACCTGCTATACTCAAGATTCTATACCAAGGTACTGAGAGATTTCGGTGTGTTGAATCTGGACGAACCCTTCACCAACTTGCTTACCCAGGGAATGGTCTGCAAGGAAACTATGAAATGTAAAGAACACGGATTATTATACCCTGAGGAAGTCAAAGACGGAAAATGCGTGAACTGTGGCCTCGATGCCAAGATCGGCAAAACAGAAAAGATGTCCAAATCCTTGAAAAATGTCATTGATCCGGACTATCTGATCCATGAGTATGGCGCGGATACGGCCAGGATATTCTGTCTTTTTACCGCACCGCCTGAAAAGGATCTGGAATGGAGTGACCAGGGAGTTGACGGATCATTCCGGTTCCTGAACAGGGTATGGCGCATTGTTATGGATTACCTGGATGACATCAGGGATATTGAACCCTTTGACGGGAAGGCAGACCTTGACGGGGAAATGAAAAATCTCAGGAAGAAAACTCATCAGACAATAAAAAAGGTTACCAATGACATAGAAGAACGATTTCATTTCAACACGGCTATCAGTGCTGTTATGGAACTTGTAAATATGCTCTATCAGGTAAAGCGCCCGGATAAGGAAGACACAAAGGGTCTCTCAGTGGTCAGAAAGACTATTGAAAATATTATCATCCTGCTTAACCCGATCGTTCCTCATGTAACGGAAGAGCTATGGGAAATGATTGGAGGCAAAGGAAAACTTTCCGACATGTCATGGCCATCCTATGATGAATCGGTCGCGGCGGAAGAGGAAATCACCATAGCTATCCAGGTCAATGGAAAATTAAGGAGCAAGATTCAGGTCAGTGCCGATGAAGCAGACGAAAAGATCAAGGAACTTGCCCTGAACAATGAGAGGATACAAAATTTTATAGGGGATAAAACGGTGATCAAAGAGATCTATGTCCCTAAAAAACTGGTTAATATTGTTGTTAAATAATAATGCGGCAAAGCCGCAAATCCGAAATTCGAATATCGCTCGACTGAGTGCTCACGTCGAAGTCGAAATACGGAACAAATCCGAATATCAAATAACAAATTTTCGAAACAGTTTTGGACATTCGAGTTTAAGGTTTTGATATTGTTTCGAATTTCGTACTTCGGATTTCGAATTTATTTTCCGCCAGCATCTGTGCAAAAAACGCAGTTGTTGAGAATAGAGGATCTAAGGTATTTGAAATGAACAAGAAATGGTGGTTTTTTATCTTATTATCGCTGCCCCTGCTCAGCCTGGGTTGCGGATACCATTTTTCTGCGGGGGGGGAACATATAGACCAGAGCATTCAGACGGTTTTCGTTGAAAATTTTTCCAACCGCACCGGTGAGGCAAATCTGGAAAACTACGTAAGAAACGCTTTTATCAATCAGTTCAGAAAAGGGAGCAGATTTGATCTGGCCAACAGCAAGGAGACGGCAGATGCTTTTTTAACGGGGAGTGTAAACAGATCTACTGTCTCTCATCTCTCTTACAGTAAAGCTGATGTAGCCAGGGAAGACCGTGTTAACGTAACCATTGAGGTTGCACTCAAAGAAACTAAAAATAATGAAATTATATGGACCAACAGGAACTTTACGGGGGAAGAAGCTTTTATCGTAGATACTGATCCGAACAGAACCGAAACCAATAGGAAAAAAGCCATTAAGAAGCTTGCCATCGACATGGCTGAAAAGGCATATCGAAGTATAATGTCTGGATTTTGATTTCGAAATCAGAAAAGCAGTAATCCACAAAATTAACTTAAAGAGTTAACCCAGTGCGTTAATCTTTCTTGTCAATCTGGATATCTTTCGAGCGGCATTGTTCTTATGTAGTATACCTTTGGAGGAGGCTTTAGCTATCACCGATTTTGCCTTAACAAGAGCCTCACTTGACTTTTCAAGATCCTTTTCTTCAAAAGCTTTAAGAACCGCCTTTATTCTTGTCTTTACGTGAGTTCTTATCGAAACATTTCGTTTTCTTCTTTCTTCGTTTTGCCTCATTCTTTTTTCCGCAGATTTATGAGTTGCCAAAAATATATCCTCCCTATCGTGATAAGATTTCGAAGAGATATTCCTATATCAGTTTTTGCATTATGTCAAGCTTTAATCGGCTCTAATCGTCTTTCAAAACAAAGCTTTGGTATTTTATCGCCCTATATGATAAGTAAATGCAGTACAAGCTGGCGCCAACAAAATTTATAAAGGGATACCGAATTTGAGAACCAAAAAAGCCATTTTCCTTCTCCTGATAACCGTCTTTCTCTCTACTATCTTCACCACCACAACAGAAGGTAATGAAAAATTCCCGCAGCCCAAAGGGGCTATCAATGATTTTGCAGGTATTATTTCATCCAAATACGAGCGACCCATGGATCTTCTGTCCCGTGAAGTACTGCAGAAGACGGGAGTTGCAATCGTTGTAGCTACCGTGAAGAGTATTGGAGACAATGATCCGGCCGATTACGCAAACAGGCTTTATGGGGCGTGGGGCATCGGAAAAAAGGGGGAGGACAAGGGCATCCTGATTTTCCTTGCTCTAAAGGAAAGAAGAATAAGGATTGAAACGGGTTACGGCGTTGAGGGAATACTCCCCGACGGATTGGTTGGAGAGATCCTGGACAAGCATGCCTTACCCTACCTGAAAAAAGGGGATTACGGCAAGGGGCTCGCTAACGCCATGGTTGCCGTATCGTCTATTGTTGCTAAAGATGCCGGGGTTTCTCTGACGGGAAGCCCTGCTCTCCCAAAGATGAGAAGAACTCAAGAAAAATCGGGGGTTAATTTATTTTCCCTAATTCTTTTTTTCATTGTTTTTGCATTGCTCCTTGGCACAAGGCAGGGGCGGGCAATGCTTCCCTGGATACTTCTCATGCTTATGATGGGAAGCAGAGGCGGTGGTGGTGGCTTCGGCGGCTTCGGGGGCAGTTTCGGCGGCTTCGGAGGCGGCTTGAGCGGTGGAGGCGGCGCGGGTCGCGGATTTTGATAACGATCTCTGTAACTTTAAACTTTAAACTTTGAACTCAAGTATATGAAGGGTATCAACAATATGGCCAGGATAAACAAACCGGAAGAAATATTTACAAAAATAACAGAGGATTTAAGGAATATCTTCAAAGATGACCTTATTTCCATTATGCTTTACGGCAGCGGCACAGGGAATGACTATAAGCCGGGCAAATCGGATTTGAATTTCTTCGTGATCATCACTGAGAAGGCTATAGACCGCCTGGATCAAGCCATTGAAACCGTTTCTCGATGGAGAAAAATGAAGGTGGCTACACCTTTATTCATGACAAAATCGTATATCGAATCTTCCCTCGATTCGTTCCCCATTGAATTTATAAACATAAAGAACAGATATGTCCTTGTCTATGGCGAAGACATACTCAAGAATATTACCTTCGATGCGAGCCACGTAAGACTGCAGTGTGAAAGGGAAATCAAGGGAAAGCTACTTCTCTTGAGGGAAGGATTTCTGGAAACGGAAGGAAAACAAAGGAGAATTAAGGAATTAATCAAGGCATCCATAACGGCATTTATCTCTATCTTTAATGGACTCTTATATCTTAAAGGCATTGAAATTCCTCCGACGAGGCGTGAAATTATACAATCCGTCGCAAATGATATTACTATTGACAGCGAAATATTTATGAAATGCCTGGACATAAAAGATGATAAAAAGGATTTTTCATCATCTGAAATGAAGGATTTATTCAAGGCCTATCTAATAGAAGTCAGGAAGTTATGGGAGTTTGTCGATAAAATGGAAATATAAACAGCAATCATTCACCACAAAGATCACAGAAAAAATTAAGGAGGTTACAAATGACCAAAGGCCAGAGAAATTTACTTATTGCTGTTGTAGCAATTGTTTTGATATTTTTTTTCACCTTCTCTTTTCTCAAGGGAACATACAATACCTTTGTTACTCTCGATGAGACTGTTAAATCATCATGGGCACAGGTGGATAATCAACTGCAGAGAAGATATGATCTTATCCCGAACCTCGTGGAAACCGTAAAGGGTTATGCCAGGCAGGAAAGGGAGGTTTTCATTAAGGTAACTGAAGCAAGATCAAAGGTCGGCGGCGCAACGAAGATACCCGATAAGATCAAAGCAAATAATGAATTGACAGGGGCCCTGGGCAGACTACTTGTCGTTATGGAGAGATACCCCGATCTGAAATCGAATCAAAATTTTATGAGGCTTCAGGATGAACTGGCAGGGACAGAAAACAGGATCGCAGTAGAGAGAAGGCGCTACAACGAAGCGGTAAAGACATATAATGTAAAGATCAGAAGTTTCCCGGAAAATCTCTTAGCAGGCGTGTTCGGCTTTGCAAAAGCCACCTTCTTCGAAGTGCCGGAAGCCGCGAAGGCCACACCAAAGGTTAAGTTCGATTGATATAACGGGTGATGATGTAAATAGCAAAACCGCCAGGATTTAATATGGACTTTTGGCAGGATGGCTTTCGATCGAAACCATCCTGCTTCTTCTTATCCGGGGACAGATCTGCCTGAGGACAATCGTCAAATATATTTTACTTTATTAACCATATATGTTAAATTACATACCATAACGAGTTAAACAGGTAACATTATTAATTAATCGATTTTGCAGTTTGTAACTTTTATGGTGTTTACCAATGACAAGCATTGCAAGAGCAACACACATAATATTTTTTATGATCTTTTTGCTTGCTGTGCCGAGGTGCGCACTCTCAAACAAGACTGAGCAATCATCGATGGCTAATTCCCCGAATAACATTACACTGACTGAGAAAGATAATGAGAGTCAGGTACAGGTATCGCGAGGCTCCACTGTAACTCTGCGTTTAGAGTCCATTCCGGGCACCGGGTATTCCTGGTATATTGAACAGAACAATCCCGATCTGCTCGAACCATTAGGAAAACCTGAATTCGAAGAATCAAAAAGCAAGTTACTCGGGGGTGTTGAATACCAGATATTCCGTTTCAAGGCTCAATCTCCGGGCACCAATATCCTGAAGCTGCTCTACATAAGAAAGTGGGAAAAAGAAAAACCGCCTGAGAAGGTCTACCGTATTACCGTGGAAATCCGCTGAGAAGTAAAAACACTCTGAAAAAGTGAAGGTCCTCTTTTTGAAAGTAAAGTAAGAGGGATTGCGGTGTATTGTGTGATGTAGAAAATTGCATATGACCCCCTCGGCATACCGAGGGGGTCATACTTGTTTTAAGTGAAAACTACTTACGGAGATACTGGAAGCTGGCTTTCGGTCTGCCTACGAAGCATGAATGAGTGAAGCCATATTTCTTAATCATCTTAAATGCCTGGTATGCTTCTTTCTTTTTCTTGCCGAAGTCAAACATCCAATGACTTCCGTCCACGATTTTCCAGCTGCCCTTTACCTCCTTGACCTTTATGGTCCTGGGATTGAACCCGATACAGTCTTCCCCCTTCATCTTTCCTTTCGGGGCGAGTTTTCCAACCAGCATATACTGGAAAGACGGGTGGGGACGTCCCACGAAGCAGGATCTGTTCATGCGGTAATGCTTGATGATCGCCAGCGCCTTATCTGCCTCATTTTTCTTTTTGCCGAAATCAAACATCATGTGGCTGCCGTCGACGATCTTCCAACGATCCCCGACCTTTTTTACCGCTGTGGTCCTGGGATTGAATGATAGACAATCTTCTTTCGCCGGACGGGGCTTGGGTTTCGCTTCCACCCATGAAGCTGCGTATCCGGCCTTGTTACAGTTATACTTAATCCACATGTAGCCCCGTTCAGTGCCGTAGCCACAGGTATCCCCCCAGCCGGTCCCCCATGAATTTTTGATCAGCCAGGCACCCTTGTTATCGTCCCAGCCGATTAAAGTCACACCATGGTTGACTTTTCCTGATGCAAACTCATTAAATACACCACTGGTATAGGCCTTGAAGGTGCTGGTAGCTCGCAAGGCAATAGCTAAAGGCCCGTGCTGACACAGCGTCTCTTTTAACTTTGCGACACTCGGGATCGAACTTTTGTTTTCTACATAACCCCAGTTTATGGCCGTATAAGGCCTGGATATATTTCTACAGGTTCCCTTACTTGGTGTATAGGGATAACTGGCCTCGGTGGCACTCCCCTTATCGATTAAATACTGATGGGCCCACCATCCACCAGCGCAATTTCCGACACCACTGCAGTCAAGAGTGTCCTGCTCGGAGCTGTCAATGGCGGCACCATTGCGGATTCTGTAATTGCCTTCGAACGCTCCATTAGTTGCAAATGCCCAGCAACTACCGCAGCCACCCTGGTCACGTACACCGGTAGATCCCCGGACTTTACGCCAGTCAAAGCTGCGAGCTCCGGGAGAACATGCCGGTATTCTCACTACCGGCATTATCTTCAATATCTTCACGGCTCGAACATTTTGCGCCTTGATAAGATTCGTCAGGTTTGCCGGTGCCATCAAGCCCGCAAGTTTTGATAATGGAAAATCCATGGCCGCGGTATAGCCAACCTCAAAGGTCAGATTTTTGGCTTTGATCTTCTGTCGCAGTGTATTGAGCTCTGCCTTAATCTGAGGGGATGCCTTCATCTCCCGCTGCTGATAATTTATAACCACATTGCGCGGTGTGATCAATACTTTCTGGGCCGCCGAGGCGACCTGAAACATGCCGAATATAAGCAGCACAATTACAACTATCTGAAAAACTCGATAACGTTTCATAACCTCCTCCTTCATCGTCTATACGATTCACAGAGTTATACTGTAAGTAATAACTGACTTAAACCCATATATCACCTCCCCCTCCTTTGGTTTTGTACCTTCCTTGAACTTGAATGAAATCGAACATTTTTCAAAGGTCTCATTATAACCAGTTTCATATCAATTGGTACGGCAGAGATTATGGGCAACTGTTTCAGAATTTTTGATGTCCCGAATGTTTGTATAGAACAAGTGATACTTGGAGACCTTTGATTATAATTGTTTAAAATATAGCAAGATAATATTTTCTAATCAAGAAAAAAGAAAAAAAAAAGGGGGGGGGACCCTAAGTTCCTTCAAAACAAGTATGAAAAAACGGTGTTGTGGAAAGTTTTGCTAAAGCAAATGAGGTGCCCTGCCGATCATAGACTTATCAATAGCACTGCTCCTGCAGCGATTCTACCGGAGAAGGCATGACAAATGGAAAACGATGAGAAACAGATTGATGCAACGCACCCGGAAGGAATTCTCTCGCAGGAAACCGATACGTCATCTGAAACACTCTCCCTTTTATACGGAACCAAAACCTATGAGACCAAACCAGGGTGGACGGCACAAATAATACGCCAATTCGAGGAAGTAAACAAAGAACTGCTGCTGATCCTATCCATGATTCTTATCGCAGGTATCATGAATTACCTGGTTACTTCACAGCAGATGTTGCTCGGATTATACACAATACCCACCCTGTTTTCTGCATATTATTACGGACGACGACATGCCACCCTGACGGCATTCGCCAGCATCTTTCTCGTAGGTCTCATTGGCTATATTAATCCAGTCCTGTTTAGCAAGACAGAACTATTCTATTTCGTGGAAGGCCGGTGGTATGAATTTACGGCATGGGGCGGGATTTTGGTGATTACAGCCTATGCGATGGGCACACTCTACGAGCGCAGCAAAGCCCGGACACAGGAACTGGAAGAAACCTACCGGGGTCTCTTGATCATCTTGCGCCAGTTTATCTCCAAGGATCAGTACACCGAAAATCATTGTTACCGAGTTTCGATTTACTCGGCCAAGATTGCATCCTACCTTGGGTTAAGTCCCGAGCGGATTGAAGATGTCCGTTCAGCCGCCTTAATACACGATCTTGGAAAGCTCGACATCAGTCGGAAAATCCTTTATAAGGCGGGCCGACTGACCCAGGAAGAGTTTAAGGAGATGAAGCGCCATGTACATAAGGGGGCCGAAATACTGCATCCTGTAGGCGGGCCATTGGGCCGGATCATTCCCATCATTTTGGCCCATCATGATAAGTTTGACGGTTCTGGTTACCGTTCCACACAAGGTGAAAAGATCCCCATGGAGGCCCGGATTCTCGCGGTGGCAGATGTATACGATTCCCTTGTCAGCGATCGTCCCTACCGCAAGGCAATGTCTCCCTTCGATGCCAAAGAGATTATTATCAAAGGTTCAGGAACCGACTTTGACCCCGGAGTTGTCGAGGCCTTCTTTAAGGCCTTTAACAAAGGAGAAATGGAAGTTCCCCACCTGGTTGTTTAGAAGAGACCTTTGCATAACGTCCCATTTTGACCAATTTCGGCGTCAGGCTCAAATTTTAATCCTCGAAATATCCAATATATTCCTGTGGTTAAAATTTTCGCCTTCCTTGAACTTGAACAAAATTGAACATTCTGCAAAGGTCTCTGGAAGTCCAGCCCTTCTCCTGATTTTATCTTTATTATTTAGCCAGAAAACCTCCATCGTTTACCAGAACATGGCCGGTCATATATGCTGAAGCGTCGGAAGCCAAAAAGACGGCCACTCCTTTCATATCATCAATATCTCCGACTCTCCTCATTGGAATTGTTTTCATCGTCTCGCCATAGGCCTTTTCGAACGCAGGCTTTTCTATATAGGCCATCATATCCGTGCGGAAATAACCGGGAGCAATAGCATTCACCCTGATATTATGGGGCGCAAGTTTCACGGCAAGATTCATGGTTAATGCATTAACTGCCGCCTTTGTTGAGTTATAGGGAACGGCGGGGTGCATTTTTTCATCCGAACCCCTGAACCCCATGATCGATGAAATGTTGATGATATTTCCGCCACCCTGTTTCTTCATTATATTGGCAATCTTCTGGGTAAGTATCCAGACGCCCCTCACATTGACATTAAAGAGATGGTCCCACCTGTCCAGGGGAAATTCCAGTGTGGGTGCCCCCCAAGTTGCTCCCGCATTATTCACGAGGATATCAATGCGTGGAAATTTCTCTTGCACGACATTCAACAAATTATCAATATCCTCCTCTCTGGAAACATCACACGCGACAGGAAGAGCTATTATACCAAACTCTTTCTCCAATTCCCGGGCAGTACTTTCGAGATTTTTCATTTTCCTGGAGGTAATAACGAGATTTGCCCCCGCCTCAGCAAAACCTGTGGCAATAAATTTTCCGATGCCCCTTCCCCCGCCGGTAATCAGTGCCACCTTACCGTCGAGCCGGAATAAACTATCCAATTTCACAGGAAACCTCCTATAAGAGCCGTTATGTTGGGTTTCGTATACTCAACCAAACCTGGAATCTCCTCTCCTTTAATGAGGGAAGATTAAGGTAAAGGTGAAAATTTAGTCTTATTTCATAAATCTTTATATCGAACGAGGCATACCTTTGAATGCCTGCCCATTGGGCATGTATTCTACGATTTCGCCATTGGACTCGACCATTTTTGTGAGAATTCCATTAATTTTCTTTTCTTTAGTTGTTCGAATGACCTCATCAATTGTCTTATATTGAGAAAGTTCTTTCATGGTCACCAGCGTCGGGAGGACCATATTACACCTTTTCTCCCTGAAACGACCTAGAGCATCTTGAGGAGTAATCCATACGTGTTTTGTCAATTCGACCCCGTCATGAATGGCTTCTTGCCTTTCTGGAGCTTCAGCCACAAAGAATCTCACATCATAGCGAAGGGGCAAAAACTCCGGGGTAATCCAGTGAGAAAAATAGTGAAGCCGGTCAACTGCAAGCGTCAAGTCTTCTTCCCGGAGAAGGTCTTTCAGTTTCAGCTTTCCATCAAAGAGGGATAGCCTGTAGGAACAAAATCTTTTTACCATATCCTCTGAATCAAACTTTATGAGGGACCCATCCCTCTGATATGCCAACAAAAGACTAACCTCCTCAAATGTCTCCCGTATCCCGGCAACCCAGGCACCCAACGCCGTTTCCGGGGAAACAATATTATCAAGCACATCCAAGGCTCTTTGCTGATCCATACCGGTGCAGAGATTTTCCATTTCCGGTGCATAATCATCCTCATCCAGACATCCCCCTGGAAACACATAGGAATCGGGCACAAATTTACTGTCTGGATGCCTTAATACCATCAGTACCTTGAAGCCCTCCTCACCAGTACCATGAGGTTTTTTCAGGAGTATGACGGTTGCCGCATCTTTTGGTTCTACTATCATTTCGAATCCTTCCACATACCCCTCTTTTTAATCCAAATTACCGGAAGATGTAAAGTGATTTATGGTTTTATAAACTGTTTGATCGCGAAACACGAGTTAAAAAGGCAATGACTTCTATATGTTTTGTCTGGGGAAACATATCTATGGGCTGGAGCTCTAAAAGGGAAAATCCCCGGTCATTCAAATATCTGATATCCCGCGCCTGAGTAGCCGGATTGCAGGAAACATAGATTATCCTGTTCGGCTTCACTTTCATAATACGGTCAAGCACTTCTTTTGTACAGCCTATCCTGGGGGGATCAAGGAGCACGACATCGATATTCTTCCCCTTAATATAATCTTTTTTCAATATCTCCTCTACCCTTCCCTCAAATACTTCCGTATTTGACAAATGATATTTCTGAAAGTTAAACCTCGCACAATGGACCGCTTCGCCATCCATTTCCATGCCATAGACCTGACGAACGCGCGGGGACAGGAAAAGAGAAAAGAGACCTGACCCGCAATAGCAATCAACTACGACATCTGAATATGTCAGGTCACTCATCTTTATGACCTGTTCAACCAATGAATCTACCAGGGAAGTATTCGCCTGAAAAAACCCCCCGTAAGGTACCCTGAGTTCCTTGCCTTTTACTGTTCTCATTATAGATTTGAATTCAATGGGATCACCTTCATTCTCATATCTTTTATTACCACCAGACTCCGACCAGAAGTTACACCTGTCACCCTGAAAAGCATTCTTCCCTGAAGCAAGATCTTTCCGGAACTGACGATAAGCCCGGTTGATGGATTCATCTACGATCTCACACCGTTCAATATCCACCAATGTGCCCCCTTCTATATCCATAAAACCTGTTCGGGGATGCTTCATGTCACTTAAATCGAGGTGATACTCGGCCTTTCCCCTGTAATTAAATATCCGGGGCGAAGGGATGATCTCTTTCAATGGAGGTGATGCAATTTTTCCTATTCTTTCAAAGGACTCTGCAATCTGCCTTTGTTTTATCTGAAGTTGATTTTCATATGATATATGCTGGTACTGACACCCGCCGCATTTGGAAAAATACGGACATTTCGGTTCAATCCTTTTGGACGATAAGGATGATATCGATTTAATTTTCCCCCGCAGATAGTTCTTCTTGACCTCTCTAATTTCCACATCCACAACATCCCCGTCTACCGTGAAGGGGACAAAAACAACCATATTGTCTATCCTGCCCACACCATCACCTCCGAAGGCAACGGTATGGATTGTTGTTTTAACAATGTCTCCGACTTTAATCTGAGCACTCATTGAAATCTCTTGACCCCCATGATTAATCGCTCTGTTTATAGCACTTTCTAATGCAAGGGTAAACCTGTACAAAAGGACCTTCAACACGGATTTGCATTTTACTTTACAACTCAGGCAAATACTGTTAGTTTCCATCACTATTTTAACGCGAGATTTCATAATGCAGAGAAAAAACATTCATCACTTAAATATAAATGACAAAGAAATTATTCTTATAGGCACCGCGCACGTCTCCAGGGAAAGTGCCGATCTTGTCGAACAGGTCATTGAAGAAGAAAAGCCGGATACGGTATGTGTCGAGCTATGCAAATCCCGTTATGAATCGATTACGCAAAAGGAAAACTGGGAAAAAACGGATATCTTTAAAATAATCAAGGAAAAGCGTACTTCCCAGTTACTGGCACAGCTGCTCATAGCCTCATTTCAAAAAAGGCTCGCGGATAAATTCGGGGTCAACCCCGGGGAAGAAATGTTGCGTGCCATAAATAAAGCAGAGGAAACAGGGGCTGAAATTGTACTTGCCGACCGGGATATCCGCGTTACCATGTCCCGAACCTGGCGTTTGATGAGATTTTTCAGTAAAATCAAGATCCTTGGTGAGATTTTCCTTTCGATCTTCTACACAGACGAAATAACTGAAGAAGAAATAGAAAAACTCAAAGAGCAAGACGCCCTGGAACTCGCCTTGCAGACCTTTGGGAAGAAGGTGCCTGAGGTTAAAACAACGTTGATTGACGAAAGGGACGAATACCTGGCTCATTCTATTACTCATGCTTCGGGCTCCAAAATCGTAGCCGTTGTCGGTGCCGGTCATGTTCCCGGAATCCTTAAACACCTTGGCAAGGAAACCGATCTTTCCGATATAAGCAAAATCCCTCCTAAAGGCATATTTGGCAAAGTGTTGGCATGGGGAATTTCATTTGCCGTCATTGGTCTTATTATTACAGGTTTCTTTCACTCCGGCGCCGAAACCAGCCTCAATATGATTAAATGGTGGGTTATGGTAAACGGTATCCTTGCGGGTCTCGGAGCCCTTCTCGTTCTTGCCCATCCGATTACAATTGCTGCTTCGGTGGCAGCCGCGCCACTTACATCCTTAAATCCCATGGTAGCAGCCGGCTGGGTTGCCGGTCTCGTAGAAGTATCTATTAGAAAACCAAAGGTGAAAGACTTTATTGATTTGAAGGGTGATATCTCTACGTTACGTGGATTCTGGCATAATAAGATCACCCGTATTTTACTGCTTGTTGTTTTCGTAAACCTTGGGAGCGCAATAGGAACTTTTGTCGCTATTCCGATAATGATGAGGCTTCTTCAATCCTGATGACCCGCTTAGACAAAAAATCTATCCTCTGTCCCAATTGCAGAAAGCTCATCAGTTACGATGAGCCACGCTGCCCTTATTGTGGTCTTTCAAACCCTGGAACCGGGTGGAAAAGAGGATTTTCCTTAAGTTTTTTACGCAACCCATATGATATTATCAAACTCATCATTTACACCAATGTTGCCCTCTACATCTTTTCTATTTTGTTGAATCCATCATCTCTCGGTTTATCTGCGAATCCTCTAACCTTTCTGTCTCCCTCCGGCAAGAGTCTTTTCCTTTTGGGCGCAACGGGAACTCTTCCCATAGACCAGCTTCACCGGTGGTGGACACTTGTATCGGCTTCATACCTCCACGGCGGGTTGCTACACATCTTTTTCAACATGATAGCACTACGTCAGTTGGGCCCCTTTATATTGGCCGAATACGGGCTGAACCGTTTCTTTATCATATACACACTAACGGGCATCGTGGGATTTTTTATCTCCTATCTGGCCGGTATTCCCTTTACCATAGGGGCATCTGCCAGTATATGCGGGCTGATCGGCGCCACTCTCTATTACGGAAAGAGCAGGGGAGGTTTTTACGGAGAGGCAATCTTCAAACAGGTTATGGGATGGGTAATCGGTATTGCTCTGTTCGGGTTTTTTGTTCCCGGAATCAATAATTGGGCGCATGGGGGGGGAATTGCAGGGGGAATTGCCTTGGGTTTTCTCCTTGGCTACCATGAAAAAAACAGGGAAAGCCGGCTTCATCGAATGCTCGCCGGCGGGTGTATATTGCTGACTGTTACCGTGCTGGGATGGGCCATTTTTCAAGCTTTCTACTTGCGCTTCGTCTATTAACCAGTGCCTCAACGAAAACCACTAATTTCCAAACTTTAACTTGAAACTTTGAACTCGAAACCTTAAACTCAAAGATACAAAAATCGAAGGAGGATTCATATGCTAAAGAAAACTTATTGGGTTTTACTTATATCAATATGCATTATTCTTGTGTCTGGCTGCAATACAGCCGTAAAAATGGGAGATTCAGTCGTCGGCATCCAGTCAGGTAAGTTCTTCTATACCGACGGAATCTTACGAACAAATTATCACGCATCATACGAGAGGGTATGGGAAGCCTGCCAAAAGGCCATACGGGACATAAAGGCTGTTGATATTGAAGAAAACAAAAAAATATCAGAGGGAACTATTGAAGCGAAGCTGTCTGATGAAGATGTTCGTATTTCCGTTGATTACAAGGAAAAGAACATAACAATGGTGGGGGTTCGCGTCGGTGTAATGGGGAACAATTTCTCGTCCCAACTCATCCATGATAAAATAAAAGAAAATCTCCTCAAAAAGTAAGGTATTCGACTCAACTGACCAACGATATAAAGGATCAACCATGTCGAACATCTCTGTCAGACGAAAACCTTTTATCATAGGAGTTATGGGAAGTCATAAGGACAGTTCTTCTGCCATTGATGATGCCTATGCCCTGGGAGAAGCAATAGCAAAACGGGGGTATGTTCTTCTCACAGGAGGGGGCGGAGGCGTGATGAAGGCAGCCTCTGAAGGTGCCCATCGCGGTGGCGGACTTGTAATTGCCGTTCTTCCAAGTGACAAGAAGCTCCCCCTTAAGGGCTATCCCAATGAATTTGTCGATATTCCAATTTATACGGGGATGTACGATGCCAGAAACATCATCAACGCAAAGACTCCCCACATCCTCGTTGCACTAAATGGAGGCGCCGGCACCCTATCGGAAATGGCCGTCGCCATGAAAAGCGGAACACCCGTTATTGGCCTTAACTGTCCACATTTTGAACTCGCGGAAGAATATGAATTCGTAACTGTTAAAACAGTTGAAGAAGCCATCCAAAAAATAGACGAAATTGTTGCAAAATTAAATGATAAATATTAAACGAGGGAAATGTTAAGAGCAGACAGATCGAAGGAGTAACCATGAAACTGCATCACGTTGCTGTAGTCTGTAGTTCCCGGGAAAATGCAGATCGATTCTACGGTGGGATTTTAGGATTACAACAGACAAAGACTTCTGTACTTAATAAGGAGCTTGCAGAAAAGATATTTGATACCGACCTGGAACGTGAATTTATTCTCTATGGAAACGAAAATTTCACCGTTGAGGTTTTTGTAATTCCTGCGGCGCAACAGAAAATAACCCCTGTTGCACATCTTTGCCTGGAAGTGGACAATAAAGAAGAATTTGCAAGAAACTGTCAGGCAAAAGGTCTGGAAACAAAGAGGATATCAAGGGGAGATGCACTGCTTGTTTTCGTGAAGGATTATGACGGTAATCTGTTTGAGATAAAAGATTTACAAGGAGGTAAGTAAAATGCCACGAGGAGACGGAACAGGCCCAAAAGGTCAGGGCCCAAGAACAGGCAGAGGCATGAAAGGCGGGGGACAAGGAGGCCGCGGTGGTGGTGGTGGTTTTGCGGCAGGCCCTGGAGGATATTGTCTCTGCCCAAACTGCGCAGAAAGAGTGCCCCATCAATTAGGAACTCCCTGCTACGAGGTAAAATGCCCTAATTGCGGAACGCTTATGATACGGGAATAAAAGTAATTGCTGTTTGCGCGATCAACTAATTTTATTCATCCCATTTAAATCTCTTTTCGTTAAAAACTCTAACGCAAGCGTCAACAACCTCAGGGTCATAAAGGAGCCCCTTGAAACTTTTTATTTCCTTTAACGCCTTATCTATGCCAAGAGCCTTCCGGTAAGATCTTTGAGATGCTATCGCCTCGATCACATCAGCTACTGCCAGAATCCTTGCTTCCATCATAATATCTTCACCTGAGAGACCCTGGGGATAGCCAAAACCATTCATTCTTTCGTGATGCTGAAGTACCATCCGGGCAATGGACTGTGGGAAATCTACCTTCTTCAATATCTCATAACCCGTTCGAGGATGGCCTTTGATTAAGAGATGTTCAGTCTCCCCTAAACTGTCAGGTTTCGTTAAGAGCTCAGCGGGCACAGATAACTTGCCAATATCATGGACAAGGGCAGCCAGATTGATTTCTTTGAGATTCTCATCTGAAAGACCCATTTCTCTTGCTATGGCGCAGGCAAGTTTGGCTACATGTCTCTGGTGTCCGGCACTATGGGGGTCCCTCGTTTCAACTGTTGATGCCAGGGTGACGACCGTCTCATTCAATACTCGTCTTAATTTTTCAATATCTTCTTTCAGGACTTTCTCCGTGCGCTTATGCTCGGATTCCAATGCTTCCAATTCAGCAATCCTTTTGCGCATTGTATCCAATTCATTGACGAGTTGTTCTTTCATTTTGTTTTTGTCTCTCATGAAGGAATAATCTTCAGTATCTCTCGTTAATAACGGCATAAGTCAGAAATAACTTAAATTATTCTGTAACAGGAAAAGCCGTTTGACCGGGAAATCAAATCCTGCTATATAAACCGCGTTTTGTTACCATTTCAATACAGATCCTGCTGTCCAGTATTTAAATAACTTGAATAACACAGAGTGGGGGATTATTTTCATTGGATATTATCCTTGCAGGTTTTAACCTGGATTACGAAACGATAAAAGAGATGAAAACCTCTTTATCGGAGGAGGTGGAAAATCTTACACCTGAAACCATTTCCGCTGCATACGCACGCATCAGCAGAAATCCCCTGCCGGTAAATGAGTTAAGGGAAATATCCCGAAAAGAAGTCGAAAGTGCAAGAAAATCCAACCGTAATATCGTCTTCGATATGGGGCACAGTTCCATAGCCGAACATGCTGTCTTTAATATTGACGTTCTCGGTGTATCCCGCCTGTTAGTTGAGGAAATAGAAAAGTTCCGTCTTTGTTCCTACACGGAAAAATCACAGAGATATATACGCCTGAAAGATGATTTCGTCATTCCTGAAGAGATCAAAGAATCCGGCGTTGAAAAATTGTTCATCAAAACTATTGAAGAACAAAACAGATTTTACCAGGAATTATACTCCCGTTTGAGATCGCACATTTTCAAAAAATTCGAGGATATGGCTTCAGATCCTGCTAACCACTCTACCCTGGAAGGATGGGCAAAAGAAGACGCAAGATACACCATATCCATGGCAACAGAAACCCAGCTGGGGATGACCCTGAATACGAGAAATCTCGAGTTGATGTTGAGACGCTGTGCTGCCCACCCCTTGAGAGAGGTAAGGGAATACGGTGAAAAACTTTATGAGACAACCAAAAATATTGCCCCATCGCTGGTTAGATACACGGAGGCAACCCGCTTCGACAGTTTGACAAGAAATGCCCTTGAGGAAAAATCAAGGGGGCTGATAGAAAAATTTGGGAAGAAAGAAAATCAAACAACAAAACTCAGCGAAACTGATAATAATGTAACCCTCCTTTATGCCACGCCCGACGCTGACGATAAGATTGTAGCATCGCTAATCCACTCAACATCTGACAGTCCAATGGATCAATGTACTGCCATCGTATCTAAGATGAACATGAAAGAGAAAGAAGATGTTATAAAAGCATCATTCAAACATATAAAATCGTATGATCCACCTTTGAGAGAATTTGAGAATGCCGATCTGCACTTTGAGGTTACAGTAAGTGCGAGTTGCTTTGCCCAGCTGAAAAGACACCGAATGGCCACAATAATCTGTCAGGAGTACAATCCGCTGCTCGGCATTACCATGCCACCGACAATACGTGAGATCGGCATGGATGGCCTGTTCATGAAAGTGATCACGAAAACAGAGGAAATCTACGACAGGATAAAAAATATATCTCCCCTGGTGGCGGGCTATATTCTGACCAACGCTCACCGAAAGAGGGTTTCCATGAAGGTTAACGCCAGGGAGCTTTACCATATTTCCCGTCTTCGCGAAGATATACATGCCCAGTGGGATATAAGAGAAACGGCAGAGAGGATGGTACGATTGGGAAAAAAGGTAATGCCGTTAACCCTTATGCTTGCCACCGGCAAAGACAGTTTTGATTCTCTTTATAACCAATGTTACCCAGAGGTAACTTAAACCGCATATCTTATTTTCATAAGAGGATTTGAGTAAGGTTTTCCCATGGTTCAGTATAATGTTCTGCTTGTATCTTTTCTCGTCTTCTTCCTCATCAGTTCTTTCTGCCGCTGGTACCTGACACGGATTAATGTAAACCATCTGCGCACGTTCGGTCATAATGTTCCTGAGGTCTTTGAGGGCGAAATTGATGGTGAAACCCTCTCCCGCATGACCGATTACACAGTAGATTCCTCCAGATTCGGATCCTTTGCAAGTTTTGCCGATGATATCGTCTTGCTCCTTATCCTGTTGAGCGGGTTTCTTCCCTGGTGTGTCAATATAATACTCTCTTTCAAACTGAATTTCATTTTATCGGGGCTTATCTTCTTTACAATACCCGTTTTAATCGGATTTATCGTTGAGATACCTTTCAGCCTTTACAGCACTTTTGTAATCGAAAGAAAATACGGATTCAGTACGATAAGTCTGAAACTGTGGGTCACCGATCTTTTTAAAAGCCTACTAATTTCAGCATTTCTGGGAGGCATTCTCCTCGGTTCCTTCCTCTCCCTTATTCACTATGCGAAAACAACATGGTGGCTGTGGGGGTGGATGTTATTTGCCTTCTTTCAATTACTCATCCTGTGGCTTTACCCTATTCTTATCGCTCCCCTCTTCAACAAATATGAGCCGGTTCAGGATCAGGAACTGAAGGAAAGAATTATTTCCATAATGGGAAAAGTGGGATTGAAGATTAAAGGAGTTTACCAGATAGATGCTGGCAGGCGAAGTAAGCATACGAACGCCTATTTCACCGGCCTGGGGAAAACAAAGCGCATCGTTTTATACGATACCCTCCTTTCCTCTCATTCAGGTGACGAAATATTGTCCGTACTGGCTCACGAAATAGGCCACTGGAAGAAAAAGCATATTATGAAACAGCTATTATTAATAGAAACCCTTTCCTTCTTTATTTTCTTCCTTGCCTATCGTCTTATAGACTGGTCATTCATGTATCAGACTTTCGGATTTGATCAAAATATTCCGTATGTCGGCCTGTTTCTCTTGTCCGCCCTTTTCAAACCCATATCCTTTTTCTTTACACCGCTTATGGCCATAATTTCCCGAAAGTACGAAGAGGAAGCAGACAATTACTCGAATTGGCTTACAGGATCAACAAAATCCCTCGGAAACGCACTGAAACGCCTTGCAAAAGATAATCTGGCAAACCTTCATCCTCATCCCCTGTTTGCCTGGTTTTATTACTCTCATCCACCCCTTGTCGATCGAATAGCATATCTCCAGCAAATAGACGATAAAGCGAAAGAAGCATATTGATTTTGTCGGTAAATTTATTATGATACTATACTAATGTGGCAAAGCCGCAAAGGGCTGAGCAACGAGCAATGAGGACTGAGAACTAAAGGCTAAAGGTTTTTCATTGATCCTTTGTCCTTGTATCTTGTACCTTGTACCTTTTCACTGCTGACACCAATATCTGCGCAAAAAACGCAGTTGTTGTGAATAAAGACTCTAATGTCTAACTCATCTTCAACAGTTGCAAAAATATAGTTGTGCAATATTGGGCATATAGATATCCCGAAAAAGTTCTTGGCACCACAGATTGCTCTTTGAAAAGTTTATAAAGCATCTTTACATCTCTCTGAT
>Ga0265596_1000298_pt1 | contig 32662 bp, 36 predicted proteins | sample saktaG_FD_190143 | JGI IMG/M metagenome (GOLD analysis project Ga0265596, IMG submission 190143) | Saline water microbial communities from Sakinaw Lake, British Columbia, Canada - sak_2013_06_06_60m | ecosystem: Environmental > Aquatic > Non-marine Saline and Alkaline > Saline ...
CCTTATTCCAATACTTGCTATGTTGCGAGAAGCTAAGCTTCTCGTAGATTGCTGGGCGAGTTCTGGTCTCGCAGCAGTATTAAAAGTCGCTTTTTTGGTGATTTTTTGTTAGGATAGGATATTATAAATTATAAACAAAATTTATGGATTATTTAAAAACATCTGGGAGATCTTTAAGACACCTTTTTGCTTTGCCAATTATTTCTGTTATGATTGTTCCTATAGTTATTCTAGATATTTGTTTAGAAATCTATCATCGTACTTGTTTTCCTTTATATGGAATTCCATATGTTAAGAGAGGAAACTATATTCAGATTGATAGACATAAGTTAAAATACTTGACTTGGTTACAAAAGATATATTGTGCTTATTGTGGATATGCTAATGGTATGGCTAGTTATTTTGTTAAGATTGCAGGAGAAACGGAACGTTATTGGTGTGGTATAAAACACAAAAAGAATCCAGACTTTGTAGAACCAGAACATCATAAAGACTTTGCTGAATACGATGATGAGGGATGTTTCAATAAGAAGTATAAGAAATAACAGCAATTTTTAGTTGTGCATATTGACAAGATTGTTGGCTAAATATATCATTCATATAGTGAGAGGATTTTGGATAGGTAGGTCGAACTTATTTTTTCCTCTTTCAATTGACAATAACAAAAAGGTTTTTAATTAAACCTTGAAAATATGTTAGAATATAAATTAATGTTTGAGTACGGAGACGAAGACGACGACGAAATTGAGACTCCTGAAGAAGAGTATTAAGTTTTTGAACCCGGTGCTAATTTTGGCGCCGGGTTATATTTTTGAGAATATTTTCTTACTGTGATAAGATATAATTATGAATAACAATATTGAACCAGCAGTATCAATAACTAAGAAGAAGTTTCTTTTTGTTTCCTATGACGGATTAATTAGTGATGTCGCATGGCAAACAGTTAAAGAAGGTCATAATGTTAAATATTATATCAGTAATTCTTTAGATAAAGATAGTGCTGATGGTTTAGTGCCAAAAGTTGATAATTGGGAAAAGGAAGTTGATTGGGCTGATATTATTGTTTTTGACGATGTTTTGGGAATGGGGAAGTGGGCTGAAAAATTAAGAAAGCAAGGGAAATTAGTTGTTGGTGGCACAACATACAGTGACCAGTTAGAAGATGATCGGTCTTTTGGACAAGAAGAGTTAAAGAAATATGGTATTCCAATTATTCCTTATAGAGACTTCAATGATTTTAATGAAGCGATTGATTATGTCAAAAACAATCCTTGTCGATATGTAATAAAACCTAGTGGTGAAGCTCAGAACACCAAACGTTTTCTTTTTGTTGGAGAAGAAGATGACGGAAAAGATGTTATTCAGGTTTTAACTGCTTATCAGAGACTTTGGTCAGATAAGATTAAGGTTTTCCAACTTCAAAAAAGAATAGCTGGAGTTGAAGTAGCTATTGGAGCTTTCTTTAATGGCAATGAGTTCGTCTATCCAGTTAATATTAACTTTGAACATAAGAAACTTTTTCCTGGCAACATTGGTCCAGCAACTGGTGAAATGGGAACAAGTATGTTTTGGACTGGCCCTAATCGTTTTTTTAATGCTACTCTAAAAAAGATGGAACAAAAACTTCAAGAAGAACATTATGTTGGCTATATTGATATAAACTGTATTGTTAATAATAACGGTATTTATCCATTAGAGTTTACGGCTAGGTTTGGTTATCCAGCAATCCATATTCAACAAGAAGGTATTTTGATGCCAACTAGTGACTTTCTTTATGGTTTAGCTAGTGGAGAATTAAAGAAATTCAAAGCTAGATCAGGTTTTCAAATAGGAGTTCGTTTGGTTGTTCCACCATTTCCTTATGGTGGTGAAGTAAAACGATCTTTAGCTGATTCAAGAGAGGCAGTAGTTTTCTTCAAAAAACCTAAAATGGAAGGTATTCATATTGAAGATGTAAAGTTAATAAATAATGAATGGGTTGTGGCTTGTAGTTCTGGAGTTGTTTTTGTTGTTGTGGGAACTGGTCAAACAATGAAGCAAGCACAGTCCCAGGCCTATAGCAGAATAAGCAATATAATGCTTCCTAATATGTTCTATAGGGATGATATTGGTGATAGATGGTTTGAAGATAGTGATAAGCTTCATAACTGGGGTTATTTGAGAGAATTATGAACAGGGAGATTTTCGATACTTTAAAAAATACCTATTGTAGATTAAAACCATCTAAAATATCTGGGGTTGGAGTCTTTGCTATTAGAGACATTTCTCCGAAAACAGAATTATTCAAAGGACAGATTAATCAGAGGTGGTCAAGATTTAAGATAAAAGAACTTAAAGATTTAGATAAAGAAATATTAAAGATGATTGATGACTTCTTCGTTATAGAAAAAGATGGATCAGTATCTATTCCAAGATCAGCGTTAAATGGGATGGATATGTCTTTTTATATTAATCATTCAAAAAAGCCAAATGCCAGAACTATTGATAACGGCTTTACTTTTATTTCTTCAAGGAAGATTAAAAAAGGAGAGGAGATAACCACTTCTTATTCTGATTACGATTACAAATACTAATTTTGTTGACAGATTATAATAATTAAGGTAATCTGTTTTTATCGTCCTTTCAAAACATAATATTATTATATGAGGTGATAAATGCCAATCGCGGAAATTAATTTTGATACTGAAATAAAACGTGGCCAATGTGCTGTGGTAAAGCTCAAAAGTTCTGATAAATCTCAAGTCTCTTGGAGACAAGAGGTGTATTTGCAAGACGAAACCACTATCAGTTGCCTTATTACAGGAGCTTACTATAAATGTAAGTCAAGAACACTGGACGGATTGCCAGTCGAGCTTTACAGGATAGTGAGTTTTGATAACAGGAGACTTGTTATTGAAGATCTTCCTGATGAAGAACCAACGTCCGAAAGCATATAGCTTTCGGACTTTTTATTGCTTTTATTTTATTTTTTGTTAGAATAAAATATATGACAAAAACAATAATACCAATTTTAATAATAGTTTTAATATTAGGGGGTCTTATTCTGGGATTTTACTTTCTCTTCACTTCTAATGAAAAAGAAGAAGCTTCTAAGGAAGATTTAACAACTGAAGAACCTAAGAATGGAGAAGTTCCTAATGAAACCACAACAAATATGATTGCAGTAATAACAACAAATTATGGTCAGATTAAATTAGAACTTTTTGGGACTGATGCACCTAACACAGTGAATAACTTTGTTAAATTAGCTAAAGAAGGATTCTATAACGGAACTAAGTTCCACCGAGTAATAAAAGGCTTTATGATTCAAGGAGGAGACCCTTTAACAAAAGATAATTCTAAGAAAGATATGTGGGGGACAGGAGGGCCGGGGTATAAGTTTGATGATGAGATTCATGCTAATAACAATAATGTTATTGGTACTATTGCTATGGCCAATGCTGGGTCAAATACCAATGGTTCGCAATTCTTTATTAATACAGTCGACAATAATTTTCTTGATACCAAGCATACTGTTTTTGGTAAAGTTATAGATGGAATGGAAGTTGTTACTGCTATCGAAAATGTTGCTACCGGATCACAAGATCGTCCAGTAGAAGATGTTATTATTGGGAATATAACAATTGAATAATTTGACACGACTCTTTGAGGTGCTATGATTAAAGCGTGATGGATAATAGCTCTTTTAATAGAAAGGAGGTGCTGTGTCAAACATAATTTAATTGCTATTATTTTGTTTAGCAAACCCTCTTCCAAAAGTCTGGTTCTAGGCGTGAACCAGGCTTTTTATTGACTCTTTATTTATAATAAGTTAACATATCAATAGTACTTTCGGGGCCATAGCTCAGATGGCTAGAGCGTCTCAGTAGCATCGAGAAGGCGGTGGGTTCGAGTCCCATTGGCTCCAATAACGGGCTTACAATCCAATTTTTGGTTCAAATCCAATTAGCCCGGCATTTTCTCTTTCCTGCCCCCAGGAATAGAGATAAGGTCCTCAAAGCATAGCTTTGGGGACTTTTTATTTTTCCTCTTAATGGTAGAATGAAAATGATGATTAATGAAAGGATTTCAAAGATACTATATGATATAGAGAGACTTCTAGAGATAAAGGGAGGGCTTGTTTTTAAATCCAGAGCTTATCATAGAGCCGCTAAAGCCTTAGACAATCTTAAAGAAGATATTAAGAAAGTTTATCAGGAAGAAGGACTAAAGGGTTTAAAGCAATTAGATGGAATAGGCGATAGTATTGCTACAAAAATAGAAGAATATATTAAGAAAGAAAAAATTAAGTATTATGAAGAATTAAAAGAAGAAACAGCTATTCGTCAAATAATTACCTATTTCTTTGAAACAAAAGGAGTAAGCTTGAATGAATTAAAGAGAGATGCTAAAAAGAGAAAGATAGTTTATTCACGTTATACGAAGTCAGCTAAACAGCTTTTAGAGTTAGCTGGATCTATTGAAAAAGCTAAAGCAGCTATCAATAAGGTAGCTGATTGGGCTAATTCAAGAGATTTAGATTATACTATTGAAACAGTCTTTAAAAAATGGTTAGAATTAGATAGATTAAAGCCAAAGGAAATAGTTAAAAAACCTTTCTTTAGAAATATGCCAATGATTTGGTCGGAAACCAAAAAGAAATGGTTTGTTATTGATCCACAAGGTGAATGGCTTGAATTTGCCGCTAAAGAAGATCAAATAGAATGGAGAATATCAAAATAATATTTATAGGGACTCCTGATTTTGGAGCAATTATCTTAAGAGAACTTGTTAAAGAATACAAGCCTATTTTGGTTGTTACTACTTCTTCTGATTCTCCTGTAGCCCAAGAGGCTAAAGTTAATAATATTCCTATTTCTCTTGATCTTGATGAGATAAAAAAGATAAAACCTGATTTAACAATTACAGCCGCTTATGGTAAGATTATTCCTGAAGATATATTAAGCATTCCTCGGTACGGACCATTAAATATTCATCCTTCTTTATTGCCAAAATACAGAGGCCCTTCACCAATTCAGACTGCTATTCTTAATGGTGATAAAGAAACAGGAGTAACAATTATGTTAATGGATGAAAAAATAGACCATGGAGCAATAGTTTCTAGTTCCGAATTTACAATCTCTAAAAATTATGATTATAGGGAATTAAGTGAAATTCTTGCTCTAGAAGGAGCTAGGCTACTCTTAGAAACTATACCAAAATGGATTAAGGGAGAGATAAAAGCAAAGGGACAAGATCATTCTCGGGCTACTTTTACTAAGATTATCAAGAAACAAGATGGTGAAATTGATTGGCAGAAGTCTCCTCAAGAGATTGAAAGACAAATTAGAGCTTTTAATCCTTGGCCAGGAACATTTACTATTTGGAAAGATAAGATTATTAAGATATTAGAAGTAGAAATAAAAGATAGTAAAATAGTCATTAAAAAGATTCAACCAGAAGGTAAGAAGCCAATGGCTTTTGAGGACTTTTTAAGAGGACATAAAGATTTTAAAATATGAATTATTCAGAATTAAGAAAAGGATCAATAATTGTTTATAACAATCAACCTCATGAAATAATAGATGCTTCTACGATGTTTAAAGCTAGAGGTAGTTCTGTTATGCAGGCAAAGCTAAAGAATCTAATGACAGGGTCAGTTATTTCTCAGACCTTTCGTGGTTCAGATTCTTTTGAAGAAGCTGAACTGACTAAACTAAAAGCTAAGTTTATTTATTATCATAAAGATAGGTATGTTTTTTCAGAAAGCGACAATCCTTCAAAAAGATTTGAATTAGCAGAAGAGAAGATCGGGAATGCTAAGTTTTTAAAATCTAATCAAAATGTAGTAGTCTTAATCTTCAACGAAGAAATGATAAGTATTTCATTACCAATAAAGGTAGTCCTTAAGGTTGATCAAGCTCCGCCAGGTGTGAAGGGAGATAGAGCTCAAGCGGGAAATAAGATGGTTGTTTTAGAAACAGGGGCAGAATTATCAGTTCCTTTGTTTGTTCAAGAGGGTGACTTGATAGAAGTAAACACTGAGAAAGGAGAATACGTTAGAAGAATAGGAGAGAAATAAAATGAATAGACATAGAATATTTATTGCTATAAACCTACCTAACGGTGTTAAAAAGAATTTGGCTAGATATAAAGAAAGATGGTTTGAGATACCAGCTAAATGGGTCAAAGAAGAGAATATTCACTTAACTCTTGAGTTTTTAGGTTATGTTTCTGATCAAGAGGTCTTAGATATAATTAATATGACTAGAGAAGCTGTCTCAAAATGTTCTCAGTTCTTTATTACCTTAAATAAAGTATCTTATGGACCTGATAATAAGATTCCACCTAAGATGATTTGGGTTAGTGGGGAAATATCCGAAGAGCTTAATTCTTTAAAACAAGAACTAGATAAAGCTTTAGGCGTTATGGAAACAAGAAAGTTTACTCCTCATATTACTTTAGCTAGAGTAAAGAAGTGGGACTGGCAAAGAATAGAACCAGACGAAAGAGAGGATATTGATAAAGATATCAGTATTAACTTTGATGTTAATTCTGTTGAAATTATGGAAAGTGTTTTAAAAAAGGGTGGACCAGAATATACAGTTTTAGAATCAATCAAATTATGAAAGTGCATTTTATTGGAATTGGTGGAATAGGGGTAAGTGCTTTAGCACAATACTATTTAGCAAAAGGCCATAAAGTCAGTGGTTCTGATTTAGTTTCTTCAGAAATTACAGAGTTGTTAAAAGAAAAAGGTATTCATATCTCTTTAGGTCCTCATAAAGCTGAGAATGTTCCCAAAGATGTCGATTTAGTCATCTATAGTCCAGCTGTTCAGGAAGACAATCCAGAGCGTACTAATAGAGCTATTAGTTATCCAGAAGCTTTAGGCAAACTAACTAAAGAGTATTTTACCATTGCTGTTTCGGGAACTCATGGGAAAAGCACAACTTGTTCTATGTTGTCTTTAGCTTTAATAAAAGCTGGTTTTGATCCAACGGTTATTATTGGAACTAAATTAAAAGAGTTTAACAACACTAATTTTAGAATAGGGGAGAGTAAATATTTGGTTATTGAAGCCGATGAATGGAACGCTTCTTTTTTAAACTATTATCCTCAAATCATTGTTTTAACTAATATTGAAAGAGAACACCTAGATTATTATAGAGATCTAGATCATATTTTAGAAACCTATAAAGAATATATATCTCATCTTTCTAGTGATGGTGTACTTATTGTAAATGGTGATGATGAGAATATAGCAAAGATTACTAATAATTTAGAAACAAAGAAATTCTCTTTAGATCAAGGAGAAGAGTTAAAAAAGATTCTAAAAGTTCCTGGTGATCATAATATCTCTAATGCTTTAGCGGTTTTAGAAGTTACTAAAGTTCTTGGTATTCCAAAAAAGGTTGTTTACGAATCTTTAGCAGAATATCAAGGAGCTTGGAGAAGGTTTGAGACAAAAGAAAGAATGATTAATAATCAGAAGATTACCTTAATTAACGATTATGGTCATCACCCAACAGAAATAAGGGCAACATTAAAAGCAACCAGAGAAAAGTTTCCTAATAAAAGAATTTATTGTGTTTTCCAGCCTCATCAATACCAAAGAACCTATTTTCTTTTTGATGATTTCGTTAAAGTCTTTTCTAACGCTTCAATAGACGAAATAATAATAACAGATATTTATGACGTTGCTGGCAGAGAAAAGAGTGAAATAAAAGACAAAGTAAGCTCTAAAAAACTTGTTGCTGAGATAAATAAAGATTCTGTAAAGTATCTAGAAAAGGAAGATATTAAGAAATATATAGAAAACAATATAAGAGAAAGGGATGTTGTTGTTATTATGGGGGCCGGAGATGTGTATAAAATACTTGACATAGATTAATAAAAAAGCCAAAATTAAACAAAGAAAGGTCTTTATAACACGTTTAACTATTAATAAATTATGACAATTGGAATAATTATTGCTGTTATAGTAGTAATAGCAGTATTGCTTTACATCTTTAAAGATAAGATTTTTGGGAAGAATGGAAGCGGACAGCCTCCAGTTCCTCCTCAAGGACCACCACCTATGCCTCCAATGGATTCAGAAATGTAGTAATAAAAAAGCGCCCACTAATTTGTGGGCGTTTTGGTTTCTGGTTTTTAGCTTGATTCTTTTTTTTGGGAATCAGCCATTGTTATTGGTTGATCTCCTCTCCCAGCTTCCTCCATATCTTTCCTGATTGCGTCATATATCTCTTTTCTGTGAACAGGAAGATTTTTACTGTTCTCAACAGCAATAATACCAAGGCGAACTTTATCGCCTCGAACATCAACGATTGTTATTTCGACATTATCGCCGATCATGACTGATTCATCTCTTTGCCTGCTTAATACTAACATTTGGACTCCTTTCAAAATAATCCTTGTTCTTATAATAGTTTAAAAAGATCTACTTGTTAGATTATAGCAGTTATATAGTTATTGTCAAGAAAAAAAAGAGGGGTTTGAGATATTTCTCGCACCCCTTATTAGAACTCCTTTGGCCAGAAAGTTCTATGTTTTAAAATCCATAAACTGGGCGAAGCTGGTCTTCCGTCGGCAGAGTGGAATAATATTCTCCTCGAGGACCGACGTAACCAACTCCTTGTTTCAGTAACGTTATTGGCGTTACCGAGCCATTACTGTTAGTGACATTTACTGTCAGCGTGCTAGCATTTGTTTCCAACGCTCCTATCCGAGCATTGGTTTCCTTTTTGGTATCTTGTCCTTTTCCGACAAAATAACCACCAAGAGCTCCGATGCCAGCACCGATTGCGGTGCTTTTGCCATCTTTGCCAAGTAGGTAACCAGCTCCGGCTCCTGCTCCAGCTCCGATAACAGTTCCCTTCTGGGCATTTGACTCGCACCCACTCACCGTTGCAATTGTTATAACAACAATAATAATCAGAATAATACTTCGTTTCATTTCAAAACTCCTTTCTAAAAGTGGCCAAATATTTTATTGTTAATGATTGCATTGTAGCATATGTATATATATTTGTCAAGAATTTGAAATACAAAAGCCCCATTTTTACTACTGGGGCTTTAGCTGATTATGGAAAGTACTTTAAACATTTTAAGCTCCTTCTTGAGGAAACATTCTTACATAATCTCGGCCAGCTTGCCTGGCTGTATGTTCATTTACCGTTGATCCTTTCCTTGAATATTTTTCGTTTAATAAAGATAAAAGTTCAACTACTCTTTCATAATCAGCGGGGTCTCTTTTTTGAGCTAAATTCATTAACTCTAAAGAAATTTGTTCATAATCTGGTGGTGCGTTTGATCTATTCATTTTTGACCCTTTCATATAGAGGTTTTAAAAGTTCTGCCTTAATTCTACTTATAATTAGTATCATTGTCAATGTTTTGCCATAAGCCAGGCTTATGATAAAGGCGTGGATTATTCCACGCCCTTTTTGATTTTTATACTACTTTTTGACTGTTGTGTTATCTTTTGATTTTTTCGGTTATAATTTTTGAGTCTAGCCTTTCACCTACTTTGATGTTAGCCCAAGCATCTTCAGTTAGCTCAACGTTCTTTGTTTGTATATTTCCTGGCAGGATGAAATCCTCCAAGTCAACGAAATAACTTGTCTCTCTTGAGCTTTCGGACATAAGACTGTTGGTGTATTTCCTTATAACCTTATATCCCTGCAGAGTTACCACTGAATCAATCGGTTGTTTTGCGAGTCTAAGATTAGAGGCTCTTTTTCTTTCTAATGTTTTCGCCATTATCAAGGAAGATGCTAATAATATAACCACACACACAAATGACACTGAAACAGCTAAATTCTTTGTCTTTTTCTCTTTGGCTGTGGTCAGGATAGAGCAACAAGCGATAAAGATAGAAAAAGACATAACAGTAATAAGAAAGCATACAGTTAACATTGTTCTTTCTCCTTAAAAGAAAAGTTGTCAAAAAGCTAACCATTAAACGTACTTTGATTATACATAAATAATTGTCTTTGTCAACTATTTGCTTGATTATTAAAAGTTGTATATAATAGATTTAATGGAAAGAGTATTGAATAAAGAAACAACTAAATATTCAAACAAACAAGTTAAAGTTTGTGGTTGGGTAGATTCTATTAGATCTCATGGTAAGATCGTTTTTATTGATTTAAGAGATATTAGTGGCTTAGTTCAGCTTGTTTTCACTCCTAAGAATAAAGAAGTTTATGAACTTATCGGTAAAATTCATCCCGAATGGGTTTTAGAGATTGAAGGAACTATTGCTGAAAGACCAGCTAATATGGTTAATGATAAGATTGAAACAGGGAAGATAGAGGTTTCCGTTGAGAAAATGACTGTTTTATCAGAAGCAGAAACTCTTCCTTTCTCCATTAGTGGTGATGGTTATGATATTTCAGAAGAAAAGAGAATGAAATATCGTTACATTGATTTAAGAAGAGAAAGATTAAAGAGAAATATGATTGAGAGACAAAAAGCTTTTCGTTTTATGAGAGATTATCTTCAAGATAGGGGATTTATTGAAATAGAAACACCAATGTTAACTAAATCAACTCCTGAAGGAGCCCGTGATTTTGTCGTTCCTTCTAGAATTCAGAAAGGTAAATTTTATGCTTTACCACAATCACCACAACAATATAAACAACTATTACAAATTGCTGGCATAGAGAAGTATTTCCAGATTGCTCGCTGTCTTCGTGACGAAGATCCTCGAGGAGACAGACAACCAGAACATACTCAACTAGATATTGAGATGTCTTTTATCGAAGAAGAAGATGTCATTAATTTGGTGGAAGAGATGTTTTTAAAGTTTGTTAAAGAAGCTTTTCCTAATAAGAAGATTCAGGAAGTTCCTATTCCAAGGATTACTTATCAAGAAGCGATGAAGAAGTATAAGACGGATAGGCCAGATTTAAGAAAGGATAAGAATGATCCTGATCTTCTGGCTTTCTGCTGGGTTGTAGACTTTCCATTTTTTGAGAAAGATGACAAGGGTAAGTGGGCCTTTACTCATAATCCTTTTTCCGCTCCAAAGGCAGAGTTCATGAGTGATTTACTTAAAAAGAAGAATATTAAGAATATTATAACTACTCAATATGATATCGTTTTAAATGGTTCAGAAATAGGAGGTGGAAGCATAAGGAATCATTCAGCCAAAGCACTAGAATCAGTCTTTGAAATAATTGGTTATACTAATAAACAGGTTAAAGAAAACTTTGGTCATATGCTAGAAGCTTTTAAATATGGTGTGCCACCTCATGGAGGCATTGCTTCTGGATTTGATAGATTCTTAGCTATTCTTTTAGGAGAAGAAAGTATTAGAGAGGTGATTGCTTTTCCTAAAACGGGGGATAGTCGTGATTTAATGATGGATGCTCCAGCTGAAATATCTAAAGAACAATTTAAAGAGTTAGGCATTAAAGTAGATAAAAAATGAAATCAAAGGTTTTAATACTCTCTATAGTAATCAGTATTCCTCTTTTCTGGGGAGTTAATGTTTTAGGTAATAATTTAGAGGACTTTTGGTATGATTTAGAATTAGCTAAAAGACCAGAACTTATCACCGCTAGTTTTAATCAAAAACTTATGAATATTGAATTAAGAAATATGAAATTAACAAAAGAAAGGAAAAAAGATCTTGAAAAACTAGAAATTGGTGCTAGGTCAGCTATTTCTGTTCAGATTAATAAAGATGGTGAAAGAAAATTACTTCGTCTTAATTCAACCGATCGTGTTCCAATAGCTTCATTAACAAAGCTAATGACAGCTCTAGTTTCTGTTGAAATATATTCTTTTGATCAATTAATAACCATTACTAAAGAAGCTGTCAATCAAGAAGGGGATTCAAAGTATGGTAATTTAATAGTCGGCGAACAATTAACAGTAGAGAATTTACTCTATACAATGTTATTAGAATCAAGCAATGATGCTGCCTACGCCATGACTCAACCAATTGGATCTGAGGCTTTTGTTGATTTAATGAATAATTATGCTGAAAAGATCGGTTTGAAAGATACTTATTTTGTTAACCCAACAGGATTAGAGTCAGATAACCCCGAAGCGGTTAAAAACTATTCAACGGCTGAAGATTTAGTTAAATTATCAGAATATATCTTAGAGAAACATCCAGAGATATTTGAGATATCAAAGAATGAATCGTATAAAGTGCTTAAGCCAAATGGAAGTCTTCATCATTTTATCCAATCAGGGACTAATAAATTATTAGGAGAAATTCCTGAAATAATTGGTGGTAAAACTGGTTGGACAGCGGCTGCTGGTGGTTGTTTACTTCTGATTATAAATGATCCAAAAACCAATAGTTATTATATTAATGTTATTTTAGGGGCAGAAGATCGTTTTGCAGAAATGCATAAAATAACAGACGTCATCCAAAATGACTGATATTACTATTAACGCTATAAAGATGTTTGTTCTAGGAGCATTAAGCTTTGTTCTTGCTTTTTGGTTAACTCCTTTACTAACTCATTTCTTGTATAAGTATAAATTATGGAGAAAGGAAATAAGAACTAAATCTATTGATAATAAAGAGCTAGTCTATTTTAAACAATTTCATTCTGAAAAAGAAACCCATGTTCCTCGGTTTGGTGGTCTTCTTATCTGGATTAGTGTTTCTGTTCTGGCTATTATTTTTTTTCTTTTATCTAAAACGAATATTTGGTGGTTTCAAAAGCTGAACTTTCTTAGTAGATCTCAAACCTGGCTTCCTTTCTTTGCTTTAATAGCTGCTTCTTTAGTTGGTCTATTGGATGATATTTTACAAGTGATTGGAAAAGGAAAGTATATTGCTGGTGGATTAAGACTTAAATGGAGATTAATATTAGTTGCTTTGATAGGATTAGTGGGAGCCTGTTGGTTTTACTATAAACTAGGAGAGAGTAGTATCCATATTCCTGGTAATGGTGATATCTTTCTAGGATTATGGTTCATTCCATTCTTTATTATAATAATGTTAGCCACCTATAGTGGGGGAGTAATTGATGGTTTAGATGGATTAGCGGGTGGTGCTTTTGCTACAATGTTTGCTGCTTTTGGAGGTATCGCTCTATTTCAAGGACAAATTGATTTAGCTGCTTTCTGTGTGGCTATCACTGGAGCTATTCTGGCGTTTCTTTGGTTCAATATCTCTCCAGCTCGTTTCTATATGGGAGAAACTGGTGTTCTTGGATTATGTTGTGCTTTAACTGTTGTCGCCTTTTTAACTAAATCTGTACTAGTCTTGCCAGTTATTGGTATTCTGCTTGTTTTGGAATCAGGATCCGTTATTCTTCAACTTCTTTCAAAGAAGTTCAGAAAAAAGAAGCTGTTTTTAGCAGCTCCTCTTCATCATCACTTTGAAGCTAAGGGTTGGCCTCACTACAAGATAACTATGAGGTTCTGGGTTATTGGTATTGTTATGGCTATAATTGGCGTAGCTATCCGATTATTAGGATAAAAAAGGAACAGCTTCTCACTGTTCCTTGTTTTTTTGTTTTTTTAATTTCCTAACAATATTTTCTATTCTTTTAGTTAATCTGTCTCCGTGATTAACCTTTTTTGATTGTTTTCTTATTATCTTTTCTATTTCTATTTTGATGTCCAATAATTGAACATCTGATGGAAGATTCATAAACGATAAGCCAAGAAGTTTTCTTAACTCATCATTAGACAGAGCTAATGGTTTAAGTAGTTTCCATGCCCAAACTCTCTTCCTGGGAATATCCTCAAACACTCTTTTTAGTAAACGTTTTGAACGGCCCTTTTTTATTTCACCGTTCTTCATTATTACTTCAATTCTTTTTTCTGCAAATCCATCGAAATGGCTATAATCTTTTATTACCTCTACGCAGTCTTCTGGTGTTGCTCCTAGCCCTAGGAACATCTTCCAAAGATCTTCTGGAAATTCTGAACTAATCATTAGTTCATAAATATCGTCTAGCGTAAAATCGTCTCGTTTTCTTAGAAAAGCTAATGCTGTTTTTCTGGTTGATTCTTCTTCTCCGTGAAGAAATAAATATATCAAATCCTTCTTGATTGTTTTATGCCATAATTTTCGCAATGTCAGCTTCATATATTGAACCTCCCATTTAAAAGAACTGGTTTTAGTTATTAAGATTATATCTTTTTTCTTTCTTTATGTCAACCCAGCACCAACTTTAAGATGGTGCTGGATTAATTGATTTAATAAATGCTTTTGATTATACTTAAAGAATGATTGGTGTTTTTGATTCTGGTGTTGGGGGATTAACTGTTGTTAAAGAAATATTCAAGAATCTTCCAGAATATCAGATAATATATTTTGGTGATACAGCTAGACTACCTTATGGAACAAAAGGAGCTGATTTTGTTAAAAGAGCTTCTTCGGAGGTATCTTCTTGGTTGTTAGAAAGAGGCGCTAAGATTATTGTTATTGCTTGTCATACTTCTTCTTCTTGGGCTTCAGAATCATTAAAGAGAGAGTATAAAGATGTGCCTATTTTTGACATGATTAGTCCAATAACAAAAGAAGCTTTATTGGGTAGTAAAAAGATTGGTATTATTGGCACCCCCGGAACAATTAAAAGCGATGCTTGGAAAAACAAACTAGCTGGGTTTGATGTTTCTTCAAAGGCTTGTCCTTTATTTGTTCCTTTGGTTGAAGAAGATTGGATTGATAAAGATATTACTAAAGAGGTTGTTAAAGAATATTTAAAAGATTTGAAAAATAGAGATACTCTGATTCTGGCTTGTACTCATTATCCAATGCTTAAAGATGTTATAAAAGAGGTTTTGCCGGATGTTAAGATTGTTGATCCAGCTGAAAGTTTAGCTAAAGAATTAGCTCTCTTTTTAAAAGATAATCCAGATATAGCTTCTCAAATTAAGAAGGGGAGTAATCATCAATTCTTCTTTAGCGATGAACCATATAATGTTAAGAAAATAAGTAAACTTTGTTTAGGCAAAGAAATAAATGCAAAAGTCATCTAAAATAGTTATTATGGGTCTTGGCCTACATGGTGGTGGTGTCGGTGTTGTTAAGTATTTCGTTTCTCAAAAAGCTGAAGTTATTGTCACCGATCTAAAAAATAGCTCTCAATTGAAAGAATCTGTTGAGGAACTTAAAGGGTTAAAGGTTAAGTTTGTTTTAGGAAAACATCGAGAAGAAGATTTTAAGAACGCTGATATGATTATTAAAAATCCTGATGTTCCTAGCAGTTCACCTTTTTTAGAAATAGCTAGAAAGAACAATATCCCCATTAAAGACGATATTTCATTGTTCTTTGATTTATGCCCTGGAGAAATAATAGGGGTAACAGGAACTAAAGGAAAATCAACTGTTGCTACTTTAATTTATGAATTATTAAAGAGTAAGTTTCAGACAGTTTTGGCTGGAAATATAGGGATATCTCCTTTAGAGTTTTTAAGTGATATTAAAAAAGACAGTAAGGTTGTCTTAGAATTATCTAGTTTTGCCCTAGAGAACTTACAAAAAAGTCCTCAGATAGCAGTTATCACTAACCTATTTCCAGACCATTTAAATAGGTATGAAGGATTTAGAGAATATATAGAAGCTAAAAAAGCTATTTTTAAATATCAAGACAAGAAAGATGTTTTGATTCTTAATAATAATGATCCTGAGAGTAAGAAATTAGTTTCTGAAGCTAAAGGAAAAGTTATCTTCTTTGATAATTATAATACTGATGCAGCTATTAAGGTGGCTGAATTGTTTAAAATACCGGAGAACGATATTCAGAGAATAATTTCTACCTTTAAGGGAGTTCCTCACAGACAAGAGTTTATTAAAGAAGTAAATGGTAAAAAGTATTTTAATGATACTACGGCAACTAACCCAAGAGCAGTAAAGTTTGCTTTGGAAACTTTCAAGAAAAACTTTCCTAATTCTAAGATAATTCTAATAGCTGGCGGAGAAGATAAGAAACTGAGCTACAGAGCTTTAGCAGAAGACATAGAGAAGAATGTAGAACGTTTAGTGCTATTGCCTGGATCTGCTTCAAACTTGATTAAGAGAGATTTAAAGAAGTTTAAAATCTATAATGTTAAATCAATGACTGAAGCTGTTAAACGAGCATCTCAATTAGATGGTGATATTGTTATTCTTTCTCCTGGAGCAGCTAGTTTTACCCCGCACCATTTTTTAAAAAAAGGGGACGAGCAAAAGAACTTCAGGAAAAATGGTGCGGGGTTTAATTTATTTAAGAATGAATTTGACAGAGGTATTAAATTCATTAAAGCGGTTAATAAGCTATGAAGATAGATCGCTTGTTATTAATAGTAGTTGGTGCTTTATTAGTTTTAGGCGTTGTTATTCTTTCTGGCGTTTCAGCCAGTTTTTCTCAAGAGAAGTTTGGTAATACAACTTACTTTTTATTCCACCAATTATTAATGGGTATTATTCCTGGTCTAATAATTGGTTTTATTATTTTCAGATTAAAATTAGAAACTCTCAAAAAACTCTCTCCTTATTTAATTGGTGTGGCTATTTTATCGATGTTAGCCGTCTTTATCCCTGGTCTAGGAATCGTTTCTGGAGGAGCGCCTCGATGGATGAATTTAGGTTTTGCTACCTTTCAACCATCAGAACTTTTAAAGTTTACTTTTATTATTTATCTAGCTGCTTGGCTTATTAATCCAGCTAAAAGAGAAAAGTTTATTAAAGACTATAAACAAATAGGGAAGAGTTTACGTCATAGAATTATTAATGAGCTTTTAGGATTAGTACCATTTCTTTTAGTGATTGGTGTTGTTATTATTCTGCTTGTCTTTCAAAACGATATGAGTACCCTAATGGTTATTTTAGGAACGGCTATTGTCATGTATTTTATCGCTATGACTCCTGTTTGGCATAGTCTTTTAGTTGTTTTGTTATGTTCTGGTGGAGCTCTTTTGTTTATAAGGATGTTTCCTTTTAGAATGAAGAGGATATTAGTCTTTTTAAATCCTAATGCTGATCCGATGGGTGTTGGCTATCAAATAAAACAGATTATTATTGCTGTTGGATCTGGTGGTATTTTTGGTTTAGGGCTTGGGGCATCTGTTCAAAAGTTTGGCTTTATTCCCCAAACAATGGCTGATTCTATCTTCGCTATTTATGCTGAAGAAGCTGGTTTCGTTGGTTGTTTCGTTTTAATCTTTCTCTATTTGTTTTTGCTTTGGAGAGGTTTTTTAATATTTAAAAGATCAAAAGATAACTTTTCAAAGTTTATTGCCGTAGGAATAAGTTTCTGGTTATGTTTTCAAGGATTCTTTAATATGGGAGCTATGATTGGTCTCTTACCGTTAACAGGAATACCGCTTCCTTTTATTAGTTATGGCGGATCACACATCATTGCTGAGCTAGCCGCTATTGGCTTGCTATTAAATATTTCTAAAAAGTGTTAAAATATATATAATATGAAAGTGCTTTTTACAGGTGGTGGTACTGCCGGTCATATATTCCCAATAATTGCTATTATTAGACAAATGAAAAAGAACTATCCTTATGGTGGTTTTGATTTTTTTTATATTGGACCAAGAGATAAATTTGCTAAAGAATTATTGCAGAAAGAAGATGTTACTATAAAGACTATTTTTGCTGGAAAACTTAGAAGATATTTTTCTTTAAAGAATATTATTGACTTCTTCAAGCTTCCTATTGGTATTATTCAAGCCTTTTATCATATCTTTGTTATTTCACCCGATGTTATTTTCAGTAAAGGAGGCTACGGTTCTATACCAACGGCTATATCGGGAAGGATTCTGATGGTTCCTATCTTTTTGCATGAATCAGATATTGTTCCAGGATTGTCTAACAAAATAGTTGGCAAGTTTGCTATGGAAATCTTTATTTCTTTCTCCATAGAAGAAACTGAATATTTTCCATCAGAAAAGAAACTTTGTGTTGGGAATCCAATACTAGATGAAATTTTAAAAGGATCTAAAAAGGAAGCAAAGAAAGAATTTGGATTAAGGGGGAATAAGCCAGTTGTTTTAATCATCGGTGGCTCTCAGGGAGCTAGGAAGATAAACAATACTATTCTAGCTAATTTACCCCGTATTCTTGAAAACTTTGAAATAATCCATCAAACTGGCAAGAATAACTTTGAGCAAGTTAAGAAAGAAGCCAAAGTCATACTATCAGATAGTTTGTTAGAATGCTATCATCCAGTTTCGTTTTTAGCTGAACAGAGTTTAGCTAATGCCTATGCAGTGGCTAACCTAGTGGTTAGTCGAGCCGGAGCAGGAAGTATCTTTGAAATCTCAGCCGTAGCTAAGCCAAGTATTCTTATTCCTTTGGCTAGTTCTGCTCAAAATCATCAAGTAAGAAATGCTTATGCTTATGCTAAAAGGGGAGCTACCTTAGTAATAGAAGAACCTAATTTTAAACCAAACTTTATTCTAGAAAGAATGAAATATTTGTTTGATAGACCAGATAAAATGAAACTAATGTCAAAAAGAGCCGAAGAGTTTTCTCGTCCTAATGCAGCTCGTATTATCGCTGACTATCTTGTTACTTATTTGAGTCAATAAACTTGACCCTTCACCTTTAGCTAAAGGTGAAGGGTTGACAAATCATTTCTCTATGATAATCTTAAATTAATCTTCTGGTTTCTTATTGTCGCATTACCTTCTCTCCTCCTCTCCTCTCTCTCCGCTGGGATAAGAAACCAGAAACAAGGAGCGTTCGCAACGAACGCTCCGTTTTTCTTGTCTTTCTTTCAAATATATCATACAATAATATAATGGCTATTGATGATATTAGGCAAGGTAGATTAAAGAAGTTAAAGAGCATAGAAAGTGCTGGTCTTTTGCCTTATCCTGTGGAAACAAGAAGAACTCATACTTGTTGTGAAGCTTTAAGTAATTTCTCAAAGCTAGCTAAAAAAGAATTATTTTTAGTTGGTAGAATAATGTCTTTAAGACAACATGGGGCCCTTTGTTTTTCTCATATTGAAGATGAATCAGGTAAAATGCAACTTTTATTTAAGAAAGATAGTTTAGGACCTAAGGGTTATGAATTCTTTTTAGATCATTTTGATATAGGCGATTTTATTCAAGTTAAGGGCGATCTATTTATGACCAAAAGAGGGGAGAAGACTTTAGCTGTTAGTGATTACAAAATGCTTAGTAAATCTTTATTACCTTTGCCTGAGAAATGGCACGGCTTAAAAGATATTGATGACAGATTCAGGAAGAGATATCTAGATATTATCTTTAATAAAGAGATAAAAGAAAACTTTATTCTTCGTTCTAGAATAGTTAAAGAACTTGATTCCTTTTTAGAAGGAGAGGGATTTCTAAAAGTAGAAACACCAATTCTTCAATCTATTTATGGTGGAGCGACAGCTGAACCATTTAAGACTCGTCTTAATGCTATGGATATGGATCTCTATCTACGTATTTCTCCAGAACTTTACTTAAAACGTTTACTTGTTGCTGGTTTTGAAAAGGTTTATGAAATAGGTAGATGCTTTAGGAATGAAGGAGTTGATCGAGCTCATAATCCTGATTTTACTATGTTAGAATTCTATTGGGCCTATAGTGATTATAAAGAGCTGATGAAGTTTACCGAAGAGATGCTTACTAGTGTTTTAAAGAATCTTTTTGGTAAAACAACTATTGAGTATAAGGATATAAAGCTAAACTTCAAAGCTCCCTATAAGAGAATGGAGTTTAACGAAATCTTTAGAAAATACACTAAAATAGATTTAGATAATATTGATGCTACTGCTCTCAAGAAAGAAGCTAAGAAGCTAGGAGTTGAAGCTAAGGGCGGGAAGTTTGAAACAGCTGATGAAATATTTAAGAAATACTGTCGACCAAAGATAGAACAACCAACCTTTATTATCCATTATCCATCAGAAGCTTTTCCTTTAGCTAAGCCATTAGAAAAAGATTCTTCTAAATCAGCTAGCTTCCAATTAGTTGCTATGGGTATGGAATTAGCTAAGGCTTTTTCTGAATTAAATAATCCAATTATTCAAGAAGAAAGATTTCTAGAACAAGAAAAGATACTAAAGAAAGGATTTAAAGAAGCTCAAAGAATGGATAAGGACTTTATTGAAGCCCTAGAGCATGGAATGCCTCCAGCGGCTGGTTGGGGAATGGGCATAGACAGATTAGTTACTCTTTTAACAAATTCACATTCATTAAGGGAGATTATACTCTTCCCAACAATGAAAAAGAAATGCTAGATATTAAGTTCATTAGAGAAAACACTAAGAAGGTTAAAGATTCTATCAAGAAAAGAGGTGGTTCTTTTGATATCGATTCTTTATTAAAGCTTGATGAGAAAAAGAGAAAAGCTCAAACTGAATTAGAAGGCATCTCTGCTAAGAAGAATAAAGCTAGCAAAGAAATTAACAAAGATAATAAAAAGAAGATTATTGCTGAAATGAAGAAGATTGATAAGAAAGGAGATGTTCTCAAGAAGGAACTAAAGAAATTAGAAGATGAACTAAAAGAGTTGCTCTATAAAATCCCTAATATTTTAGCTGACGATGTTCCTGTTGGACAATATAAAGTTTTAGAGAAATGTGGGGAAATTCCGAAATTCAGCTTTGAAATTAAAGATCACTCAGAACAGGGAGAATCTTTAGATATAATTGATACTAAAAGAGCAGCGAATGTTGCTGGAACTCGTTTTTATTACCTCAAAAGAGAAGGGGCTTTATTAGAACGAGCTTTAATTAATTTTGCTTTCGATACTTTATTAGAGAAACAATTCATTCCTATTATTCCTCCAGTAATGATTTCACCAGAAATGGCAAAAGGAGCTGGATATTTAGAAGCGGGGAATGATTCAGATGCTTATTACGTTGAAACAGACAAAGAAAAAGGAATGGGTCTTTATCTAGTTGGTACATCTGAACAATCTTTAATAGCGATGCATGCTGGAGAAGTTTTGGAGAAAAAAGACTTACCTTTAAGATACTTTGCTTTTTCTACTTGTTTCAGAAAAGAAGCGGGGTCATACGGAAAAGATACAAAAGGCATTCTTCGCGCTCATCAATTCGATAAAGTAGAAATGGTAATATTTTGTAAACCCGAAGACGCAGAAAAAGAACATCAATTACTTCTTTCTATCCAAAAAGAATTAATGGATAAATTAAAGCTTCCATATCAAGTCATAAATATACATGCTGAAGATTTAGGAAAACCAGCAGCTAAAAAGTATGACATAGAAACATGGATGCCTGGTCAGGATAGATATAGAGAAACACATTCTACTTCAAACTGCACTGATTTTCAGGCTCGTCGCCTAGAAATAAAATATAGAGACGAAGACAATAAACTAAAGTTTGTCTATACGTTAAATGGAACAGCGTTTTCCATGAGACCAATTATCGCTATTATGGAAAACTATCAGCAAGAAGACGGCAGTATTAAGATTCCCGAAGTATTACATAAATATACTGGCTTTAAAGAAATCAATGGAAGAAAAGGTTAATATAAAAGGATTAAATATATATTACAAAGTCTTAGGAGAGGGAAAGACCTCCCTGCCTACCGGCAGGCAGGTCTTGATTTTACATGGTTGGGGTTCTAAGAGTGATCGTTGGCAAACAACTGCTAAACTTCTTAGTGGTAGGGGATTCCAAGTAATTATTCCTGATTTACCTGGTTTTGGTCAAAGCGATGATCCCAATAAAGTCTGGGGATTTAATGATTATTCTGATTTCGTTAACGAGTTTATTAATAGCTTAGAACTTAAAAAGATATCTTTATTAGGTCATTCTTTTGGTGGTAATGTAGCTATAAAGTATAGCGTTGATCATCCAGAAAGAATAAATCAACTCTATTTAGTTGGAGCTGCTGCTATAAGAGAGGAGAGTCTAAAAAAGAAGGTGATTTATATCCTTGCTAAAACATTTGGCTTCTTATCTTTTGTTCCTTATTTAAAAAAGATATTCTATCGGATTATAAAAACAGATTACCCTCATGCTCACGGAATAATGAGAAAAGTTTATTTAAAAGTTATTAAAAAAGATTTATCTAGTTTATTAGACAATGTTAATGTTCCAACAACTATCATTTGGGGAGAAAAAGACCCAATTACTCCTTTAAGACATGCTCATATAATCAATTCTAAGATTAAAAATTCTAAGCTTGAAATTATTCCTAAAATAGGGCATAATTTACATTCAGAATGCCCCGGTATGTTAGTTGATGCTATCTTAAAATAATGATTTACTTATTAATAATATGGTTTTTAGTTTTTACAAAGCTTTTTGTCTTTTGGCTTTGGCTTTGGCAATTAAAAGAGTATCATTGGAAAAGACTAAAAGCTCACTTTGAAACTCAAGCACTAAAGAAGTTATTCTTTAGTTTGCATGGAATAAGATATCCAAAACTAACTATCAAGATAGCTTTAATAATAGCATCTGGTCTTATTCTAGAAGCAATATTTCTTGCCTCTAAGCCTTCTTTGCTGTGGTTAATCATAACTATTATTATTGCTCCTTTATTTGCCTCTTTATTAGTTTTATTATTCCAAATACCAACTAGTATAGTTATTAAAAGAACCTTAAACAAAGCTAAAGAAAAAAGAGCTCAATTTAAAGACTTAATCGTTATTGGTATTAGTGGAAGTTATGGGAAAACAGCTGTTAAAGAGTTTCTTTATGAAATATTATCTGAAAAGTTTAAGACCTTAAAAACTAAAAAGAACAATAATGCTGAAATAGGAATAGCTAAAACTATTCTCCAAGAACTAGATTCTCAAGAAATACTAGTTGTTGAAATAGGAGCTTATGAAAGAGGGAAGATAAAACAAGTTTGTGATATTATTAAACCAAAGATAGGAATACTGACTGGTATTAATGAACAACACTTGTCTACTTTTGGTTCTTTAGAGAATATTAAAAAAGCTAAGCAAGAAATAATTGATTGTTCTTCAGAAGGGATCACCAAACCAGAAGTAGAAGCAACTGATATTATCGTTGATAAAGAATATCTTTCTTTTAAAATAGATGGGGTGGCTTTTAGAGTTAATTTACTGGGAAGACATAATACAGACAATGTTTTATTTGCTGTTTCTTGTGCTAAAAAGCTAGGAATGAGTTTAGAAGAAATAAGTAAAGGTTGTTTGAAAATTAGACCAGAGCAAGGTTCAATGAAGATAGTAAACAGAAATCCTCTTGTTTTAGATGCTTCTTATTCAGCTAATTCAAATGGAGTTCTTGCTGATTTAGACTATCTCAACACTTATGAAGGAAAGAAGATAATTGTTATGCCTTGTTTAATAGAATTAGGCTCTCAGGGGAAAGAAGTTCATAGAAGAATAGGGGAGAAGATTGATCAGGTTTGTGACTTAGCGATAATAACCACTAAAGATTACTATAATGAAATAAAGAGTGAAAAAACTATCTTTCTTTCTGATTACGAAGAGATTCTTAATGAATTAAAAAAATACCCTGATAGTACGATTCTCTTAGAGGGAAGAGTACCTCAGGGCATTAAAAAAGCGCTGAACCTTTAGGATAGTTCAGCGCTACGCCCATGTCGGGCCCGTAGAGAGTTGGAATCGATGAATTCTCTATGATTTAATGATAGCATATAATAAAATATTTGTCAATGATTACGATATCTTTATCACCAAATACTGAAAAAGATGATATTCTACTAGCTCTAAAGTTAGTCTTTTGTCGTAAGAAGAAGGGGAAGGCTATAAAAGAACTAGAAGATAAGTTTAAAGAATATCTTGGTGTTAAATATGCCTTTTCTTTTAATAGTGGACGATCTAGCTTAATGGCTATTCTTCAATCACTTGATTTAAAAGGTGATGTTTTGCTTCAATCATTTACTTGTAATGCAGCCGCTAATCCTATTATTTGGTCTGGTACGAATCCTGTTTACCAAGATTGTGATGAGAATACTTTTAATATTGGGGATATAAAGAGAACTGATAAAAGTAAGATTGTTATGGTTCAGCATACTTTTGGTATACCAGCTGATATAACTAAGGTGCCAAGTGATTTAATCTTAATTGAAGATTGTGCTCATGCTTTAGGAGCTGAGTATAATGGAAAGAAAGTTGGTACTTTTGGCAAAGCAGCTTTCTTTTCTTTTTCTAGAGATAAGATAATCTCTTCTGTCTATGGCGGAATGGTAGTTACGAATGATGATGCTTTGGCGGAGAAGATTAAGAAATTTCAAGAAGAGATTGGCTATCCGTCTTCTTGGTGGATATTACAACAATTATTACATCCTCTTTTAATGAATTGGCTTATTCTACCTACTTATAAGCTATTTATTGGTAAAGCTATTCTTGTTTTATCTCAATGGTTTCATATTCTATCTAAAGCTGTTCATTGGGAAGAAAAGCAGGGGATTAAACCTTCTTACTTTCCGAAAAGAATGCCTAATGCTTTAGCTCTCTTAGCTTTAAATCAATTTAAGAAACTAGAAAGATTTAATAATCACCGAAAAGAAATAGCTAACTTTTATCGTCAGAACTTAAAAGGCTTTACTCATCCTCCTGAAATAGAAGGTTCTGTTTATTTAAGATATCCTGTTAAACATCCTAAGGCTCATGAGATAATTAAAAAAGCTTGGAAGAAGAATATATTAATAGGGGATTGGTATACTAATCCTGTTGCTCCAGCTGATACTAATTTAGATAAGTTAAAATATACTCAATGTCCTAATGCGGAAAAATTATCTAAAATTACTTTGAATCTACCAACACATATTAATATATCTCTAAAGGAAGCTAAAACTATTGTTGACTTTCTCAATAAACTTGCATAAGCCAGGCTTATATAAGCCATGCTTATGGCAAAAGTAGTTGCGAGAAGCTTAGCTTCTCGCAGGAAAAGTTATTTGAAAACTGAAAGGGGTTAAGATGTGGATTCGGTATACTAAACTAGTAGATATAGATGGGAGTTTTAAACCTTGTCCCATTTGCGGTGGAGAAGTTAAGATTAGAAAACAAGGAATTATTATATTCAATCCTAGATGTAAAAGTTGTAATCGTCACTTCAGGTTATGTAAGAAACTTTTTTGTTTAGGATTTGAAATAATTACTCCTCCTTAAAATAACTCTATAGCAATGCTATAGAGTTTTCTTTTTGAATAAAATGACCATCTATCGAGGTTCAACCTCAATAATTATTTCAAAAAGAGCTAAAATCTGTTAGTATAGAGATATGGAGATAAGAGAAATAAACGATAAAGATGTTTGGGAGAAGTTTCTTTTAGAACAAAAAGAGAAGACCTTTTTGGATTCTTGGGATTGGGGAGAGTTTCAAAAGAAACAAGGAGAAAAGATCTGGCGATTAGGTGTTTATAATAACGACTTAGTTGGCGTTGCTTTAGTTATTAAGATAGTTGCTAAAAGAGGAACCTTTCTTTTTGTCCCTCATGGACCCATAGGATTAGGTCTTGATTTGATTGTTAGCCGATTAAAAGAAATTGCTAAAGAAGAAAAGGCTATCTTCATCAGAATAGCTCCTATTTGTGAAAGGAACGAAGAGAATAAGAAGATCTTTAAAGATTTGGGATTCAAAGATGCTCCTATTCACATGCATCCTGAATTAACTTGGGAACTAAATATTACTCCTTCCGAAGAAGACTTGTTAATGGGAATGAGAAAGACTACCAGATATTTAATAAAGAAAGGGACTAATAATAAAGATATAGAGATTGTTAAGAGTCAAAATATTGCTGACTTAAAAGAGTTTGGTAAAATCTATAAAGAGACAGCTAGTAGACATAATTTTGTTCCTTTCTCTAAAGACTATTTAGAAAAACAGTTCTCTTGTTTTAATCCTGATAACCAAATCGTTATTTACTTAGGAAAATATAAGGGAGAGGTTATTTCTTCAGCTGTTATGGTCTATTGGCAAGGCATTGGTTTCTATCATCACGGAGCTTCTCTACCCAATAAACTGCCTATTTCTTACTTAACACAATGGGAAGCTATTAAGGAAGCTAAGGCCCGAGGATGCTATAAGTATAACTTCTGGGGTATAGCTCCAACTGACAATAAAAACCATCCCTGGGCTGGTTTAAGCCTGTTTAAGAAGGGCTTTGGGGGATACCGGAAGGATTATGTTATCACGCAAGACTTACCCCTTTCTTCTGCTTATTATTTAACTTATACTATTGAAAAGATAAGAAAACTTAAGAGGAAATTATGAAGAGATACAGAAAATCATATAGAACGGTTAAGAAGAAATCCATCTTTAGTATTTTCAAACACAAAATAACTTGGATTGTTCTATTGGTTGTAGCTTTTATCACTAGTTTAGTATATCTCTTTATATTCTCATCTGTATTTCAGGTTAAGAATATTGATATATCTGAAACTGAGAAAGTTCCAACAGAAGAGATAAATAATATTATCTCTGATAACATTGGTAATATATTTCTAGCTAACTTAAAAGATATTAGTCAAAAGATAATAGATAGATTTCCTCAAATTGACAATGTTGTAATAAAAAGAAAACTCCCTGACAAACTAATCACCAAGATAGTAGAAAGACAGCCTATCGCTATTTTTTGTAAACCAAGTATTGATTCTAGTTTGAAGATATTTGGCACAAGAGAGAATAAAGATTGTTATTATATAGACAACAAAGGGATTGTTTTTGAAGAAGCAGGAGAGAAAGATTTGCCAATAATTAAAATTCAAAATCCTGTTTATCGTCCAATCTTTGGCAGGGAAGTTATTGGTAATGAATATCTAAAGAAACTCTTAACAATTAATTATGATATAAAAGATATTGGGGTTTCTGAACTTTATCCTGTTTCTGAAAACAGATTAGATGTTAAAACATCTGAGAATTGGAATATTTATTTTAATACAAAGGGAAATATAGACTGGCAAGTAGAAAAACTTAATGTTCTTCTAAAAGAAAAGCTCCCCGTAGAAGAGAGAACTAATTTAGAATATATAGATTTAAGATTTGATAAGATATACTTTAAAAAATCCAGCTAAAAAAGAAAGCATAGGCTACCTCAAAGACCTTAGAAAAAGCTAAGATAAGAATAATGCCTAGAGCTATTAAAAGAGTAATCTTTATATTCTTCATATATTAATCATATCATAACAAGAGTTGACTTTCAATTCTTTTTCCCTTATAATACACCTATAGAAATATGACTAAGAAGCATAAAAAAGAAGATTATCTGGAAGAATGGAAGCGCGAAAGGGCCGCTTTCTTGAATTACAAGAATGATGAATCAAAAAGAGTGGAAAAAGCTATTAATTTCTCTAATCAAGTATTTATTATGAATATATTAGATATTCTAGATAATATTTATTTAGCTGAGGAGAGACTACCCGAAGAGTTAAAAGAGAATAAATGGGCTGAAGGAATCTTAAAGATAAAGGAACAGATGCTAGAGTTTCTAAAGAATAACGGCGTAGAGGAAATAGATTGTTTAAATAAAGAATTTGATCCCAGGTTTCACGAAGCAGTTGAAATGGCTGATAGTGATTCTGATTCTGGGACTATATTAAAAGAAATAAGTAAGGGCTATCTTTTACATAGTAAGGTTATCAGACCTTCTAAGGTAAAAATAGCAAAGTAATATGTCAAAAATATTAGGTATAGACTTAGGAACAACATTTTCAGCCATTGCTGCGATGCAAAATGGCGAACCAAAGATTATAGAAAACGCTGAAGGTAATAGAACAACTCCTTCAGTAGTTGCGTTAACTAAAAATAATGAAAGATTAGTTGGTGTTACTGCTAAAAGACAACAGATTACTAATCATCAAAACACCATATCATCTATTAAGAGATTAATCGGTAGACGTTTTTCTGATAAAGAAATTCAAAAAGATAAAAAGCTTTTATCTTACGAAATAAAGGAAGCAAGCGATGGTGGAGTAGAAGTTAAGATGGGTGACAAATGGTATAAGCCAGCTGAAATATCAGCTATGATTTTACAGAAGTTAAAGAAAGATGCTGAAGAGAAACTAGGAGAAACTATTACCGAAGCTGTTATCACTTGTCCTGCTTACTTTGATGATTCTCAAAGAAAAGCGACTAAAATAGCTGGAGAAGTAGCTGGATTAAATGTTAAGATGGTTCTTAATGAACCAACAGCTGCTGCTTTAGCTTATGGTTTAACTAAAACTGGTAATCAACAAATATTAGTCTATGATTTTGGCGGAGGTACTTTTGATGTTTCTGTTCTAGATGTTAGAAAAGACCCTGATACTGTAGAAGTTATTGGCGTTGGTGGAGATACCCACTTAGGAGGAGATGATTTTGACCAAAAGATTATGAATTGGGTTATTGATAAATACAAGAAAGAACAAGGAATTGATTTGAGCGGTGATCAATTGGCCATACAAAGAATTAAAGAAGTATCTGAGAAGGCTAAAATAGAATTATCAACTACTTTAGAAACAGAGATTAATCTACCTTTTATTACTTCTGATGCTTCTGGTCCAAAACATTTGTACCTGAAACTATCTCGATCTGAATTTGAAAGCTTAGTTAAAGACTATATCAATAAATCAATTGATTTAGTAAAAGAGGCTCTAAAAGAAGCTAAATTAGAGCCAAAAGATATAGAGGAAGTTGTTTTAGTTGGTGGACAAACAAGAATGCCAGCTATTCAAGAAGCTGTTAAAAAACTTTTTGGCAAAGAAGCTAACAGATCAATTAACCCTGATGAAGTTGTTGCTGTTGGTGCTGCTTTGCAAGGTGGTATTATGAGTGGAGACGCAAAGGAAGTATTGCTTCTTGACGCAACTCCATTATCTCTAGGAATAGAGACCTTGGGTGGTGTTAACACTATTTTAATTCCTAAGAATACTATTTATCCAGTTAATAAAACACAGACATTTTCTACGGCTGCTGATAATCAACCATCTGTTGAGATTCACGTTCTTCAAGGAGAAAGATCAATGGCTACAGACAATAGAACTATGGGTAGATTTATTCTTGATGGCATTCCACCGTCTCCTAGGGGGGTCCCTCAAGTTGAAGTTGCCTTTGATATTGATAGTAACGGTATCTTAAACGTTTCAGCTAAAGACAAAGCTAGTGGTAAAACTCAATCAATTAAGATAGAGGGCTCTATTGGTATCTCAGATGAAGAGATTGAAAAGATGAAACAAGATGCTGAAGCCCATGCTGAGGAAGATAAGAAGAAGAAAGAATTAATTGAAGCTAGACATTTTGCTGATAGCTTGATTTACACATGGGAAAAGACTAGCAGGGAATCGGGTGATAAGATTAGCGAAGATATTAAAAAAGAAATAACAGAAAAAATAGAAGAATTGAAGAAGATAAAAGATGGCGATAATCTTGAAGAAATAAAGAATAAAACTTCTGAAGCTTCTCAAGTTATTCAAAAAGTAGGATCAGAAATCTACAAACAAGAACCAAAAGAAGCCGATAAAAAAGAAGAACCTAAAAAAGAAGAAGATAATAAATAAATGAAAGATTATTATCAAATATTAGGTATTTCTAAAAACGCTTCTCAAGACGAGGTGAAGAAGGCTTTTCACACACTCGCTCACAAGCATCATCCTAATAAAGGCGGTGATGAAAAGAAGTTTAAAGAGATAAACGAAGCTTATCAGGTTCTTTCTAGTAAAGAAAAAAGATCTCAATATGATACTTTTGGTAACACTGACGGCCAACCAAACTTTAATTGGGCTTGGGGGAAGGGACAGAATATAGAGTTTGATATAGATGATTTAGGAGATATCTTTGGTGATATGTTTGGCTCTCAAAGATCAAAAAGAAAGAACTTTAAGAAGGGGAGAGATATTAGGCTAGACATAGAAGTTGAATTAAAAGACGTTCTTAACGAAATACATAGAAACATATCCTTAAACAAAGAAGTTAAATGTTCTCGATGTGATGGTAAGGGTGCTGAACCAGGAACTAAACTAAATGAGTGTTTTTCTTGTCGTGGAACTGGAGAAGTCCAAGAAGTAAAAAGGACCTTTTTAGGATCTTTCACTAAATGGAGTGTTTGTCCAGAATGTAATGGAGAAGGCCAAAAGCCAGAAAAACCATGTAATGTTTGCAAAGGAGATGGACGAGTAAAAAGAAATGAAGAGATTGAATTAGTAATCCCAGCTGGTGTTGATTCCCATCAAATGATTAAAATTGTTGGTAAAGGAGATGCTGGTAAAAGAGGCGGGCAATCAGGAGATATTTATGTCAGGGTATTAGTAAGAGAGCATAAAATCTTCCAGAGAAGAGGGGATAATCTAATAGCTTCTATTCCAATAAAGTATTCTCAAGCTGTTTTAGGAGATAAAATAGAAATAATTGATTTAGAGGGAAATATCTTATCAGAAAAAATTCCTTCAGGCACAGAATCAGGAAAGATTGTCAGAGTAAAGGGAAAGGGGATTCCTCATTTCTCTGGCTATGGCAAGGGTGATCTCTATATAGAATTAAGAATAGATACACCTAAGAGCATATCAAGAAGACAGAAAGAGTTGCTTAAAGAATTACAGAGAGAAGGACTGTAATAATTGATTTTTTACAAAAGTGTGTTAAAATAGAAAAATGCCCCTATAACTCAATTGGTAGAGTAACGGCCTTTTAAGCCGGTTGTTGCAGGTTCAAGTCCTGCTGGGGGCACATAAATTTTTGTTGAGACAAAAATTTGTTCTTTCACATTTTAAGGAGATAAAATGAAGAAGATAAATAGCATAAAAGAAAAGATCTTTCTGATCTTGGCCATTTACACTTTTGGAGTTCTTTTTGGAATTTTCTTTTACTTATTAAGAGTCTTAGGAAGAATAAAGATAATCCACAAAGAACGTTTTCCTAAGGACGAACGAAAAATATTAGTAGTTTCTAATCACCCATCCTTATTAGAACCAATCTTATTGCCTCTATTATTTTTCAGACAATTCATATTTCACCCCATTGCCTGTACTCCTTGGAATATACCGGACAAAGCTAATTACTTTGATCGCTGGTATTGGTCATGGGCAAAAGCAAGACTAATTCCCGTAGACAGGAGTAGTCCAAGGGAAGCCTTAAAAGCGTTAAAAATAGTTAAACAAGTTCTTAAATCTGGCCAGCCAGTTATTATTTTCCCAGAAGGAGGAAGAACATCTAGCGGAGAAGAACATTTTACTAGTAAAAAGGGAGCAGAATTAAGAAAACTTAAGGGCGGTGTCGGCCGGTTGATCTCAAAAACAGATCCTTTAATTCAGCTTGTTTGGGTCAGTGGAGCAGAAAATGTTTTACCGAATAAAAAGGGGCGACTGTATCACTGTTTTCCAAGATTCTGGAGATTTGTTGAAATAAAGATTGGCGAACCATTTTATTGCAAAGGATTGCAACAAGACGAAATAATGCAGGAAATTACGTGGAAATTATTAGAACTAGCCGATGAAGAGTAGGAAATACCTACTCTTTTTTATTTCTTGCCAAATTACTGAAAACAGACTATAATTAGTCCATATGAATATTATTCGTGTTGAGAATTTGATAAAAACATTCAGAGATTTTACCGCTGTTGATGGTATAAGCTTTGAAGTTAAGAAAGGAGAGATCTTTGGCTTTTTAGGCCCTAATGGAGCTGGAAAATCTACAACCATTAATATTCTTTCGACTCTTCTTCCGCCAACTGAAGGCAATGCTTTTATTAATGATTTTGATGTTTTATCTCAAAAAGATGAAGTCCGTCGATCTATTGGACTTGTTTTTCAAGATCCATCATTAGACGACAGGCTAACCGCTGAAGAGAATCTTCATTTTCACGCTAAACTATATGGCGTGCCAAGTGACGTTTACGAAGAAAGAGAGAAAGAAGTCCTACAATTAGTTGATTTATGGGACAGAAAGAAAGAATTGGTTAGAAACTTTTCTGGTGGTATGAAAAGACGTTTAGAGATTGCTCGTGGGCTTATTCATTATCCATCTGTTTTATTCTTAGATGAGCCGACTATTGGTCTTGACCCACAAACAAGAGCACATCTTTGGGACTACATTCTGAAACTTAAACACGATAAACAGATGACTATTTTTATGACAACACACTATATGAATGAAGCTGAGTATTGCGATCGAATAGCTATTATTGATCATGGCAAGATTGTTGCCTTAGACACACCAGCTCAACTTAAAAAAGCTGTTGGTGGCGATATTATTACTATTAAAAGTTCTGATATGAATTCACTTAAAAAAGAGTTAGCTAAAATGAGTGGTTTTAATCTTCGAGAAGAAGCTGATTCACTCTGTCTTGAAGTAAATGACGGTGAATCATTTTTACCACAATTAATGAGAGAGATTACCACTGTTATTGATACCGTTGAATTAAGAAAACCAACACTTGATGATGTTTTCTTACGTATGACCGGAAGAAGCATTCGTGAAGAAGAAGCATCTGGCAAAGAAAAGATGCGTCGAGAAATGAAAATGAGAAGAAGATAAATATTATGAAATTCTTACAACCTATTTATACAATTTGGCAAAGAGAAATTATTCGTTATTGGCGTGATAAAACACGAATTATCTCAACACTTATTCAACCACTTATGTTTTTGGCTATTTTTGGTGCTGGTTTAAGCCAGACTCTTTCGGCTGGGAACTTTGGTATTGATTTTGTTCAATTTATGTATCCAGGCATTATCGCTATGAGCGTTATGGGTGTTGCTTTCTTTTCCACTATTTCTACTGTTTGGGATAGAGAGTTTGGTTTTCTTAAAGAAATCCTTGTTGCTCCTGTTTCTCGTGTCTCAGTTGCTCTTGGTAAAACATTAGGG